>JFJP01039220.1_pt1 | contig 20014 bp, 1 predicted proteins | sample 431651 | NCBI WGS metagenome assembly JFJP01 (sample SAMN02602958, study PRJNA72255) | Microbial mat metagenome, whole genome shotgun sequencing project. | biome: fresh water; feature: sink hole; material: water; isolation source: purple microbial (photo- and chemosynthetic) mats found in...
ATTCCTTTGAGGTTCGATTAATACAGTTTTTTTGAAGTTAGGTAGATAATGAATAACAAGTGTTTCAATTCCTTTGAGGTTCGATTAATACTATTATAAATTTTAATTCAATTAAAACACAAAAAAAAGTTTCAATTCCTTTGAGGTTCGATTAATACACCATGATAGAGAGTTTATTAGAATATTAAATAATCAGTTTCAATTCCTTTGAGGTTCGATTAATACCTTCGACATTAAGAGTATATGCTGAATTATATCCTAAGTTTCAATTCCTTTGAGGTTCGATTAATACACGATTCAAAAACAAGGTAACGCCGCGCGATGTTTTGTTTCAATTCCTTTGAGGTTCGATTAATACCCTTAAATATTGCGTGCTTTGCACGTACATGGCAAGTTTCAATTCCTTTGAGGTTCGATTAATACACCGGGCTTTAAAAGCACTCGAATATAAAGAAATACGTTTCAATTCCTTTGAGGTTCGATTAATACAGAACTGTATGCGACGATACACCAACTTTTTAACCAGTTTCAATTCCTTTGAGGTTCGATTAATACTTCAATCGTTTATCCGGTATCGACATTTTTTACAAGTTTCAATTCCTTTGAGGTTCGATTAATACAAAGATAATTATTTTTTATATACGCTTATTAAAGCAGTTTCAATTCCTTTGAGGTTCGATTAATACGTTCAACCGGAGTTAGTTTAGCGCCTCTATCTGTTGTTTCAATTCCTTTGAGGTTCGATTAATACATAAAATATTCGAAATGCTGAAAACCGATTACCCAAGTTTCAATTCCTTTGAGGTTCGATTAATACAAAACATATGTTAAAACGACCCATTTTCGGGAGGGGTTTCAATTCCTTTGAGGTTCGATTAATACATTTTCCATTTTACTATATCTGTTTTGTTTATAAATGTTTCAATTCCTTTGAGGTTCGATTAATACTTTTTTATTGTCGGAGGTTGGCTCGGCTTTATACTGTTTCAATTCCTTTGAGGTTCGATTAATACATGGTATATTGAGTTTGCAGCGTTCGACGTTACAACGTTTCAATTCCTTTGAGGTTCGATTAATACTTTAGTTCCATAGAAATATTCTTTAAAAATATTTGCGTTTCAATTCCTTTGAGGTTCGATTAATACTTGAATGCATAAATGAAATATCAGTTATACTGCCATGTTTCAATTCCTTTGAGGTTCGATTAATACTCACATTTGCAGCGCCGACCGGCTTAATTGAAGTTGTTTCAATTCCTTTGAGGTTCGATTAATACATTAAATGAAACATAATCTATGTTTTCAATAAGCCGTTTCAATTCCTTTGAGGTTCGATTAATACAAAAAACCTCACACATTTTTACAAATGATTTAACTGTTTCAATTCCTTTGAGGTTCGATTAATACTACTTAAATTTTCAGTTTCTAATTCAATTACTTGATGTTTCAATTCCTTTGAGGTTCGATTAATACAACGGTAGCTGCGCCGTTCTTTTTAAGTGTCCCATGTTTCAATTCCTTTGAGGTTCGATTAATACTTTAGCTACAAAGCGAATAACGCCTTTTGTATTTATATGTTTCAATTCCTTTGAGGTTCGATTAATACATTTTGCCCATGCTTCGGCAAATCTTTCATTAGCTGGTTTCAATTCCTTTGAGGTTCGATTAATACCGCGAACCCCACCTGACTATAGCTGCAAAAGATAGTCGTTTCAATTCCTTTGAGGTTCGATTAATACGAAAAAATACGGCTACCGGCTTTAAAATAGCAGATTTGTTTCAATTCCTTTGAGGTTCGATTAATACACTGAAATTAAAGAATTATCAGAACTCGCTATCGTGTGTTTCAATTCCTTTGAGGTTCGATTAATACGCTATACGCCAGCAATGTTGCGCGCTTCTTTACTTGGGTTTCAATTCCTTTGAGGTTCGATTAATACAATTTTAACCGATTTCGAAAGGGAAGTTATCAAATGTTTCAATTCCTTTGAGGTTCGATTAATACGCTAGAGCCGGCTGCTGCTGAATTTTATAAACAGCAGTTTCAATTCCTTTGAGGTTCGATTAATACAAAAAATATACTTTTTCAGTTTTGCGAATTTTAGCAAGGTTTCAATTCCTTTGAGGTTCGATTAATACATTCTGTAAATCGGACAAAGCAAAAACTTTTGTTTGTTTCAATTCCTTTGAGGTTCGATTAATACTAACTCCCGATTCCCAAGCCGGATTTATAGTTGTGGTTTCAATTCCTTTGAGGTTCGATTAATACCGAATTTATAATAACAACGGCAGGGTTTAATAAGGAGTTTCAATTCCTTTGAGGTTCGATTAATACCACTACCTTTTGATTTTCGCGCAATACGTCCAACATTGTTTCAATTCCTTTGAGGTTCGATTAATACAAATAGAAGCCAATAATTTTGAAAGTAAATAACCAGTTTCAATTCCTTTGAGGTTCGATTAATACCTTTTTCTTAGTCTAATTCTAATTGCATTACCTATGTTTCAATTCCTTTGAGGTTCGATTAATACAACCGGGCGTTCAAAAAGTAATTTTAGCACACGAACAGTTTCAATTCCTTAGAGGTTCGATTAATACAATGGGGCTTTGGGGTGCTGGCAAAAGTTATGCAAGTTTCAATTCCTTTGAGGTTCGATTAATACTTTGGTTGCCCTACAACTATCCAATTGATATTGATGTGTTTCAATTCCTTTGAGGTTCGATTAATACATTTTTTAATTTTGAAAGTATAATTGATTTTATGCCGTTTCAATTCCTTTGAGGTTCGATTAATACACTGCTTTACTTTTGGCGTTTTGCTGTAAAATTTCATGTTTCAATTCCTTTGAGGTTCGATTAATACACTGTTAGAAAACAGATAATTAAACCACTTTGTAGTTTCAATTCCTTTGAGGTTCGATTAATACCACGAAATAAAGACCTGCCATGGCGACCACAACAAATGTTTCAATTCCTTTGAGGTTCGATTAATACAAGTATATTAATTAACGATAAACAAGTTTCAAACGAGTTTCAATTCCTTTGAGGTTCGATTAATACATTGAAAACTGCAAAGAAACGAATGTAAGTTTAGTAAGTTTCAATTCCTTTGAGGTTCGATTAATACTCAGGTTCGGGCGAAAGCGGTGCACAGCCCGATGGTTGTTTCAATTCCTTTGAGGTTCGATTAATACTTTTGACATCATAAATGCCTGCTCGCGGGTTAAACGTGTTTCAATTCCTTTGAGGTTCGATTAATACACTGAATATTCGGATGCTTACGCTTACTTATTTGACAAGTTTCAATTCCTTTGAGGTTCGATTAATACTTTTGGCGGCGGTTATGTGCTCTTCGCCAAACATTTGTTTCAATTCCTTTGAGGTTCGATTAATACTCAAAAAAAATGAAACCGCTTTTTTGTGCAAACACACGTTTCAATTCCTTTGAGGTTCGATTAATACACCGAGTATAATTTCACGCAAGTAAAGTACAACCAAGTTTCAATTCCTTTGAGGTTCGATTAATACTACCGATTCGCCGGTGGCAACTTGGCGTGTATTTATTTGTTTCAATTCCTTTGAGGTTCGATTAATACGAAGTTGAACTGGTTGAATCGTTGCCCTCTTCCGTTTGTTTCAATTCCTTTGAGGTTCGATTAATACTACCAAGGTAACAATTTTAAACCGTGCGTAGTTTTTACGTTTCAATTCCTTTGAGGTTCGATTAATACAATGCTGATTCACTAACTGACTTTATGCTATTCCGCGGTTTCAATTCCTTTGAGGTTCGATTAATACAAAAGCGGCTGCAGGTTTTGCACGGGTTGAACGGGGTTTCAATTCCTTTGAGGTTCGATTAATACTTTCAGAAATGGAAAGCACCGTCGGACTGAATAAAAGTTTCAATTCCTTTGAGGTTCGATTAATACTTTTAAAAAATGTTGCTACATTTAACCGAGATAGGCAGTTTCAATTCCTTTGAGGTTCGATTAATACTTCAGAAATTAAAGGCAAAAGCCGGTTTAACTGAAAAGTTTCAATTCCTTTGAGGTTCGATTAATACATTTGTTGCAAAGAAATCGCCAACGGCCAAAAGAAGTTTCAATTCCTTTGAGGTTCGATTAGTACCGGCGGTTATTGTTACGGCGGTACAAGCCGAAACGGGTTTCAATTCCTTTGAGGTTCGATTAATACAATTTACTTAGGTTTGCTTCATATTCTACATCGGGGTTTCAATTCCTTTGAGGTTCGATTAATACAACGGCTCCAATTGCCAATGTTGATAGTTTTGCAAGTTTCAATTCCTTTGAGGTTCGATTAATACAATAATTCGGTTTGCGTCGGTTGCGCCGAGGTTAAATGTTTCAATTCCTTTGAGGTTCGATTAATACAATAACCGCCGTTACCGTTGCAAAACTATCAACATGTTTCAATTCCTTTGAGGTTCGATTAATACAACAGAGCTTGACGAACTGTATGAATTATTTAAAGAGTTTCAATTCCTTTGAGGTTCGATTAATACCATCCGTCTTGTGCAGCTTCTCAGTGTTAAGGTCGGTTTCAATTCCTTTGAGGTTCGATTAATACAATTTTAAAGCTTTCGAAATCGCGTTCGCCCTCTTGTTTCAATTCCTTTGAGGTTCGATTAATACACTCAATCAAAAATTGAGATTACCGAGGACGAAATATGTTTCAATTCCTTTGAGGTTCGATTAATACAAGTGAGCTTGAAAGTTCGTTTAATGCAATAAACCGTTTCAATTCCTTTGAGGTTCGATTAATACTTTGCAACAATTACAAGGCGAACGCAGCGATACACATGTTTCAATTCCTTTGAGGTTCGATTAATACCAAGGTAGAAGCAGCATTTACCTAACTTTATTAGATGTTTCAATTCCTTTGAGGTTCGATTAATACACGCAAATAAAGCCTTTACCACCTTGTAATTTTCGGGTTTCAATTCCTTTGAGGTTCGATTAATACTTCTTCATTTTCAGACGAATAACAATCTTCACAAATGTTTCAATTCCTTTGAGGTTCGATTAATACAAATCACCACTGCAAAAGTAACTAAAGAGCAACTTTGTTTCAATTCCTTTGAGGTTCGATTAATACTGAAGTGTAACGGAATTGGTATTGTGGTGCATTGTTCTGTTTCAATTCCTTTGAGGTTCGATTAATACTATGCGAATGAATGCGCAAGGCGTGTACGAAAGCAAGTTTCAATTCCTTTGAGGTTCGATTAATACGCCATAACGCCGGTTCCTACTTCGTGCACCCAAACATGTTTCAATTCCTTTGAGGTTCGATTAATACTTTTGCAATCTTAACTTCTTGGTTTACCAATTCCGCTGTTTCAATTCCTTTGAGGTTCGATTAATACATGAAACTGCATTTTATTAGCCGCCTTAGTTGGCTGTTTCAATTCCTTTGAGGTTCGATTAATACAAGCAGTACCGTCGTAATATTTTACCTTTTTTATCAGTTTCAATTCCTTTGAGGTTCGATTAATACCCTGCAACCGGTACCGAATACACCTTTGCATCCGAGTTTCAATTCCTTTGAGGTTCGATTAATACAGGGGGTGTTTGTAGGTTTAATTCCGAAGTATCTATGTTTCAATTCCTTTGAGGTTCGATTAATACTCTGTAGCGAAAAAGCGCAAACCGTAGCCCTTATTAGTTTCAATTCCTTTGAGGTTCGATTAATACTATAATAGCTCACTTTATTGGTGCCAATACACCGGGGTTTCAATTCCTTTGAGGTTCGATTAATACAACCGGCTTGCTTACCGCCGCCAATGTTGCCGCAGGTTTCAATTCCTTTGAGGTTCGATTAATACGCTAAAAGCAGGGCAAAAAGCAATTTACTACGAAGTAGTTTCAATTCCTTTGAGGTTCGATTAATACGCTTCGGGCGTTTGAAGTAGTGCCGGCAAACTCACAAGTTTCAATTCCTTTGAGGTTCGATTAATACTTGGTATTAATAGGCATTATTCTTGGTGCCTTAATAAGTTTCAATTCCTTTGAGGTTCGATTAATACGGTTAGACAAGTTTAAGCCGTCGGCTTGAGAAACAGGTTTCAATTCCTTTGAGGTTCGATTAATACATTAAAACCGGGTTGCGATGATGATTTTATAAACTGTTTCAATTCCTTTGAGGTTCGATTAATACGTCGCCTTTAAAGTTTTTGGTGTCGTAAGTAAAGTGTTTCAATTCCTTTGAGGTTCGATTAATACCCTAAAAATTGGAATAAGGAAACGCAACTTATTACTTGTTTCAATTCCTTTGAGGTTCGATTAATACGGTATCGGGCATTTTTTCCCAAACAAAAGCCGAATCTGTTTCAATTCCTTTGAGGTTCGATTAATACACCGATTCGCCGGTGGCAACTTGGCGTGTATTTATTTGTTTCAATTCCTTTGAGGTTCGATTAATACCACGCGTCGGAATAGCCGGAAATTTGATTTTTAAGGGGTTTCAATTCCTTTGAGGTTCGATTAATACACAACGCCGAGGTTGATATTTGGTACGACGACCCAAGTTTCAATTCCTTTGAGGTTCGATTAATACTCGTTGGGCGGTGCCGGCGGTGTAAATTCTTCCATGTTTCAATTCCTTTGAGGTTCGATTAATACTTTTGCGAATGCCGGCAATGTATTTATGGTACACATGTTTCAATTCCTTTGAGGTTCGATTAATACGAACTACCGAAGTAAGCGAGCCAACGACAGAACCGAGTTTCAATTCCTTTGAGGTTCGATTAATACCAATTGGCTATTTGTGCAGTTCCTGAAATTAAACTAGTTTCAATTCCTTTGAGGTTCGATTAATACGACCAATATAAAACGCCGTACCGACACAAAAAAACGTTTCAATTCCTTTGAGGTTCGATTAATACTACCGTTTATTTTGAAAGCTTTTAAAGCTGTAGACGCGTTTCAATTCCTTTGAGGTTCGATTAATACACACGTTGACCGAAAAGCAAGCAAATTATGCTCCTTGTTTCAATTCCTTTGAGGTTCGATTAATACATGTTCCATTTTCACCACCTTCGCAAGGCATTCACAAGTTTCAATTCCTTTGAGGTTCGATTAATACTGACTTATATTCGTCGGCTTCTTTGTGCGCTCTCGTTGTTTCAATTCCTTTGAGGTTCGATTAATACATTATTACAATTACAAATTAAAAAAGCTTAAATAAGTTTCAATTCCTTTGAGGTTCGATTAATACCCGGTTGGCACGATAATTCAATATACTGACTATTGTAGTTTCAATTCCTTTGAGGTTCGATTAATACCTGCCACTTTGTCAATTACCGGGTTTTCAGAATCCACGTTTCAATTCCTTTGAGGTTCGATTAATACTCCAACTTAAACAGCTCGTTAAGCCAAGCTTCGTTTGTTTCAATTCCTTTGAGGTTCGATTAATACGGTTATCGAAGTTTCGGCTTATTACAACATTACCCAGGTTTCAATTCCTTTGAGGTTCGATTAATACATAAAATTGTTGATTGTATTCTAAAACCGCACTCAAGTTTCAATTCCTTTGAGGTTCGATTAATACATTTTCAGAATTTGAGTTAATATTTAAGTTTGCATTGTTTCAATTCCTTTGAGGTTCGATTAATACAACTGCCGACGCGGCTGTTATCGACGTTGCTAATATGTTTCAATTCCTTTGAGGTTCGATTAATACTTTTGAAAATTACGGTGCTAATTTCAGTTTGAGCGCGTTTCAATTCCTTTGAGGTTCGATTAATACGGTAAGCGCGCAACAAAACAACTTAGTAGTTACGAGTTTCAATTCCTTTGAGGTTCGATTAATACCTGAATTATGGAAAACACACAAAACGACATTTTAATTGTTTCAATTCCTTTGAGGTTCGATTAATACTATGTTATGGAACTTAATTTGAGACCGCAAAAATGGTTTCAATTCCTTTGAGGTTCGATTAATACACTTTTAGTTTTTCGGCATTTCAAAATCAGTTAACAGTGTTTCAATTCCTTTGAGGTTCGATTAATACTTTTTAGATACACGCTGCTTGTCAATATCCCAATCTGTTTCAATTCCTTTGAGGTTCGATTAATACAAAATTACTTACCGTCTGCCAATTTAGCGAACCGCGTTTCAATTCCTTTGAGGTTCGATTAATACTATATTTTGCCCAACCAGAAAAACCAATAGTCCACCGTTTCAATTCCTTTGAGGTTCGATTAATACCATAAGCGCCAACCGGGTACTCGGTAGAACTTAAACGGTTTCAATTCCTTTGAGGTTCGATTAATACTATTTATGAAAGTTTCCAACAACCTTCTATAATTAAGTTTCAATTCCTTTGAGGTTCGATTAATACTATAAATTCGAACGCGACCCGAACACGGATAAATTTGTTTCAATTCCTTTGAGGTTCGATTAATACGAAACCGACATTGCCGTATCGACCGCTAATTTCATCAGTTTCAATTCCTTTGAGGTTCGATTAATACCATTAAGCGTAATAACCTTATACGCCTTGCTGCTTAGTTTCAATTCCTTTGAGGTTCGATTAATACAGTACGACCGCTTGCGTGCCGAACTGCTCGACCCAAGTTTCAATTCCTTTGAGGTTCGATTAATACGCCGACCAAAGTGCCGACAAAAACGAAGTGTTTGAACGTTTCAATTCCTTTGAGGTTCGATTAATACAGCAAATCGAGTTGGGCGTTGGCTCGTTGCTCGTTCAGTTTCAATTCCTTTGAGGTTCGATTAATACGCGATTTATTAAACAATTTAGGTTTAATTTTGATGGGGTTTCAATTCCTTTGAGGTTCGATTAATACGTCAAACGCTTGCAAATTAGCACCAGACCAGCCCGGTTTCAATTCCTTTGAGGTTCGATTAATACTAATTAACCATAACGGCAAATAATATGCGTAGTTTTTGTTTCAATTCCTTTGAGGTTCGATTAATACTATCGAAACAGAAAGTACCAATAAGATACTACCGCGGTTTCAATTCCTTTGAGGTTCGATTAATACTGCTTTGAAGTATGTAGATACTCAATAGCTTTTTCAGTTTCAATTCCTTTGAGGTTCGATTAATACTCTTAAGCCCCGCCGTTTCGCTTCAGATATTATAAAGTTTCAATTCCTTTGAGGTTCGATTAATACCTATATTCTCTAACACTTCATCATTTTCTGATATATGTTTCAATTCCTTTGAGGTTCGATTAATACTGAAGGCTCAGGCGACCCTAATTTCTTTTCCATTGTAGTTTCAATTCCTTTGAGGTTCGATTAATACTGAACATCAATACTTAGTATTTTACCCCCCGCCAAAGTTTCAATTCCTTTGAGGTTCGATTAATACTTTGATTTACGAAAACAGTTTCTAATACTTTAAATTCGTTTCAATTCCTTTGAGGTTCGATTAATACAAGGGTAACCGGTAATCCTTTGAAGCCCACCCCGGCGTTTCAATTCCTTTGAGGTTCGATTAATACGAATCATACCTAAATGTACCATTTGAAAAGGAAGCAGTTTCAATTCCTTTGAGGTTCGATTAATACTGATAAATAATATTGACCCTTTGTTTCAATTCAACCCGTTTCAATTCCTTTGAGGTTCGATTAATACTTTCAATAAAATGCCTTTCAGAAGCATTCCAACCTGAGTTTCAATTCCTTTGAGGTTCGATTAATACCTGCAATAGTTCACTATTAAGGAATACGTACCCGGGTTTCAATTCCTTTGAGGTTCGATTAATACAAAGTTCTGAAAACTTTTTGCACGATGTTACGCACGTTTCAATTCCTTTGAGGTTCGATTAATACACAGCGGATTTAACACACCATACATTTGAGTTTGGCTGTTTCAATTCCTTTGAGGTTCGATTAATACTCGTGAAATAAGCCAGCAACAAGTAGAGGGTAGCGAGTTTCAATTCCTTTGAGGTTCGATTAATACTTTAATAATTTACGTGATGTTTCCGTTATTTTCCTGTTTCAATTCCTTTGAGGTTCGATTAATACAAAATATTATTAGCACGAATAAACAGTATTATTCGGGTTTCAATTCCTTTGAGGTTCGATTAATACACCGATGCCACCGACGGCGGTGAGGTGGATTTGACCTGTTTCAATTCCTTTGAGGTTCGATTAATACAATGAAAATAGTTTCTATTGGTAATTTTGTTCCAACGTTTCAATTCCTTTGAGGTTCGATTAATACAAGGCATGAAGCAATTTAAAGATAAACACTTCGATTGTTTCAATTCCTTTGAGGTTCGATTAATACCGTAGCGTAGTGGATTGTGTTTACGAGGGCGACTACCGTTTCAATTCCTTTGAGGTTCGATTAATACTGTTGCTTCGTAAATTTCAACCTCTTTTACAGTAGTGTTTCAATTCCTTTGAGGTTCGATTAATACTATAATTCCTATAGTTATTTCAGTAGCTATAATGTAGTTTCAATTCCTTTGAGGTTCGATTAATACTAAACATAAGTTGTTAATTTTTAAAGTGAATGCCAATGTTTCAATTCCTTTGAGGTTCGATTAATACAAACCGTACCGACCTACCAAAAGAACTTTATGAATGTTTCAATTCCTTTGAGGTTCGATTAATACTATTGGTATGGAAGAAAAATAATGCAATGCCGAACCATGTTTCAATTCCTTTGAGGTTCGATTAATACCTCCGCCAATTCGTAATTTGTCGCCCAAGCTATCATTGTTTCAATTCCTTTGAGGTTCGATTAATACTTTCAAAACCGGTGCAATACACAGCAGTCCAATAATTGTTTCAATTCCTTTGAGGTTCGATTAATACCCTACAAGAAAGCACTTGCAAAACATATGCTTTCAGGTTTCAATTCCTTTGAGGTTCGATTAATACTATAAAATATATGAAATGCTTAAAATAGATTACCCTAGTTTCAATTCCTTTGAGGTTCGATTAATACTATTAGTATTTTGGCGCGAACAGTAAACCGTACCCGCGTTTCAATTCCTTTGAGGTTCGATTAATACTAACCAGTGCGCCCTGCTGTTCGCGTGCTACAATACGTTTCAATTCCTTTGAGGTTCGATTAATACAAGCCAAAATAGGGTCTTGCAACATAGCCGGTGTAAAGTTTCAATTCCTTTGAGGTTCGATTAATACGCAGCTTGCATCGCCAATACTTCACCCTTTGTCATGCGTTTCAATTCCTTTGAGGTTCGATTAATACTATATATTAATAAAATAGTTAAAAAACATATAAATATGTTTCAATTCCTTTGAGGTTCGATTAATACTTTGCTGAAGCATTGAACTGGTTAAGCGATATGGCAAGTTTCAATTCCTTTGAGGTTCGATTAATACACCGTTCGAATTGCTCAATACCGATGAAGCTGTTGAGTTTCAATTCCTTTGAGGTTCGATTAATACTGTTGAATTATTTTTCGAATTGGGTTCTGCTTCCGTGTTTCAATTCCTTTGAGGTTCGATTAATACGCGAAATGTGGGAAAATGAAGTAAAAGAAGTTGCGTGTTTCAATTCCTTTGAGGTTCGATTAATACTATCGATGGCACCGGTGGCAGTGCCGGTTATTGGTGTTTCAATTCCTTTGAGGTTCGATTAATACATAGTTCAAAATTGGTTGAAATAGCACCAAAAACAAGTTTCAATTCCTTTGAGGTTCGATTAATACATTTGAACCTACTATTGCCTGTGTATTCAATCCATGTTTCAATTCCTTTGAGGTTCGATTAATACAACAAATAAGCACCAAACCATACTAAAGCATATGTAGTTTCAATTCCTTTGAGGTTCGATTAATACATTGAGCAATTCGAACGGTTCGGCTTGTTGGTACAGTTGTTTCAATTCCTTTGAGGTTCGATTAATACAAGCGAAGTTTGCCGATATTGCCCTTACGTGGTCGAGTGTTTCAATTCCTTTGAGGTTCGATTAATACTCGTATCCAAAGGCTTTAATGTACTTTAGTAAGCCCGTTTCAATTCCTTTGAGGTTCGATTAATACTCCGCATCCAGGACCTGGTGTGTTACTTCTTTTTGTCGTTTCAATTCCTTTGAGGTTCGATTAATACTACTTTCAATTTGCCTATGGTCTGAACGTTGCAAAAACGTTTCAATTCCTTTGAGGTTCGATTAATACGCATTGTTTTTTCTTAATTGCAAGCTTCAACTTTCCAGTTTCAATTCCTTTGAGGTTCGATTAATACGGGGTTGATTATATTCAACAATTCAAGAACCTAAAAAGTTTCAATTCCTTTGAGGTTCGATTAATACGTTACGAACTGCTGCTACCATCGCCAACGCTTCTTTTTGTTTCAATTCCTTTGAGGTTCGATTAATACATTGATACATCCATAGCAATATTGAAGGGCACTTTTACGTTTCAATTCCTTTGAGGTTCGATTAATACTCTTTGTAAACGGTCGGTGTTCTGTCTAACATCAAGTCGTTTCAATTCCTTTGAGGTTCGATTAATACACAATAGGGGTTGCTTCCATTTAATTGTTTTTTAGTTTCAATTCCTTTGAGGTTCGATTAATACAATTATGCCGAAGGCGGTGTATTTTATTCGTTTTTCGTTTCAATTCCTTTGAGGTTCGATTAATACAATTTGGGCGTGCTGTTGCTTCTCTTTCAATAAATACGTTTCAATTCCTTTGAGGTTCGATTAATACTAGAAATTAATACAGACGGCACGGCAGTTGTGTTAATGTTTCAATTCCTTTGAGGTTCGATTAATACATCTGCATGCCATACAGCATTTGATTGTATTCGAGAATGTTTCAATTCCTTTGAGGTTCGATTAATACTTTCTTCCATGCCCGGCACGGTGCAAGTTACGGTTGTTTCAATTCCTTTGAGGTTCGATTAATACTAAAAATTGGAATAAGGAAACGCAACTTATTACTTGTTTCAATTCCTTTGAGGTTCGATTAATACTTTGGTTTCGGCACGCAATTTTAACCCGCTTGTGCGTTTCAATTCCTTTGAGGTTCGATTAATACCAATAACCGTAATTTTAATGTCGTGTACTTCTTGCAGTTTCAATTCCTTTGAGGTTCGATTAATACATGAATGTGGCAACATTACCAAGGCGCAATACGAAAGTTTCAATTCCTTTGAGGTTCGATTAATACTCCAACTATTAAAACTTTTCCATGTTCTTTCCTCGTTAGTTTCAATTCCTTTGAGGTTCGATTAATACACAATGCGCGAAATTGCACACCAAATGATTAAACCAAGTTTCAATTCCTTTGAGGTTCGATTAATACATCGTATAATCGAGCTTGTATGCCGGTGTATTCGCGTTTCAATTCCTTTGAGGTTCGATTAATACCAGAACTATCTCCTATTCCTATTCTTCCTGAACTGTCTGTTTCAATTCCTTTGAGGTTCGATTAATACGGCCGGATGAAACAATTGGTTTAATTGTGTTAACTTGTTTCAATTCCTTTGAGGTTCGATTAATACTCGTAGCCAAAGGCTTTAATGTACTTTAGTAAGCCTGTTTCAATTCCTTTGAGGTTCGATTAATACTATGCCAATGTCGATACACTGCCCGATTTAATTCAGGCGTTTCAATTCCTTTGAGGTTCGATTAATACTCTAAGTTTTTAATTTTAACCGCCTGTTCATCTTCGTTTCAATTCCTTTGAGGTTCGATTAATACAATGCCTGATACAGCAGGGTTTTGCAGTCCTTCGTTGTTTCAATTCCTTTGAGGTTCGATTAATACGTTTCCTTTGCTGTAAGTTAAACTCGATTTTTCTCCGTTTCAATTCCTTTGAGGTTCGATTAATACAGTGGCTCGTGGAAAATCTTACATTCCGCTTTTCACTGGTTTCAATTCCTTTGAGGTTCGATTAATACACCGCAGCCTCCTCAAATTGTGTTCGCCCTTCGTGTTTCAATTCCTTTGAGGTTCGATTAATACTTTGGCACCGGTGCCAATACCGATTATATACTCGAGTTTCAATTCCTTTGAGGTTCGATTAATACTTTTTCCATGCCTACAATAGCCGGGTTGAACTTATGTTTCAATTCCTTTGAGGTTCGATTAATACAACCTTCGACCATGCCCACGCTCATTTGTTTGGCTGTTTCAATTCCTTTGAGGTTCGATTAATACACCCGTTGTTTTCGTTGGAAAAACGTGTTTCAATTCCTTTGAGGTTCGATTAATACAGCATTAATGGGCGCACACAGTGCCAGTCATGCTTTGTTTCAATTCCTTTGAGGTTCGATTAATACAACCTACAAAAAAGGAATGGACAAAGCCGATTTTGTGTGTTTCAATTACTTTGAGGTTCGATTAATACACTTCATGTACGCTTCTGATGGTATATTGACCAACAGTTTCAATTCCTTTGAGGTTCGATTAATACTTGGGTAAGGCGGAACCTTATTCAACCTACCTCCGCCGTTTCAATTCCTTTGAGGTTCGATTAATACGATGAACTTATTGAAACAAAGTTAATGGAACGATACCCGTTTCAATTCCTTTGAGGTTCGATTAATACCCTTTAGTGCAACGGCACAACAATACCAATTAACCGAGTTTCAATTCCTTTGAGGTTCGATTAATACTTTCAACAAAATGGGGGAGTTTTTGGCAAAACACCCGCGTTTCAATTCCTTTGAGGTTCGATTAATACGCATTTCGCGGAGTCGGTTGTCTTTTTGGCTTTCTAGTTTCAATTCCTTTGAGGTTCGATTAATACCAAGTACGGCTACCAACAATGTATTTCCTTATGTTTGTTTCAATTCCTTTGAGGTTCGATTAATACAATAGCACTCTATACACTTGCCGGCATAATAGCCTGTTTCAATTCCTTTGAGGTTCGATTAATACGAATTACAAAGATTTTACCGTAATAGCATAATACCAAGTTTCAATTCCTTTGAGGTTCGATTAATACGGCTTAATTACAGCATAGTTAATGTAACATATTTTGCGTTTCAATTCCTTTGAGGTTCGATTAATACTTTATCGGTTGCCTTAGCCGTTGGCTTGTATTTGTGTTTCAATTCCTTTGAGGTTCGATTAATACCGGGTTGGCTGTGGATGCCTATCCGTTGGACAGTGCCGTTTCAATTCCTTTGAGGTTCGATTAATACTAAAGATTCTGTAATTGGTACGAAAGATGTTTTTGGGTTTCAATTCCTTTGAGGTTCGATTAATACCATTCGTTATAATAGAGCCGGGCGTAGTACGACCTTGTTTCAATTCCTTTGAGGTTCGATTAATACGCTGCCCCCATAGTTGGGTTTGCTGCTTCTTTCTTGCGTTTCAATTCCTTTGAGGTTCGATTAATACGGTAATAGAAGCCGGTGTACTGTTACGATTAAGCAAGTTTCAATTCCTTTGAGGTTCGATTAATACCGTAAGGGCAATATCGGCAAACTTCGCTTACCTTATGTTTCAATTCCTTTGAGGTTCGATTAATACGCTCGGCATCGGGCTTTTGAAAGTATTCGGTTGAATGTTTCAATTCCTTTGAGGTTCGATTAATACATTGTTGCCCGAACGTACCGATAAAAGCATTTGGTGTTTCAATTCCTTTGAGGTTCGATTAATACTATTCAAAAATTCATAAACACATGGAAAATAGAAGCCCGTTTCAATTCCTTTGAGGTTCGATTAATACTTTCGAACTAAATTTTGGTAAAAAGTACAAAGAAGGTTGTTTCAATTCCTTTGAGGTTCGATTAATACAGAATAGAAACATCGCTATATGTTTCTGTACATCCTCGTTTCAATTCCTTTGAGGTTCGATTAATACAATCGACCCGTGCAATGCCTTCTACTTCTATAGCCAGTTTCAATTCCTTTGAGGTTCGATTCATGGAATGCATATATAGTGTACGGCTTCGCACGTTTCAATTCCTTTGAGGTTCGATTAATACTAATGAAGCTTGCACACCACCGCGACGACCAAGCACGTTTCAATTCCTTTGAGGTTCGATTAATACGTCGTAGTTGTCGGCAACTACGTAGCTTACTTGCGTAGTTTCAATTCCTTTGAGGTTCGATTAATACTTTGTTGTCTTCTAAGGCATTGCCTTTTAAATGTTCGGTTTCAATTCCTTTGAGGTTCGATTAATACGTGCAAATTGCCGCCAAAGAAATGTTCTTTACTCGCGTTTCAATTCCTTTGAGGTTCGATTAATACAACGGAGGAATAAACCATGTTAGCAATCCAACTGCCGTTTCAATTCCTTTGAGGTTCGATTAATACTGCTGTATTCCGTGCACCCTATAGACCTTGCCTACAGTTTCAATTCCTTTGAGGTTCGATTAATACGCGTACAAAGCAACAACGCAGCAAAAACAACCCCTGTTTCAATTCCTTTGAGGTTCGATTAATACAACATAATACTTTTGCTCGGTTGTGCCGGTTAGTAGTTTCAATTCCTTTGAGGTTCGATTAATACCCTACCCGCTGCAACGTTTGAATTCAAAGCAACCCGTTTCAATTCCTTTGAGGTTCGATTAATACAAACGAAAAGGTAATTACTATTATGGATAGTTTCGAGTTTCAATTCCTTTGAGGTTCGATTAATACCGCCAATAATATACACTTTTTTACTGTTGTTCTGAGAGTTTCAATTCCTTTGAGGTTCGATTAATACTTTCAGGTTGTGGCGCAAAATTGTATTTTCTATTTCGTTTCAATTCCTTTGAGGTTCGATTAATACGGCTGCCGTTGCTTGGTTTTTCCGTGAAAAACTAAGTTTCAATTCCTTTGAGGTTCGATTAATACTATTTGCTTTTTATTTGGTACAACCAGAATACGCCGTTTCAATTCCTTTGAGGTTCGATTAATACTCGGCAACATAATTGCCGTTAACATCAACCGATTTAGTTTCAATTCCTTTGAGGTTCGATTAATACATTCAGCATAAAGCTTACTTGCTTCGGGGTTCCAGTGTTTCAATTCCTTTGAGGTTCGATTAATACAAGGCTGCGGCATAATGGTTGTTAGTCATTAGTACTGTTTCAATTCCTTTGAGGTTCGATTAATACAATAATGTTGTAAATGGTACGTTCGCTAACTTCCGCCGTTTCAATTCCTTTGAGGTTCGATTAATACCAATCGAAAATTGCGGTTTCCAAGGCTGCGTATAGTGTTTCAATTCCTTTGAGGTTCGATTAATACGCCGCGTTCGTGCAGAAAGTTGATGAATTGTTTGCTGTTTCAATTCCTTTGAGGTTCGATTAATACTTCCAATAATTTATCTGTTAATTTATCAGATAAATGGTTTCAATTCCTTTGAGGTTCGATTAATACTATACCGTATGTAATTGAATCAATTACAATTATTTCAGTTTCAATTCCTTTGAGGTTCGATTAATACGGATGCGTAGTTACCGCCTTTGGCATGTAATTATTCATGTTTCAATTCCTTTGAGGTTCGATTAATACTGTATGCCTGCAAATTGCTCGGTGCTGCCTTGCAAGTTTCAATTCCTTTGAGGTTCGATTAATACTGCCAATAGCTCGCAGTTACTTAATCGATTACATGCACGTTTCAATTCCTTTGAGGTTCGATTAATACGTTCGACTTTGCACTGTGCCCACGGCTTGCACCAAGTTTCAATTCCTTTGAGGTTCGATTAATACATAAGAATACCCAATACACCTGCTGCAATTAACCAAGTTTCAATTCCTTTGAGGTTCGATTAATACGTTATGCCGTGGGCGGTGCCATACCAAACAAGCAATGTTTCAATTCCTTTGAGGTTCGATTAATACGTGGCAAAAGCATTGCCATGCAAATTTTCAAAGAAGTTTCAATTCCTTTGAGGTTCGATTAATACAATCGACCCGTGCAATGCCTTCTACTTCTATAGCCAGTTTCAATTCCTTTGAGGTTCGATTATACAAAGAAATTTACGAGCGCAAAAAATTATATTTAACTAGTTTCAATTCCTTTGAGGTTCGATTAATACAATATTCGACTGCTGCTGTATTCGCGAACCAGCTCGTTTCAATTCCTTTGAGGTTCGATTAATACTAAGTGTTCGCGGTTTAAGCGTTCTCGCCTAAGGTGTTTCAATTCCTTTGAGGTTCGATTAATACTACTAAGCCAAGCAGCCAACGGCGAACTGGAACCTTGTTTCAATTCCTTTGAGGTTCGATTAATACCATATAACTAAATGCGTTGGTGCTGAACGTAATTGCGTTTCAATTCCTTTGAGGTTCGATTAATACAAGATTCTAACAGGTAGCTTATAGAATCGCCCATGTGTTTCAATTCCTTTGAGGTTCGATTAATACAAATCGGGCTGTGGCATAACAGCCACCGCCTGATTTGTTTCAATTCCTTTGAGGTTCGATTAATACTAACTGCACGAATAAGGTTTACAATGTGCTGTTGCTCGTTTCAATTCCTTTGAGGTTCGATTAATACTTTCAAAATTATTTAACTGTAGCATGGCTTACTTTAGTTTCAATTCCTTTGAGGTTCGATTAATACTTTCGTCGTAAGGCGGCCGTGCGCTGTCTTCTTTGTGTTTCAATTCCTTTGAGGTTCGATTAATACAATAACGGTAATTTTTATGTCGTGTACTTCTTGCAGTTTCAATTCCTTTGAGGTTCGATTAATACTAAGAAATCGCGGTACGCCATGTCGGACTTAATAATTGTTTCAATTCCTTTGAGGTTCGATTAATACTGTAGGTGCACCAATTTGTTTTGTGCCGTTAGGCAGTTTCAATTCCTTTGAGGTTCGATTAATACGACAGCATACGGAGGTGCTATTAAATTCAAGATGAAGTTTCAATTCCTTTGAGGTTCGATTAATACTCTAATTGCTTAAACCAATCCCAAGCGGCTTTATGGATGTTTCAATTCCTTTGAGGTTCGATTAATACGGCGGCGATTCGGTTTGGTTTGGCAACGATACGGAGTTTCAATTCCTTTGAGGTTCGATTAATACTTTGCGTGAAATTGTCAATAATTTGTCTCCGTACAACCGTTTCAATTCCTTTGAGGTTCGATTAATACTACACATTACGCATACGGTTTTATTGATGCTTATCCAGTTTCAATTCCTTTGAGGTTCGATTAATACTATTTACCGGGGCATTTATCTTATTTCGGTTATACTGTTTCAATTCCTTTGAGGTTCGATTAATACTATGTTAATGGCAACGGCTTTATATCTTAAAAACTAAAGTTTCAATTCCTTTGAGGTTCGATTAATACCATTAAAAATTGGTTTATTGAAGAGGTTATAATTTCGTTTCAATTCCTTTGAGGTTCGATTAATACTTGAAAGTTCGATTATAAACCAATTAATAAGCATTTCGTTTCAATTCCTTTGAGGTTCGATTAATACGCTCAGAGCACCGATCCAAATACGGGCGACAAAGTATGTTTCAATTCCTTTGAGGTTCGATTAATACTACAACACGAATGTTGTTTACATTCTGCAATTTAACGTTTCAATTCCTTTGAGGTTCGATTAATACTATTTCGAATATTAGTCCTTCGGCAGCCCTACCCTTGTTTCAATTCCTTTGAGGTTCGATTAATACGGATGATTTATTCGATTTCTTTGAAGCTGTTAGCAAGTTTCAATTCCTTTGAGGTTCGATTAATACAACCAGTGCGCCCTGCTGTTCGCGTGCAACAATACGTTTCAATTCCTTTGAGGTTCGATTAATACTTGTCGAGCTTGCTGTTGCTGTATTCAATCATTCGTGTTTCAATTCCTTTGAGGTTCGATTAATACCTTGTTACAAGGCTTATCATAAGTAAGAATACTACGTTTCAATTCCTTTGAGGTTCGGTTCGATTAATACAATTCAATTAAAGAAGCTATTTGTTGGGGTTTTGTGTTTCAATTCCTTTGAGGTTCGATTAATACAACCTACAAGAAAGCACTTGCAAAACACATGCTTTCAGGTTTCAATTCCTTTGAGGTTCGATTAATACTTTCAACAAAATCCGCCCAGTTACCGTATTTTTTATGTTTCAATTCCTTTGAGGTTCGATTAATAC
>JFJP01014232.1_pt1 | contig 20010 bp, 22 predicted proteins | sample 431651 | NCBI WGS metagenome assembly JFJP01 (sample SAMN02602958, study PRJNA72255) | Microbial mat metagenome, whole genome shotgun sequencing project. | biome: fresh water; feature: sink hole; material: water; isolation source: purple microbial (photo- and chemosynthetic) mats found in...
TATGGTAGATTTTGGCAACTAAATTCGGATCTTCTAATATCCCATAGATACGTCCTTCCCCCCCACTCCCTAGAGGGTTGTGGGTGTCAAGCGTGATGGTTTGTCCGTTGAATTGGCGTTGCAGCCGCATAGCAAATTAGGGGGTTGAACCGTTGCACCTGTGAAATCGTATTTCCAGCATAGCGTGTTGGGGAAGGGTTATCCTTTCTTGAGGAGGTAAACTACACTCTTGTAAACAGGAGACTAAAAAGTAGATCGCAACTTACGCAAAAAGTTACCTGCGTCTTTGCCAATTTTTACACAATTGCTGGCTAATATTAACCCTGAATTTCAACCCGATCCATCACTAGAAGAATCATTGCGCTGGGCCGATATTATTGAAGCTAAAGATACCCCGATTTTAGCGGCGGCTGTTCTGGCAAATGTTGACCGCCTGTTGAGTTTAAATACTAAAGATTTTACTGCTGAAGTTGCTGCACAAAGCGGGTTAATGATTCAAACTCCAGCACAATTTGTTAGAGAAATCCGAGAAATTGTGGAAGAAGGTTTGTCGTGAAAGTGATTTGATAATGATGAGAAAGAAAAAGGCGATCACACTTAGTTTTGTTCGTAAGGGCGATCGCGCTTTTGAGTAATTCAGTCTAGCCTCCCGAATTTTTCTTCTCGCTCCCTTGCTTCCTGTTCCTTCCTTTTTTTTTCTTCTGCTTTCTCAATTGGTTCTAGTTTTAACCTTAAAGACTCTATATGATTGAGCCAAGAACCTATGCGAAAGCAAGAGATACTACGCTGGGAATGATTTATCCCATAAAAGTATACTGAAAAAACATTGGTGCCAAGAGATCCTAGATTGATGCTGACATCAGCTCCTGTCCTTCCATTATTATGGAGTCTCACATAATGCTCAATCTCAACAGTGTCATCCTTGTAATTCCACCTATATATTCTTTCGTTATCATCCTCTTCTTCTTCTTCTTTTTTACCAAAACGTCTAGCAAAACTGCGACTGATATTATAAACTTCATACAATAGCGATACTTGCCATCCAACTTTTTCATCAAATGTTTCAATTTGTTGCCAGTCGTATTTATTTATTGACATTGTAATATTTTGAGATTTCTTATGTATTTTGTACGTGAATAGTTAGGAATAAACATCGCTGTTCAAAATTATATTTACTCCTAAAACTATAGAAATCTATTTCATCAAGAGATTAGGCAGTTTTTGTCCTATATCCTCGATAACATAATCAGAAAAACTCGAAGCAAAATGCCTACCTCCACTCTTCATTTGGTAGCCAGATTGCCTAGATTGGTTGTTATACCAATAATGAACATGGTTATCATCTGGATCTGATTCACTGGCAGGTGCTACAAGAAAGCCTATTACAAGACCTGATGATGTATCAACGTTAAACTTAACTTGATATCCAGGCAATTCAGAGTAAGTATTCCAATTTTTTGGCCAAACTCGATCTTTTGCCATAAAACACCTCCTAATTTTTTTTCATGCTAGACCGATCTTACCGTCTATGTAAAGCGAAAAAAGTTGGAAAAAGTTGGATCTTCCTAGAATTGCGATCGACAACTGGTATACAAAGCAAAAAAGTTGGAAAAAGTTGGGAAAAGTTGGTTATAGTAACTACAGTTATCTCACCATCCCACCCATGGACAGTCCTCAAATATTGCAATTTGTCGATGAAACTGTCTACACCAAGACAGGCAAACATCTAAATGACTTGCAGCGAAGGATTATCGGAGGAATACTGAATCGTCAAAAGTATGCTGACGTTGCAGAAACTTATGGCTATAGTGCCAAACACATTAAGAAAGCTAGTCACGAACTTTTACAAATGTTATCTGATATTTTTGGCGAACAAGTTAAGAAAAGTAATCTTGAATCTGTTTTAGAACGGCAAATAAATCAAAACATAAATCTTGGTGATTATAATACTTTTCAAAACAATAAAATTAGCTATACTAACAATTGTTCAAATCCTTCTACTCATTCTACTCCTACCCCAGAGAAAAGTCAGCCCGAAACTCCTGATTTTCATCGCAATAATCAAGCTGATTTTGAAAAAATTGGTAAATTACGGCAATTTGGTTTGAGCGACGAGCAAATTGCAGAGATACTAGAGATACCTTTAGAGGTGGTTAAGCAGGTGAACTTCGAGGAGTAAGTCTGCCCTATCTCCGAACTTTACTGGAGCGATCGCTCTTATTTTTTTTGTTATAATCTAATTCTAACTGATTTATTAGTCGATTTCTAAGCTATGAACACAAAACTCATTGAATCTTTAGTACAAATCATCCAGGCACTTTCAGAAGAGGAGCAATTGCTAATAAAAGCAAAATTATTTAGCAACATCTCCTATCCTTTACCTCTGGAAATAACGCAGTAAAATAACATGATTAATGTTATCCAGTTTCTCAATAATTTGATTAATTCCGAGAATTTGTTGTAATTTTCTCAAATTAGGGATCATGTTTTGTCGCCAGTCAGGGAATAAACGATCTTTATTACGCATGAGGCTCCAGAAACCGGTTTTTTTAGAGCATCTGTTGGTCAAAACGAAGTATTTTGGTAAAAAAACCCGGTTTCTTTAATTGGGTGCGTAAGTCCTGAATATCAGACTATTTCAAATTCAGAAAATTGTTTAAGGCTGTTACTAATTTTGGCGGCCAGCGTCTAACATTTTTCACCCAATCAATATTTTTATATCGAGCATCGAGTCCCACTACAGCTACCCAATTACTTTCGGCTTCTCCTAGTTTTCCAATATCCCATAAACAAGCTGTTAAGGCGGCTCGCATATCGGCAATTTATGGTTTTTAGGGCTGTTTCAGTTTCTCCTAATTGATATAATGTTAAGGCATAATTCCCCCGAGCAAAGGAATAATTTTTATCTAAATCACTGGCGGTTTGATAATCTAAAAGGGCTGCTGACCATTTTCCTAATCCGGCTTTAGCATTTCCTCGATTATTATAAGCCACAGGATCATTAGGGTTAATTTCTAATACTTTATTATAGTCGGCGATCGCTTTTTCCCACTCTCCTAAACCTTCATAGGCTACTCCTCGGTTTAAATAAGAATCAGGAAAATCAGGAGATAATTCTATAGATTGATTATAGTCAGAAATCCCCTGATTTAGTTGATTTTGACTAACTCTAACATTGCCTCGGTTACTCCACATCGCCGGATTTTCAGGATATTGATCAATAATTTCAGTCCAGTAGATTTCTGCTTGGGAAAACTGACCCTTTTGAGTTGCGGTAAACGCTTGCTCAAGCAAAGTATCCACATCAGAAGATAGGGATTGATTTTCAGCCAATAGGGGGGTTATATTTCCCCAAGTAAAAATCAGGATACTGAAAAATAGAACTATAATTCGGTGAAACCAACGCATTTTAGGTATTAACTCAAACAAGTTAGATTAATCAGAATTACGAATTACGAATTACGAATTACGAATTACGAAGGGGGATAATACTTTTGGCTGTTTCATATCAGTTGTAAATTATTACAACCTATTTGGGATAGCTATAGTTTAAATCCTTAACAACTTATTCATCCGAATCAATTCTCCCTTGAACTCCTTGAATAATTCGAGATAATTCATTCTTTTCATTAACAGAAATTCGGCTGGGAGAACCACTAATAATCCGTTCATAATCCCGGAAAGAATCCGTAATTACCGGGCCATGCTCACTAATAGTATACTCTCTAATGCCTTTATCATGCCATGAACCCCGCATTTTGAACACATTCAACGCCCGACACATTTCCCCACGAATTTCCACATATTGTAGCATCAAAATCGTATCAGTAATTGTTGAAATATGGGAATCGGTAATAGAATTAGATCCCATAAATTGATCTGTTGTATTGGTGAAAAATCCCGTGATTTCCTCCTGTTTCGCATAACCTGTTACCCCAATCACAAATTGACGGAAGGCGTTATTACTCACCCCTCGCGCTAAAGCTGACAAGGAATCAATGGCAATTCGATCAGGTTTAAACTCAGAAATCTCAGATTTAATAATCTGCAAATGATCTTCTAACCCAGTAGATTCAGGATAACTACATAAAATTTTCAGTAATCCTTTGCTTTCCATTTCTTCAAAATCAATTCCCCAGGAATTCGCATTTCTAAACAATTGAGATCGGGATTCTTCGTAAGCAAATAACAGCGCCCGTTGACCATTTCTACAGGCATTTTCCAGAAAAATACTAACTAATAAAGTTTTACCTGTTCCCGTTGCTCCGGTCGCCAGAATAATCGAATCTTTGAAGAAACCACCCCCACACATTTTGTCGAGGGTTGTATTTCCAGAAGAAACCCTAACATTAGACGAGCGTTGAGTAAGTCGCATCGCACCCAGGGGAAAAATACTAATTCCATCATTAGTAATCGTAAACGGATATTCCCCTTTCATGTGGGTTGTTCCCCGTAATTTCAGAATTTCCGCCGTGCGCCGACGTCGTTCTCCTTCTAAAACGTTTCTCAAAATTACGACATTATCGGAGACAAATTCCTCCACCCCAAACCGAGCCACAGGGCCATATTCAGCCTCTCGTTCCGTTGTCATAATCGTAGTTGCTCCCACCTGTTTCAGTCGCGCCACCAGGCGAAAAATCTCCCGTCTCACGACTCCAGCGGCATCATATTGTTGGAAAACGGCTGTTACTGAATCAATTGATACTCGTCTAGCTTTATATTTACGAATAGCATATTGAATCCGTTCAATTAATGCGGATAGGTCAAAATTTCCGACAATATCCTGTCCTTCTGGGTCGGGAGAAGCATCTAAGATAAATAACTTACCTTCATCAATTAATTTTTGCAGATCCCATCCAAAACTAGAGGCGTTTTTAATAATATCTGTAGGTGATTCTTCAAAGGTAATAAAAATCCCTGGTTCATCAAAATAGACAATTCCGTTGTAGAGAAAGTGAACTGCAAATAAGGTTTTTCCTGTTCCTGAAGTTCCGCTAACTAGAGTGGCTCTAGCAATAGGCATTCCCCCATGACTAATATCATCGAACCCTTCTATCATGGTGCGAATTTTCTGCACCCCGGTTAGTTTGCGTTCATTGCCTTTGGCTTCGGTTAGACTTTCAGTCATAAATTTTAATTTTAAAAGAGGTAGCAGGTGATCGATCAACCCGCGATACTATTGCTACATTTACCACAAAATCTGGAACATTGACACTCCCCCGCCAAGCCAACCTACAAAGGCGGGAGATGGGGTCATCAACTTGAGAAACTATTGTATAGCAGGAAATACCGGAACTTGAGGGCTAGTCTCATCTTTCTTCCCCCTTGAACGTGTAATCACCGTCAGTGGTGAGAGGAAAAGGGGGTAAAGATTTATGTTGCATACAAATAACCATCTTTTCTGTGAATAAGTGAACAATATTTGTGACCAATACCTTGTACAAGTGTTTCCTTCAAGGAAATATTGAAACTGCCTGTTGTGCGAACTGCCACACGACCAATATAAGTTCCAATTTTCTTGCCAGAGGTAACAATTGCTCTAACAATATCGCCTGTTTGAAACCCTTTAACAAATTTCAGTCTGGGAACATAGCGGGAAGGAAATCCAAACCTATCGGTGCGACACATTTGGCGACTACCATGCCCCGTTGCCTTAATTAACAAGGGTTGTTTGGTGAGAACGTTTAAGGACTCAACTAAACCAACACAAGCTGCATCAAGCCAGTGGGTTTTAGGAAGATTTAACCGAATGCGATTAAACTTAGTTAAACCACCACTACCAGTAGAAACAGGTAAGCCAGTTTCCTTGAGTCGATTAAACAATGCCCATCGCGTTGAATTAACTGCTGTAGCATCTTTGAGTGGACGTTTAGCTTGAGAAAGAATCCGCTTCAAAACATCAGGTTTTTTAGCTAGAAATTGCTCAATACTCTGAGTCCCTTTCTTGATATTACACTTTATTACACTTTTCACAAGCTAAACAGAGGATTTTCCACAGTTTTAGTAATAATAATTGTGAAAGGATACCTCCTGTAAACCCATGCTCTACCTTGATTTAAAAGTTTCCTGGCTACCGAGGGGTGGCAAGGACTTAAAGGTTGTTTTTTGCCATCAATAGCTAGAACATAATTTGACATTTCTGTCTCTCCTATCGCTAGGGTAAAGTTAGCTTCGCCAAGGTTTTAAGAGCTTTTTAGTCCAGTAACACTTCCTTAACCCGATAAAGATGTTTAATTACTAGAGACAGAGCCGGGGACTAGCTTCGCATCCACAGGGTGTCATGACTCAAAAAACGGAGTTATCCAAGAACTTAGGCGGGTCTACTATCGGCTTCTTGAAAAGCCTCCACTGTATTTTTACTCAAATCAGTGGGGGTTGTTTACTCATCCATTAGTTCTTCGTAAAGAAGATCAAGTCCAATGAGGACTTTTTCACGATCGGAAAGATCCCCGATAATTTTCCGCACGGGTGGAGGTAAAATTTTAGACAGGGTAGGAGTAGCCAAAATCTTGTCTTCCTCAGCCAGTTGAGGATTTTTGAGAACATCAATCACTTTCAAGGCATAAACCCCTTGAAACTCCTGTTCTAAGATGTCTTTAAGGGTTTTTAAAGCTCGGACTGAGTTAGGAGTATTTCCGGCGACATAGAGTTTGAGAACATAGGTTTTTTGGAGAGGACTCATAGATTTTTAGGGGTTAATAGGATAACATCCACTTAGTCTGCGAGGGTGAGAATCTCTACACCTGTTTCTGTGACTGCAACGGTATGTTCAAATTGGGCGGAGAGTTTTTGATCCTTGGTAATGGCTGTCCAACCATCGTCTAGGACTTTGGCTTCCCAAGTACCTTCGTTAATCATGGGTTCGATGGTAAAGACCATCCCCGGACGTAGACGTTTTCCTTTTCCCCGTTTTCCATAGTGGGGAATTTGAGGGGCTGTATGAAATACCGTATTCACCCCATGACCGACAAAATCCCGGACGACGGAAAAGCCCTGAGCTTCGGCATATTCTTGAATGGCTGCCCCAATATCGCCCACCCGTCCATCGGGTTTAACGGCTTCAATTCCTCGCCTTAAACATTCTTCGGTGACTTCGACTAATTTTTTAGCTACGGTCGAAGGTGTACCGACAAAAAAGGTGCGAGAGACATCACCATAATAGCCGTCTAGGATGGGGGTAACATCGACATTGATAATATCCCCGTCTTTGAGAATCTGTTTGGCGTTGGGGATACCATGACAGATGACTTCATTCACGCTGGTACAGATTGATTTGGGGAATCCATGATAGCCCAATGGAGCACTGCGAGCGCCGTGTTCCTGCGTCCAGCTTTCGGCTTCATCGTTGAGTTCTAGGGTGCTCACCCCTGGTTTAATCATCAGTTCAAGATGATTTAACAGTTGCACCGCCAGACGTCCTGCTTGACGCATTTTTTCGATTTCTCGGCGGGATAAAAGAACAATTGTTTCACTGCCCATTTGTTTGTTAAAAATCTGGATGTGTCTCGCCAGTTATCAGGGTTTCTACCAAGGTATCATAAGAATAACCACAAATACTAATCAATATGGAAATGATAAATAATTTCCCCATTTGATTTTTGTTGGGATTTTCCATTTAACTCTTGAGCTTTTTGATCTAAAAATAATTTAGCTTCGAGTTGGGATAAATGGGTATATTTAGCTAATTTTTGGACACTAATTTCTCCTCCTTGAACTTTAACTAAATGCCAAAATATAGAACTAATCCGTCGAGAACGAGCTTGATTTTTTTGACGGCGTTCTTGATACCAGTCCCAGGCGACCCATCCTCCTATTCCCAAGGAGGGTAAACCTAAAATCAATCCGCCTAAAATAATACTGAGTCTACCATCGGCAGTTGAATTAGGACTGATTAATTCAGTTGCGATCGCTAATAAAGAACCCATTCCTACCGGAACTAATAAACTAGCTGTGATCACCTTCAGGAACTGCATTGTTTTTCCTCCCCACCGAGAGAGCGTGGAACAGAATCAAAGCCCCCATCACACCGGAGAGATGCAACATTAAGCACCTCCGGTTTGTGTTTCCTAATCCGTATTGCGTATAGCTTCAATTAAACGGGAATAGTAGAAGCTAGTACCGATCATGGTTTGTCGTTGAATAGAAAAACCATGATCACTAAAAATCTTGACAATATCTGATGAACGATGTTGGTAAGCACGAGTAGTTTTACTCGGCCCGGGAAATAATTCCCCAACTTTTTTGAGCATAGTTAATGCTAAAGTTTTGGGAGCAAAACTCAAAATTACCCGGGATTCTGCTAAGGAACAAAGATGAGAAATCATCTCCGGAATTTGAGCTTGGGGATAATGAATTAAAACATCCAAACAAATCACTGTATGATAGCGACCTTGTAGGGTTTCTAAATCTTGAGCCGTGAAGCTAAGTTTTTGGATCACGCTCAGGCGGTCTTTTGCCCGATCATAAGCTTCAGCCACCATTTTTTCAGAAATATCACTTCCGTATACTATGGCTCCGGCTTCTGCTAAAGGGATGCTCAAACTGCCTACACCACATCCAGCGTCACAAATGCTTAAACCCGGCAGGTTAGGATCGGCTTTTAACCACTTTAAGACTTGATCAACGGTTTGTTGATGTCCTTGACGGATATCGAGTTGAACTTTGTTAACTTGACCGTCACCGTAGATGCGTCTCCACCGATCAAATCCTGTGCTATTAAAATAATCCCGAACTACGGTTTTCTCGTCTGCTACACTCATGGTTTCTCGTCTGCTACACTCATGGGTTTGTTTGAAATTAATTCAGTCCAAACCTTTATTGTAAGGCATATAGGAGCACTGGGAGTAGGGGAGGCAGGGGGAGCAGGGGAGCAGGGGAGGCAGGGGAGGCAGGGGAGGCAGGGGAGGCAGGGGAGGCAGGGGAGGTAAACTTTTGCTATTACCCATTCGTAATTCGTAATTCGTAATTCGTAATTCGTAATTACCCATCACCCATTACCCATTACCCATTACCCAAAGTAGTTTATTGAACGCGGACGTCGATGACTGTACCGTTGAAGTTGTAGTTTTTGCCGTCGAGTTCAACGGTAGTACCAACTTTGATTTTAATATTGCCTAAAACCGGGCCAGGCCTAAAACCGGGCCAGTTTCGGTGATTTGACCTTTTCCTTCTAAGGTTAAAAGCAAATTATTATTAAATAGATTATCAGCAGTGGGATCGGGAAGGGCTTTTAGTGTGCCATTTGGTTGAGTAACGGCGATAATTCTAGGTAAAAAATCTACATTATTCAGGGTAACCTGACCATAGGGTTGATTGCGAATAATTAAATTGGTTTTTTCTCCGGTTTTAAATAATTCTTTAGCGTTACGGCTTTTGAGTCCCACCACCAGAACATCTATAATCACAGGACGGGTAGTAACTCCGACTTGAGCCACCGAACCCGATGTCCCCGGATAGAAGAAAATCCCAAAAATTACCAGTAAAATCACTAAAGCTGCACCGAAATCGAGAATGCTAATTCTCCCAAAGAGACGACCTTGAGAATCTAAAATTTTCATAGAACAAATTCACGGTAAGTTTTACACAAGAAGATGGAACCTTGTTGATTGTCAAAAAACTGTATTACAGGGAAAAATTCAAGGAAACAGTGACAAACGGAACCAGATAAAATCGTGTGACCATAAAAAATTTTAAATCTAAAGGCGATCAGAAGCCAAAATAGAAGTTCATATTCTAGTTTGATCCCTAAAGATAACATTAATCTGGATTTTGTCTTCTACAATACCTCTGGCCCATAGCAGCCCAAAACCCAAAATTCAAAAATTGCCTTAAGGGTTGCCAGAATAGGAGTAAACGGCAAAATTAGGTAAGACATCCAGGGAAAATACCAATATGCTGGTAATAGAAGTGGGTGTTACCCCCTAGGTATCTCACCCCTGGCTTTGATTATTTGCCAAATTTCCATACAACCGAGTGCCAAACCTGATTCCACTCAGTATCAACCCCAATCAGCCCTCTATGTTTATTCCCTCAGTTCGTCAAGCCATCAACCGCCATCCCCTAACCACAACGCCGGAAACCTCTGTATCCGAGGTAATTTTGTTGATGAGTTCTACAGGTTCCAGTTCAATTTTTGTGATTGAACCTGTCGATATTAGTGATCAAAAACCAGCGATTGTCGGAATTTTTACAGAACGAGATATTATTCAGCTTAATTCCATTGGAGATCCTTTGCGGGGATTTCCGATTTCTCAAATTATGATTCGGTCATTTCTCACGGTTAGGGAATCGGAGATGAACGATATATTTACCATCTTATTGATATTGGAAAAACATCAAATTCAACAACTTCCTATTGTTGATGATTTAGGAAGATTAGTTGGGGTAATTAGTCCGAAAAATTTTCTTCAGTTATCTTTAAGAGATTCAGAAGCTAAAAAAATAGCCAGATCCTTAGCATCTATTCCTCAAGTAATTTCTAGTCAGGAATCATTCTCTAACTCGGATTTGGTTTTACCCCAACATCAACCAGCTTCCCAACAACTGCTTGATTACCTTTTTCTGCCCGATAATTTAATTAAATTAAATCAACTTGCTCCCCTAGAAACTTCTAAAATTGTGCAGGCATCTGGGGAAGCAACCCTACGAGAATTAACCGAATTAATGTTTGATTATGCTGTGGATGAAATTGTGATCACAGAAACATCTCCCCCCAATTCTAAGTTAAAAGGGGATCGGATTTCTCAAGCACAATCTGGGTGTAAATGGGTGGGAGTTGTGACTTGCCATGATATTATTTCAATACAGGCATTAGGGCTAAATTTAAAAACAGTTAAAGCTATTACGATTTGTAATACACCGCCTTTGATTTTGCGATCGCAGGTTTCCCTAAAAATGGCATTAAAGTTAATGCGTAAATATTATTATCAACTGCCGATAATTTTGGTAGATGATCAAAATAATCCGATCACAATAATTTCCCCGGAAACCATATTGCTGCAAGTTCTCCAACCCAAATCAATGCACAATACGTTATTAAGTTGGCAGGATCAATTTCAGGAAGTTTTAAAAGTAACTCAATCTGCCCCTAAGTCTTTACGATCTAATAATTTATCTGGCATTGATCAAACTGTAGAATCTTTAAAATCTTATCAAGAAGGTATTTATAATTGGAATTTAAAAACGAATGAAATTTGCTATTCTTCCCAATGGAAAGCCATGTTAGGATATCAAGAACATGAGATTAAAAATACCCTAGAAGAATGGTTAAGTCGGATTCATCCTCAAGATTTAAAGCGAGTTAAAGTTGCACTAAAAAATTATTTTGCCAAGAAAAATAATGAATATTTGACAGAATATCGTATCCGGTGTAAAGACGGTGAATATAAATCCGTACTGAATCGAAGTCAAGGATTTTGGAGTGAACAAGGGGAGCCCCTGCGCTTAATTGGATCTCAAATTGATTTAGGATCTTCAAACTTAGAAAAAACTCCATCTTTGCATGAAAATCATTCACTTGATGATCTAATTCAGAGCTTAAAATCAGTTGTTTTTAAAACTGATATTCAAGGAAATTGGATATTTTTAAATTCCGCTTGGACACAACTAACCGGATTAACCATAGAGAATAGCTTAGGGACATCATTTTTAAATTATATTTATTCTCAAGATCGGACAAAAGCCAGTCAATGGTTTGAATCATTAATGTTAGGTCGTCCCAAAACTGAACAACTAGAAGTCCGAATGCTAGTATTTAATATTAAAGAGAAAGAAAATCAGGGACAGCGTTCCCAACCTGCAACTCGTCGGATCTTAATTTCGGCTCAATTAAGTTTAGATGAACACCAGGAAATTCTAGGGATTTTAGGAACATTAAATGATATTACAGAACAGTTTAAAGAGTTAGATGAATTGAGAGAGCGAGAAAAATTAATTAATCAATTTTATCAAATTACTGTCAGCAATAATACCGATTTTCAAACTCGAATTAGTGAAATTTTGAGCCTGGGTTGTCATCGTTTGGGAATGGATATTGGCTTACTGGGAAGGGTTTTTGCGGATCGATATGAAGTGATTTCTTCCTATCTTTCTGATGATTTTCCCTTTGGATTTGCTAAGGGAGATACCTTAGCAATTGAACAAACCTTTGAATCGGAAGCCTTAAAAACAGAAGAAGTTGTTTGTTTAGAATCCATTAAACAATCAAACTGGAAAGATCATCCCGCCTATCAAACTAGACGTTTAGAAGCATATATTGGAATCCGGGTAATTGTGGGAGGAAGGGTCTATGGAACTTTGAGTTTTATGAGTCGCAATTCCCGCGCTCCGTTTCAAGGATTGGATTTAGAAATTTTGAAATTAATGGCAAATTATGTGGGGAATGAAATTGCCAGGGATAACTCTCAAGAGATTCTTCAACAACAAAATCAACATTTATTGTTACTAAAAGAAATTACTCATAAAGTGCGTTCTAAATTAGACACTCAAGAAATTTTTCAAACCACAGCAACTCAAATCGGTAGAATTTTTGGAGTGAATCGCTGTTCAATTTATACTTATCGATCTGACCCTTATCCCCATTTATCTTGCGTAGCAGAATATTTGGAATCTGGTTATGATTCTACCCTAAATTTTGAAATTTCTGTAAGTTATAATCCCTATATTGAAAAACTTTTAGCTGAAGATCAAGCAATCGCTTCAGTTGATGTTTTTACCGAACCTTTATTAGAATCTTCTGCCCCTATGTGTCGGCGAATGGGGTTAAAATCTATGTTAGCTGTTCGTACTTCCTATCAAGAGGATGCCAACGGAATTATGATGCTACATCAATGCGATAAAATGCGGCAATGGATACCTGAAGAAATTGAATTTTTAGAAGATGTTGCTAATCAAGTCGGATTAACCTTAGCCCAGGCTAAACTATTAGAAGCAGAAGTTAAAAATCGTCAACAATTAGCCGAACAAAATAAAGCTTTAGAAGAAGCCAGATTAGCCGCAGAAGTCGCCAGTCGTTCTAAAAGTGAATTTCTAGCCACAATGAGCCACGAAATTCGCACTCCGATGAATGCTGTGATTGGAATGACCGGGTTACTATTGGATATGAATTTAACACCTGAACAGCAGGATTTTGTGGAAACTATTCGCACCAGTGGCGATGCTTTATTAACAATAATTAATGATATTTTAGATTTTTCTAAGATTGAATCTGGTAAACTAGATTTAGAAACAAATCCTTTTAAACTTCGAGATTGTTTAGAAGAATCGCTGGATTTACTCTCAGGAAAAGCCGCAGAAAAAAATCTGGAAATCGCTTATTTAATTGAACCCTCTACTCCACAAATTATCCTGGGAGATGTGACAAGACTACGCCAGGTTTTAGTCAATTTACTCAGTAATGCGGTTAAGTTTACAGCCACAGGAGAGGTGATTGTTTCGGTGAAAGCATCGGAGGTAAAAAATCTCCCTGTTGACTTTAATTCTACCCCGTTAATAGCCCATAAAATTTATGATATTCAGTTTGCAGTTAAGGATACCGGAATTGGTATTCCTGCTGATCGTATGGATCGTTTATTTAAAGCCTTTTCTCAGGTAGATGCTTCTACTACTCGCCAGTATGGAGGGACGGGTTTAGGATTAGCAATTAGTCAACGGTTGTGTGAAATGATGGGGGGACAAATGTGGGTGGTGAGCCGATCTGAATCAAATTCTAAAACTGAAAATCAACCGTTAGTTTCCACGATGACTGGAAATCCTCCAGAGAATTTTATCGAGGCATTCGAGTTAGATACTGGTTCGACTTTTTACTTTACAATTCGGGTTGAAGCCATCCAAAAAGTTGAGGCGGATGAACTCTCTGGTTTCCTCGTTGGTAAGAGATTATTAATTGTTGAAAATCACGGAATTAATCAAACAGTTTTAATTCGACAAGCTAAATCTTGGGGGATGGTTCCTGTTTCTGTAAAAACTGGGCATGAAGCATTGAATGTGTTAAAAAATAATCCTGATTTTGATTTGATAATTTTAGGGATGAATTTAGCTGATATTGATGGAATTAATCTGGCAAAACGAATTCGAGATTGGGAACGTAGTCGCGCAGAAATCTTCCTAGATCAGAAACCTATCAATATTACTTTCTTTAATTATGTAGTTAATACTGATTTAGTTAAACAGGTAGAACATAGTAATATTAACTGTGCTGGTTTCATTAGTAAACCTCTGAAACAATCACAGTTTTATAATACTTTGGTTCAGATTTTAGGCCAGTCCCTAGAAGGTGCAATTAAAGATTATGGAAAATCTTTAGTATCATCAAATTTGTTAGCTGTTACCCCTTCTAGTAATTTAAAAATTTTGCTGGCGGAAGATCATGTCGTTAACCAAAAAGTTGCTATTCAAATGTTACAAAGACTGGGATATCGTGCTGATATTGCGGGGAATGGATTAGAGGTATTAGAAGCCTTAAATCGACAATATTATGATGTGATTTTGATGGATGTTCAAATGCCATTAATGGATGGTTTAGAAACCTCTCGTCGCATTTGTCAAGAATATCAAGATCGCCCTCATAAACCTTGGATTATTGCAATGACTGCTAATGCTATGCAAGGAGATCGAGAGATGTGTTTAACCGCCGGAATGGATGATTATATTACTAAACCTGTCCGTCGAGAAGAACTGGCAAAAGCTCTATCCGAATGTAAACCAATTCAGAATGGAAACGGCCATGAATCCTTAGAAAATTCATCGGATTTTGCTACTAATGGGCATTGTAATTATTCCTCTGAAGCTGAAGCCAATAATAACGGAAATTCAGCATTAGAAACAACGGTTAATCCTCCAGAATCTCCGGCTATTGATCAACAAGTATTAGAAAGTTTAAGGGAATATGATGATGAAGATGATCCCTTTGTTAATACATTAATTCAGGATTATTTAGCCGATACTCCCGAAAAAATTGCCCAAATTCAAGCGTCGATCAAAACTCAAGATATCCAAGGGTTAAAAGAGGCATCTCATACCCTAAAATCTAGTAGTGCTCAATTAGGTGCAATCACGTTTTCTGAGTTGTGCAAGGAGTTAGAATATATGGGAAGGGTGGGAATGGCGGCGGAAAATGGAACTAGGATTGAATGTTTTACATCGGGAATAGCCGCCACAGGTTTATCCAAGTTAGAAGCAGAATGGTTACGAGTCAAAGCATCTTTAGAACAAGAATTATCTAAGGAAACTATCAAAATAAATAATTAAGAATTGTTGATTTTTGATCTCTGACTATTGACGTTTTTGGATTAATTATTTATCATAAATAATGAGGAAATAATTAAATTTTAAGTATGATTCCTGTGATTTTGGCTGGTGGAAAAGGTGAACGGTTTTGGCCCCTGAGTCGGAAACATCGGCCCAAACAATTTTTAAGTTTAGATGGTAGTGGGATTAGTTTATTACAAGCAACAGCAGAACGGTTATTACCATTAACAGAAAGCTGGGATGGGTTATGGGTTGTTACCTCTGCTTTATTAGAGTCGGGAGTTCAAACTCAATTACCCCAATTACCACACCCGAATATTTTAGCAGAACCGGAAGGACGAGATACCGCCGCCGCCTTGACTTGGACAACATTAGAAGTGGCAAAACGTTATGGAGAAAATGCGGTTGTTGGCTTCTTTCCGGCGGATCATTGGATTGCGGAACCAGAGAAGTTTCGCCAAACTTTAAAGGCGGCAGAAGTATTAGCAAAAACCCAAGATGTGATTGTTACTTTAGGGGTAAAACCTACCTATCCCTCCACAGGATATGGTTATATTATTCTGAATTAAAAAAAATTAGTATTGATTATGCTTTAATGGAAAAAACCCAAAAAGCTTGTGTTTTACCCGTTGAATTTGGCTGGGATGATTTAGGGGATTGGAATGGGTTAGAACGATTATTAGGGGGAGATAAACCTAATGTGGAACTGGTTAAACACGTTGGTTTAGATACGAAAGGAACAATTTTATTTAGTTCTAGTGATGATGATGTGGTCGTAACTTTGGGGATTGAGGATTTAGTAATTGTTCGGGATGGAAATGTTACCTTGATTGCTAAAAAAGATCGAATTCAAGATATTAAACAGGTGTTAAAAACTTTGGGGGATGACCCAGAATTTCAGGGATTATTGTAATTAAAAGCAAAGGAACCACAAAGGCACTAAGACACGAAGAAAGAGAGAAGGATAGACTCTTTTCCTTGCTATATCCCTAAAGCTGAAGTTTTTATATATGATCAATTAAGCCACTGACCAGAGGTTAGAATCTAAGGAATTTGTTAAGGGTGGAACTTGTTCAATTATACCATATTGAGCAAGTTTTTCTGACATTTTTTGCCAACGGTTTGCCGAAATAGTACCGATTTGATCGGGGTTAATTCCCCAGGTAATATAATCAGAAATTAACTGTAAAGATTTGGTTTGATAATCTAAATTATAATATTCACTATCGGGTTTTATATAGAAATCAACCACAATTTTAGCCGTTTGATTAATATTATTTATTGCTAATTTCCATCCCGCAAAAGATGCTTTTAAAAACTGATTCACCCATTCAGGGTGATGGTCTAATAACTGTTGATGGGCAAAGATTACCTGTACATAGGCATCATATCCATAATCGCTAAATTTCAAAATATTAGGTTGGATTCCAGTTTTATCGCTAAAACCAATGGGTTCATCCACACTATAACATTGAACTGCTGCTAATTCTCCACTTTGTAATCGCTCATATTTATCTTGATAGGAAATCGGGACAATTTTAATGTCTTGGGGTGATAAACCATTGGTATTAATTACTAATTCCATGACTTTTTTTGTATTTCCATGAATTCCGATTTTTTGTCCGACCAAATCATACAGGGAATGGATATTTTTTTCGGGAATAGACATTAACCCCAAAGGGGATGCTTGAAACATGGTAGCGATCGCTTTAATCGGATATCCTTTCACTTGGGCGGCTAAAATGGCATCCTGTTCGCCACATCCTAATATTAAGGGATTTTCTGCCATTTGTTCAAAGACACTTGGATCTGAATTTACGGGTAGAATCTCAACATTTAATCCTCTTTGTTTATACAATCCATAATAATCTGCTAATAATAACCCCGCAAATTGAACATTATATTTCCAGTCCAACTGCATAATTAAATGTGGGGTTTGGGTTGGGATAATATCAATAATAGATGTTGAATTTTTCCCTAAAAGAGCAAGTCCCAAACCACCGCAATATTTTACAAAATCTCGACGCGAAATCAATTCTATTTCCGGTTTATTCATAGATTTAATGGTTAATTTTGGGCGCACGACCGATTAAACCTGTCATTAATCGTAATGCTAAATAGCGCAAAATTTGCACTTTTGTTAATATTCCTAATCCCAGGCGACGTAAACTAACTTTTGGAGTCCAATTTCCTGAGAAAGTTCTATCTAAGAAATCCGTTAATCCTAAAACGATTAAATTCTCTTTTTGTCGCCAACTTTCATAACGTTTTAACACCCGTTTTTGCCCAATATCTTCACCTGTTTGAGTCGCTATTTTTAACACTTCTGTCAACGCTCCCGCATCTCTAATCCCCATATTTAAACCCTGTCCCCCAACGGGATGACAACAATGGGCGGCATCTCCTACTAATGCTAATCGGTGTTGAATATAGCGATCGCTCTGCATTAATTGTACTGGATAAACATAGCGATCGCTCAATAATTCCAACTTTCCTAATAATCCTCCGGTGCGATATTCTAATAAGTTTAAAAACTCAGTTTCATCTAACTCTTTTAAAGCCTGGGCTTCGGCATGGGGAGCCGTCCAAACCACTTGACAGCGATTTCCGGGTAAGGGTAAAACCCCCATCGGGCCGCTCGGCCAAAACCGTTCAAAGGCAATATTTTGATGGGATTTTTCGGTTTTAATTGTCATTGCAATACAAGATTGCCAATATTTCCAACCGTGAGTTTTAATTCCCGCTTCTTCTCTGAGTCGAGATTTAGAACCATCCGCCGCTACAACAATTTTACCACAAAAAGTGTTAATATTACCCTGATTTTCGATTTCAACTTCTACAAAATCGGGATGATAATTAACATTTTTCAAACTAGCCGGACATTGCCAAGAAATATTCGGACAATGTTCTAAAAATTCATACATTGCCGATAAAATGATCCCATGTTCACCGACATATCCCAATTGATCAGTTCCTAAATCTTTAGACAGAAATTCCACTACCCTAGGATAATCAGAATCACTTAAATTAATCTGATCAAAGGTAGTAATTTTTGCTAAGATTTCATCCCAAACCCCAATTTCTTTGAGGATACGTCCCGTTTGTAAGGTTAAAGCATAGGCTTGTTTTTTGCTAATAGCAACTTCTGGCTGTTGGGATTCAACTATTGTTATTTTCAACCCCGAATCTTTCAACCCACAGGCTAAAGTTGCCCCAACAATTCCACCCCCAACAATAACGATATCATAATCGATCTTTGGTTTTGATAAATCGACGACGGAAGATTCAGTTTGTGAATGTGACTGCACCAGCATTGTGTTCTATGACTGTATTTATAATTTGGACTAGATCTATTCTTACACAGTTTTGGGTTAAGTTTCAAGGTTTTGTGCTGATCAATAGATGACTTAAGAATCAAGATCGGTCACAATAGAGGAGGTAAAGCCTTAATCAGTGTAAGTATGACATTATTATTAGCTGGAGATATTGGGGGAACAAAAACGATTTTGCGCTTGGTGGATGGGACGGCTATTGTGGAAGGAAGCCAAATGCAAGAGCGATTAGAAACCCTCTATGAGTCTCGTTATTTGAGTGGGGATTATCCTGATTTAGTTCCGATTGTAAAAAGATTTTTGCAGGAAGCAAGGGAACAATTGGGTGAGTATTTGCATCCAGAAAAAGCCTGTTTTGCTATTGCTGGGCCAGTGGTTAATCAAACTGCAAAATTAACGAATTTGCCTTGGTGCTTAGATGCTAAACATTTGGGGTCAGAATTAGCTATTTCTCAGGTGGCTTTAATTAATGATTTTGAAGCGGTAGGATATGGGGTTACGGGTTTACAAGCAAGTGATGTTTTAATATTACAAAAAGGACAGCATCAAGGAGGTTCTCCGATGGGAATAATTGGCGCGGGAACGGGTTTAGGACAAGGTTTTGTTATACCTTTAGTTAATGGAATTAAAGTCTATCCCTGTGAAGGAGGTCATACAGATTTTGCTCCTCGTTCGGAGTTAGAATTTCAGTTAATGAAGTATTTATTAGCGAAACATAATATTGATCGGGTGTCTGTAGAAAGGGTGGTATCGGGGCCGGGAATTGTGGCAATTTATCAGTTTTTACGCGATCGCAATATTGCTAAAGAATCTCCAGAAATTGCTGAAATTGTTCAGGAATGGGAGCATCAAATTGGCTTAACAGAAGTTACTATTGATCCGGCGGCGGCTATTTCTCAAGCTGCTTTGGAAAAACGGGATAATTTATCGGAACAAACCATGCAGATTTTTGTGGAGTCCTATGGGGCGGAAGCGGGAAATTTAGCGTTAAAACTATTACCTTATAGCGGGTTATATATTGCTGGGGGAATTGCTCCTAAGATTTTACCGTTATTAGAAACTCCTGAATTTATGCAGGCTTTTTCTAATAAGGGCAGAATGAAACCAATATTAGCAAAAGTTCCGGTTTATGTGGTGTTAAATCCCCAAGTTGGATTAATTGGGGCGGCGATTTGTGCGGCGATTTTTTAATCTTTAATTCAATAAAGATTGAATGTAAAATTAGCGAGCAGTGAATTAAAGAGTTAGCGAGCGAATTAAGGAGTTAGCGAGTGAATTAAAGAGTTAGCGAGCGAATTAAGGAGTTAGCGAGTGAATTAAAGAGTTAGCGAGTGAATTAAAGAGTTAGCGAGTGAATTAAGGAGTTAGCGAGTGAATTAAGGAGTTAGCGAGTGAATTAAGGAGTTAGCGAGTGAATTAAGGAGTTAGCGAG
>JFJP01038053.1_pt1 | contig 20009 bp, 16 predicted proteins | sample 431651 | NCBI WGS metagenome assembly JFJP01 (sample SAMN02602958, study PRJNA72255) | Microbial mat metagenome, whole genome shotgun sequencing project. | biome: fresh water; feature: sink hole; material: water; isolation source: purple microbial (photo- and chemosynthetic) mats found in...
TTCGGACTCATGTTAGTCTTTGGTTTCAAAAGCCGCTGGGCGATGATTGGCGCCTACATTATGACTGCTTCTGTTCACAACAGGAACTGGCTGGTGAACAATGGGGGCGACGACATTTTAAGGGCGATACTTTTCATCTCCATTTTTTTGCCACTAGATAGATGTTTTTCACTGGATTCAGCTCTCAGAAGGGACAAAAAGCCAGTAGGTGATGTCCACGTCTCAACCTGGGCCTGGATGTTTTATCTTCAGGTTTTTGTGATTTATTACGTTAGCTATATCCTTAAAGATCACCCAATTTGGCGCACTGATTTTACCGCGGTCTATTATTCTTCACGGTTGGATATTTTCTCCACTACCTTTGGAGTTTGGCTAAGGGATTTTCCTACCTTTCAAAAATTGACCACCATTTTTACGATCTATCTTGAATTTCTGGGACCACTTATTCTGGTTTTCGCTGCGGTCTTCGGAAAGTTCTGGTGGGTTGCCCGCGTTGTGGTCGTTCTGCTGTTCTGGGGTCTTCATCTTGGAATTATCGCCACCATGAATATCGGCGTCTTTCCCTGGACCTGCTTGGCAATGTGGCTAATTTTTCTCCCAACACCATTTTGGGATAAAATTATTGTTTTCTACCGAGCAAAAGGTTTTGGGAAATTGACTCTCTATTTTGACGGCGAGTGCCGGTTTTGCGAAAAAGCGGTGCTGATTTTGAGAGAGTTTTTTCTCCTTTCTGAAGTCACCATCAAAGAGGCCCAGAGTGTTCCAAAAATCAATCAGGCAATGTTAAAAGAAAACTCATGGGTGGTTGTAGACCAACACGGCAAAACCTTTTTTCACTTTGCGGGAATGATTGAAGTCATGAGGCATTCTCCAGTCCTGAAATGGTTCATTCCTTTATTTACTCCCTCCTTCATTTTTTCTTTCTTTAATAAAGGCTATAAATGGGTTGGTCTAAACCGACAATCAATGGGCCGCTATACTCAATATCTTGAATTTAAGTCCCAGAAAAAAGACATCGCATGGCTTAAATGGATCTATCAGGCCTTGGGTGGATTCATGTTTGTGACTCTTTTTATGTGGAACCTCACAACCATAAAGAAATGGCATATTCAGGCCCCATTTTTTCAGGACGTCACTCGCTGGTTGCATCTCTATCAGGAATGGAACATGTTCGCTCCTTTTCCTAAAATGGACAACATCTGGGTCGAGATCCCTGCGACTTTGGGAGACGGCTCTGAAATTGAACTACTCACAGGTGATCGTGACATTTTCAGCATTAAGGATCAAAAATTCTATCAATTGATTCCCAATGAGCACTGGAGGAAATTTTATCTCAATCTTTCAGAGCGAACTGATTATGCCCGCTATTATGGTGGTTATCTTTGTCGTGAATGGAACGACAGAAATGTTTCCTGGGTGAAGGATACGACATTAAGAAAAATGGAGATAATCGTATATTCTCAGAGCAATTTACCAAATGGTGAGAAAGGCGGCATCAGCCGCAAACTTACCTGGAAGCATTGGTGTTTTGATGAGGATTACAAAAAAGAAAATCCAAAACCAGCTAAGAAAAAATAAAGATGACCGAATTATTTCTCGGTCATCTTAGTGATATCAAAATCTTCCCCAGCTAGTTCTGGATTTTTAACGAATTTATTACAAATGTTTTTCAGCCTTTCGGTCGGCTTGTCATCTGGTAGTTTCATCAAAATAATTTCACAGATATCTACTGCTTTGGTGAAATCTTTTTGTTGGAAAAGGTTCCAGGCGCTTAGGTAGAGATTATGAGTTTCTGGATCCAGAGTCATTGGATGCCATCCATGCAGAACTTCAAAAATTGAAACGGCCGTGGTTTTTCCTTTTACGATTACTTTGTCGATGGGTCTGACTTTTATCTTGGTCCGATCTATTCGCGCCAAGGTGTATTCAGAGATGAGGATGTTGGCGCCATAATACTTACATAGACCTTCAAGGCGTGCTCCAAGGTTCATGTTGTCGCCTAGTGCTGTATAGGAGAAAATTCGATCTGAGCCCATGTTTCCAACGTTACATTCACCAGAATTCAAACCAATACCAACTTTAAATTCCGGGCGTCCGAGTTTTATAAATTCCTGGTTGATGCTTGGGAGAAGTTCCATCATTTTGATCGCACCTTCAACTGCGTATTGGGCGTGGTTTCCGATTTCCAGCGGTGCCCCCCAGAATGCTACAATTGCGTCACCTATATATTTATCAAGTGTACCCCTGGTATCAAAGACAATGTCGGTCATACGTCCCATATATAAATTGAGGGAGTGCGCAAGCTCCGATGCTGTCAGTCCTTCCGAAATTGAGGTAAAATCACGTACGTCTGAAAACAGACAAGTAATGTCACGCTTGAATCCGCCCACATGCAGTTTCTCAGGATCTTTGAGCATTTCATCGACGATTGTTGGGGCCACGTAACGTGCAAACGTTCCTTTAATTTGTTTTTTCTCCTTACTTGTTTCGGAGAATTTTAAAAACGTATTCCAGGAATACGAGGCACCCAAACAAAAGAAACTGTAAAATAGCTTGAGCTCATAACCTTGCGGCAGAAAATAAAAATAATCTGCCCCAAAGATTGTTCCGATTATTAGAATGATGGCAAAAAGGTCAAGAAAGGCACTTCCAACCCTCTGCACACCGAAGAAAATAAGCATTCCCGCCAGGAGTAGATAGAGTGAATATTTTACGGAGTCATTGGAAGGCTTATAAAAATATTTGTGAATGAGCATGTTGGCCATGTTCATGTGAGTCAGAACTCCCGGCAGTTTTGGATCAATAGGGGTTGGTCTTAAATCGTGAGCACCCAGAGCGGTTGACCCCACAAAAACAATTTTCCCTTGAAGCGCCTTGAGCATCTTCGGATCGTTCGGCTTTGCATGGAGAAGGTCATATAGGTGAACATTAGGAAAATTATCAATGCCGCCAAGGTAGCGAATTTTTGTTTCACCACGATTGTTTAATTCTAGCTTTTGTCCATCAACTTCTAGCTCGCCTGTACCATCGTTGAAGATTTTTACTTCGTGCTTTTTTTCAGTATAGGCTTCCCACGCATTAAATCCGAGGGAGCCAAAATAAATAGTGTCAACGTTCAAAACCAAAAGTGATTGCCTGAAAATCCCATCCGGATCTTCATAAGTCGCAATCGAGGCGAGACCAACTTCAGAGCTGACAAATTTTTCGATGGGAAATGTATATCGACTGATCCTGTAGGCATGCATATTCATATCTGATGAGCTGCGAGTCAGAACTGTGTCATTAAGCATTTCGACTGGAACCTCTGAAAATGAGTCTTCAATGCTTGTTCCGGTGGTATAGGCCAAAAAGACCCTGTTTCCATCTGCCTGAAAGTTTTGAAACGAGGTCGCGAGTGTATCATCGGGGGAACTTGGGCCACAGACTGGTGCTTTTTCAGGATAGAGAATATCCAGTGCCACGACCTTGGCGCCAAACTCCTTAAGCTTATCGATCATCTGTGCGTGGACACTTCTCGGTATTGGCCAGACTCCAAGCTTCTCAAGCGAGTAGTCATCAATTGTCACCAAGGCAACTTCTTTACTTATATTCTTTGGATTTATCTGGTTTCTCATCCGGTAATCGTAAAAACGGCTTTCAAAGGAGCTGGTATATTCAAGAAATTTATTCAAAACACTGGAATCTTCAATATCCCGCATAAAAAGGGATCCAAAAATGCAAAACACAGCAAAAAAGAAAATGACGAAAAGGCCCAGAGAACGAATAGATTTCGTGATGAATTTCAGCAACACTTTTGATACCTTTGACTAGAATGATTTAAATCATTTTAATTGTATCTTTCAACCGGAATACTCGCAATATGAAGCTCGACGATCTAAAACTTTCTTTTCATGAACACGTTAAATATCTCCAGGACAAGATTACTCAGGAAATGCGCAAGCTTGATCCTGATTTATCCATGGTGGAAGACCTGTGGCACAGACAAGACCATGCTGCTTCACCGGGTGGTGGCGGAATTACCAGGGCGTTTCAGGGAAAACTTTTTGAAAATGCCGGGGTTAACACGTCGTGCGTTTTTGGAAAAATTGATCCTCAATTTGCTAAGCACCTTCAGGGTACAGGGGACGAAATGTGGGCGGCCGGAATTTCGCTTATTATTCACCCCCGTAACCCTAGAATCCCTACGGTTCATGCTAATTTCAGAATGATTCATCAAGGTGACAAATTCTGGTTTGGTGGTGGCGCCGATCTGACTCCGTACTTTCCCTATGAAGAAGACTTCAGTGAATTTCACGGGGTTTGGAAGAAGGCTGCGGGTGGTCAATACGATTCAATGAAAAAGACCTGCGATGAGTATTTTAATAATGCCCACAGAGGAATTGAAATGCGCGGCATTGGGGGAATCTTTTTTGATCACTTCAATACCGGCAATGCTGTGAATGACATGCAAACAGTGAAACATCTATCAGATCATTTTATCGAGAGCTATTTTCCTATTGTTAGGAAGCGTATGGAGGAGAATTGGACTGAAGAGGATGAAGATTTTATGCTTCATCGTCGAGGCCGCTACGTGGAGTTTAATCTTTTGCACGACCGGGGCACGTTGTTTGGGCTTAAAACCAATGGGCGAGTTGATTCAATTTTAATTTCACTTCCAGGGCGCTGCAAGTTTAGTTACCAGTACAAACCAAAATCTGGAACTCCTCACGAGAAGATGTGGAGCTATTACACCCCCCACGCCTGGTAAATTAGACCTCTGGGGCCAGGTAAACTTCAATCTCTTGGTGAAATTCATCTCTGAGAATTGAACGAATTGCTTCAAGTGTTCCAGTCGTAGAGCTTGGACAAGTTCCGCAAGCACCCTGATATTTTACAATCAGGACATTCTCTTTAAAGTCTTTAACCATTAAGTCACCACCATCACCTTGAAGACCAGGTCTGATTCTTTTATCAAGGATTTCCTCAATCTTTTGCATTTCCGGAGTCAGGTGGGCACGACGATCGGCCTCTGGATCAAAAACTTTGATATTAGGGTCATGATCTTCAATAAAGCTCTCAATGCAGGTCTGAACAGCTGGTTCAAGAGCTTCCCAGTCTTCAAAACTGAATTTTGAAATTGTTATAACGTTTTGGAAAAAGTGAATCTGGTCTACTCCACGTAAATCAAAAAGTGCAGCGGCCAGTGGTACCTCCCGACAGTCCTGTGGAGTTTTAAAAGAGATTTTCCCCTCAGTAATAACGTCCTGGCTCAAAATGAACTTCAAAGCGTTAGGGTTTGGAGTTGGCTGAATAGTGATTTCTAAAGGTCCGTTTGTCATAGTTTGTGTTTCCATAAAATTACTCAAAAAAACTTTTTACTTTTAATATTCCAGCATAAAGCTGATCAATATCTGCCTGGTTGTTATAAAGAGAAAGTGAGGCACGGCAAGTCGCCGGCACACATAAAAATTTCATCAGAGGTTGGGCGCAGTGATGTCCTGTTCTTATCGCCACACCTTCTTTATCAATAAGTGTCGCGATGTCGTGGGGATGAAGTCCATCAATACCAAAAGAGATGACTGAGGCCTTGTTTTTGGCGGTTCCATAAATGCGAAGACCTGGAATAGAGCTAAGTTTCTTCGTTCCATAATCGAGCAGTTCATCTTCGGCTTTTTTGATTGTCTCAATACCGACTTGGTTAATGTAATCCACGGCACGGCCGAGACCTATTACAGCTGCGATCGCGGGAGTTCCTGCTTCAAATTTATGGGGAAGACTATTGTAAGTCGTCTTCTCGAAGGTCACCACGTCAATCATGTCGCCGCCGCCCTGATAGGGAGGCATTTGATTGAGGAGTTCTTCTTTTCCATAAAGAACACCCACTCCAGTGGGGCCGAACATTTTATGGCCTGAGAAGGCCAGGAAATCAGCATCCAGGTCCTGTACATCAACTTTTAAGTGAGTGATCGCCTGGGCAGCATCAACAAAAAATTTCGCCCCGACTTTATGAGCGGCCTGAATCATTTCTTTAATTGGATTGATTGTTCCTAAAGCATTTGAAACAAAGACGACACTGATCATTTTAACTTTAGGACCTAGAAGTTTCAGGTATTCATCAAAGATGATTTCGCCTTCATTGTTAATAGGTATGACTTTAATCGTTAATTTCTTTTCCTCGGCCACTATCTGCCAAGGCACGATATTCGAGTGGTGCTCCATCTGGGAAAGAAGGATTTCATCTCCCTCTGAAAGAAAGTTCCTCACGTAACTTTGCGCCACGAGATTTACACTTTCAGTTGTTCCCTTGGTAAAGATCACTTGTCTGCGATCAGGGGAATTAATGAGTGTTGCTATCTTGTCCCGGGTTGCTTCAAATTTTGTGGTGGCATTTTCAGAAAGCCAATAAAGGCCTCGGTGAACATTGGCCGTTTCCAGGCGATAGTATTGGTCCATTTCATCAACTACAATCTTTGGCTTAAGTGTGGTCGCCGCACTGTCGAGGTAGGCCAGGCGCTTACCATTGATCGTCTGTTCAGCTGCGGGGAAATCTTTTCGAAACGGATTTTCTTTAAGGATGCTCACTCGTGGCCCCCCAGTTGAAATTTCGTTTTTAAAGATTCACTGACTAAAGCTTCTACCTTTTGACGAGTGACTTTATTTCTAATTTTATGAACGATTTCCAGGCCAAAACCAAAGGCCAGAAGAGTCCTCGCTTTATCGGCCGGTATACCTCGGGCCATAAAGTAGAATACTTCCTCATCTGAGAGCTGACCGGTGGTTGAGCCGTGGGAGCATTTTACATCGTCTGCAAAAATTTCTAATTGTGGCTGTGAATGAGCTTGAGCCTTTTTCGATAGGAGCAAATTTTTATTAAGCTGCCCTGAAACAACTCTCTGGGCATGTTGGTGGATGTGGATTTTTCCAGTGAAAATTCCTTTTGAGTCCCCATCCAGAATACCTTTGGCAATTTGGCTTGATGTCGTGTCGGCTGCCTTATGTTGGATGACAGTACTGATATCTGAATGCTCAGTCCCGTTAGTAAGATAGAGGCAATAGGATTCACCATTTGCACCTGAATCCAAAAGTTCAAGATTAAGATTCCTTCTATTCAATTTACCTGAAATATTGAGTAGGAGGTTTCTGTAGTTCCCATCGCGAGCTACAAAGGCTTGAGTCGAAGAATGAAATAAAGCAGTTTCTCCGCCATGGGAGAGTTGAATGTGTTCAAGCTGGGCGCCGGAGCCTACATGAACGATAGTTTCATTAAGTGCCGCGTGAGAAATGGCATGGTCATAATTTTCTTCAATTACCGAAGCCTCAGAAAAGGCGAGAGCGTAAATGATAAAAGTAGGAGCAGTGACTCCAGACTTGGTCACAACATTGACCAGGCGGATTGGCTTTTCAATTTTTGTTTTGGCCGCAATTTCAATCACCACACCACTATCCAATAGACCGTGATGAAGGTTAGAGAGGGGATTTAATTCTTTTAATTCAGAAGACACAGAACCAAAAGCTTCAGGAATTGTTTTGATCTTAAGGCCTTCAATGAGTGGCATCGGGTTTTTTAAAACCCCATCAATAAATACCAAATTATTGAAGTCAGGATCCAGATAGTCTTCAAACGAGACGGATTCACCTTCATAGGCGGAGGTTTCAAGAGCTTTAAAAAAAGTTGAGAGATTCGTGAACTTATAGGCTTCGAGCCTCGAATTTAAGAGATCATTTTTTTTAAATAATTCCAGATGAGTCCGTCTGAAGTCATTCATCGGACCTGAACTGATGTTAATGTTTTTAAGCGCCATGGCGGCCAGTGCTTCAGTGTTCATCAGTGAACTCCAGAAATTAACCAGTCGTAGCCTTTTTCCTCTAGCTCTAGGGCCAGAGATTTATCGCCGGACTTGATGATTTGTCCCTTATAGAGAACATGGACATAATCAGGTACGACGTAATCAAGCAAACGCTGATAATGAGTGACAAGAACTGTAGCATTGTATTTTGTTTTAAGGGCGTTCACACCTTGAGAGACAATTTTAAGAGCGTCGATATCAAGGCCTGAATCAGTTTCATCCAAAAGTGAAAGACGCGGATTTAAGATCGCCATTTGAAGAATTTCATTCTTTTTCTTTTCTCCTCCTGAGAAACCTTCATTTACCGAGCGCTCTAAAAATGATTCATTCATTTCTAGAAGCTTGAGTTTTCCGCGAAGATGAGTAAGGAAGGACGCATCATCCATTTTTTCCAGACCCTGATGCTCACAGATCTGATTGAATGATTCTTTAAGGAATGTAAAATTTGAAACACCTGGAACTTCAATAGGGTACTGGAAGCCAAGAAAAATGCCTTCTTTGGCGCGCTCTGAAGGCTCAAGATCAAGTAAGTTCTTCATCTTCCCGTTGATTTCAAAGTTGATCTCTCCACCAGTCACTTCATAGGCCGGGTGACCTGCGATGACTTTTGAGAGTGTCGATTTTCCTGAGCCGTTAGGCCCCATAATCGCATGCACTTCGCCTCTTTTGACTGTGAGGTTAATGCCCTTTAAAATTTCATTCCCGTTGATAGCTGCTGTTAAGTTTTTAATTTCAATCATAATTATCCCACACTGTTTTCTAATTTCATTTCAATTAATTTTACTGCCTCTACTGAAAATTCAAGCGGTAGAGTTTTAAAAACGTCCTTACAGAACCCATTTACAATTAACGACACAGCTTTTTCTGCCGTGAAGCCCCGGGACTGAAGATAAAAGATTTGGTCAGCACTTATTTTTGAAGTCGTGGCTTCATGCTCTACAGTTGCCGTATTGTTTTTGACATCAATATAGGGAAAAGTATTCGCCGCACACTGATCTCCGATCAACATCGAATCACATTGTGAATAATTTCTGGCCCCAGTCGCAGAAGGCATGATTTTCACCAGCCCACGGTAGACGTTTTGGGATTTCTCGGCCGAGATACCTTTTGATATGATGGTCGATTTGGTATTGGCACCGATGTGGATCATCTTGGTCCCAGTGTCGGCCTGCATATGATGATTGGTAAGAGCGACAGAGTAAAATGCCCCTTGTGAACCTTCACCAATTAGGACACACGAAGGATATTTCCATGTAATCGCCGAGCCTGCTTCAACCTGTGTCCAAGAGATTTTTGAATTCTTACCTTTGCAGTGACCACGTTTAGTCACGAAATTATAGATTCCGCCTTTGCCTTCTTTGTCACCAGCGTACCAGTTTTGAACAGTAGAATATTTAATCTCGGCATTATCAAGAGTGATAAGTTCCACAATCGCAGCGTGGAGTTGATTTTCATCTCTTTGAGGAGCGGTACACCCTTCCAGATAATTCACGTAAGAGCCTTCATCAGCAATGACAAGTGTTCTTTCGAATTGCCCAGACTCCTTCGCATTGATTCGGAAGTAAGTTGATAAGTCCAATGGACAAGTCACTCCCTTCGGAATGTAGACGAATGATCCATCAGAGAAAACCGCTCCGTTGAGGGCCGCGTAGTAGTTATCCGAATAAGGAACCACAGTTCCTAAATATTTTTTTACCAAATCTGGATGTTTTTCTACGGCTTCCTGGATTGAGCAAAAAATAACTCCCACTTTTTCCAGGTCTTCTTTATGAGTTGTTCCGACTGAAACTGAATCAAACACAGCATCTACGGCAACTCCCATTAAACGTTTTTGTTCCGTCAGGGGGATACCCAGCTTTTCGAAAGTTTCTAGTAATTCAGAATCAACATCTTCAAGATTTTTATAGACATCTTTTTTCGATTTAGGTTTCGAATAATAATAGATATCCTGGAAATTTATCGGTGGAATCTTTGAGTACTGCCATGTTGGGTGCTCTAAAGTTAACCAATGACGATAAGCTTTCAGGCGATATTCAAGTAGCCACTCAGGTTCATTCTTTTTGGCCGAGATGAGACGGACAATGTCCTCTGAGAGGCCTTTAGGGAATTCTTCACTCTCAATGTCGGTGACGAATCCATATTTATAATCGGAGGCTAGTTTGTCTTCTATTTTCATAAAACGGCCTTGTTTACTATTGGACAGTTTTCAACCTTTTTCTCAGGAGTTCTTTTCAGCGCTAAAAGGTTGTCCTCGGCCAGGAGTTCCTGGAGGGAAAGAGATCTGAATATATTGAGTATGTAATCATTAAGTCGCTTAATGGGCTGAGAAATATTGCACGAATGGAACAGATCACAGGGACCTTCGTGGCAATCCATCATGAAGCTTTTGCCTTCGATCAGTTCTGCTAATTCAATGTACGAAATTGAAGAAAGGTCTCTGGCCAGCGTGTAGCCGCCTTTAACACCTTTGTGCGAGTGAAGAATTCCCGCCCCGTTCATCTGCTGCATGACTTTGGCGGTGGTATCAAAGGGGAGCTCATACTGATCACAGACTTCACGGGCGGTGGTGAGATCAGCTGTGTCTTTATCCTGCATCAGTTTGAGTACCATCAGAGCATACTCGACTTTTCGATTGATCTTGATCATATAAATACGCCTATTTAAGCCTTACATCAATAATTCACGGTGATGCTAGCTTAAATAGGGCGAATTTGCACCTATTTTATTCGTAGATTTGCTCGGGAGTGGGTTGGTCAGGAGCATCTTCTTTGGTCAAGAAGTAGCCTAGTACGCCCAAAAGGGCGATTACAGCGGCTACCTTAATCACCTTGGATTTTTGATCTTCCTTGTTGGTCTGAGGGACTGGCTTGCCCGGACTAGTCTTTTCCTGAGTAGGTCGGGGCTTTTCTGTCTTACGTTGGGTTAAAGAGGGAGAGGATAAATCACTTTTGGGCTTCTCATCTTTAGTCTCTTCCAGTTCGATATTGATGGACTGGACTGCTCCAAAGGCAAGGGAGAGAAACGTTTGATAGGGAACTGGGGTATTGGGTGGAATTTTTTCGCCTTCAATAGATACGCCATTACTACTGGCAAGGTCTGTGACGAATAAGTTTCCATTCTTGACCTCAAGCAAGCAATGCTTTCGGGACATCGCCTCATGTTGAATAACCACGTCACATTGGGGTGAGCGGCCAATCGTGCAGCTTTCTTTATCAATTTTGAAATTTAGTTTTTCTCCGTCAAGGAGCACAATCGAAAGGTTCATTTAGAAATTATAGAATGGGGCGAAAGCCTTGGCAATCGCCCCGTATGGAGACTTAGATTTTAATCAAGAGGAGTGAACCACACATCTAGGATTTCAGCTTCGCTTACTTTACCTTTGACTCTGAATTTGAACTTACTTGATTCACGAACACGTGCTCTGTTATCAAATCTCTTCTGATCACGAGTTGAGTAAGCAAGGCTTATCGATTCGACACCTTTAGAGCCAAGTGAATGAATCTCTTCTTTTTCAGATAAACCGTTTGAGTTTTCATCCTTCCAGAGCTTTAAAGAACCCCAGATTTTGTCTTTTTTATTGATCACGCCGTTTTTATCGGAGTCATGAAGTTTCAAAGATTCAAAACCGTTGTCTGAAATTCCATCTTGTCCGAAAAGTTGTGAGGCTTTTGAAATTTCTTTTTCTCCCTTAGCTAAAGAAGCTAAGAAGTATCCAGGAGCACCGGCCTCAGGCCAGTTAACTCGTGCTCCGTCTTTTAGACCATGAAGTGGGAAAATAGAAACACCGTTAAATTTAGGGTAACTCTTATCAAAGAAAAGCATTAGAGGAGAGTAGTAACCACCGCAGAACCCTTCAGCTCCTGGAAATTTGGCCACTACAGTTAAACTCATATTACGGTTAACTTCATCATAGGCGTTAATTTTATCAGGTAGCGGCTTCCCGCTTGATTCTAAATCTCTTCCCTCTTGGAAGTATTCCACAACTGGTGCAGGCAATGTTTCGCCATTTTTTGGCATCTCATAAGTGCCTTTAGAAAGTTGGGAGTTTGCTTTTACCCAGCTGGTAGCGGCGAGTGGAATCGCAATAACAATATGATTGGTGTGGGCCTTAATTTCAGCGGCTGAACTTTCCGTACCAGCAATCGAGAGTTTAACTTTTGCGCTTTCATCCGGTAGCATGGAAGGGAAATAACATTTCACTTCATCCTTCATTTTATAATGACTATCAAAAGTATAAAGACAAGTTACTTGTTGGTCCGGGTGAGTGCCAGAGATAAGATTCCCTTCAAGTGGTCTCGTTACAAATTTGCAATACTCTGCACCGTGGCTTCCTCCTACGCAAGCTGGATTTTGTGACCCTCTCCAGTCTGCAATAGAGTAAGTGAGATTTAAATTTCCTGGCAGCGAGCAATTAAAATTGCGCACGCCAGCTGTGGACATTGTTTGGCCTGATTGCGCCGACGAACAAGGAACTGTCACACCATCGGCAGCATAAGTAAGCTCGGCAGGAAATTTAACATCAAATTGGTCTGTACCAACACCAATTTTGATTGTTACATCCTGGTCTTTTTGCAGCTGGACTTCTGCCGGATAGGCGCGAAGGTTTGTTCCAAAACAATAAGGCATTACCTTAATTTCAAAACATCCTTTCTTTCCGCAGCGGCTGACCCGCTTACTTCCTACTGGTGGTGAGGTGATATTTGCAGCACCGTCCGGTGCTGTGGCAATCTGTGCAAAGCTCTCAGCACTTCCAGCAAGGACAAGTGCAATTAATAAGTATTTCATATTTCCTCCAACGTTCAATTTGCTTAACTCTATTTTATGGCACTCTGGTAGCGAACCTTGATCAATTTGTATTCGATGGTAGGGTTCGACACGTTCTTCCTTGTAAATACAATGGATTGAATCCCTGACATTAAGACATGGGCCCTTTCAAAAGATAACTGACCGCCAACTATAGTTGCAACTGATCTCATAAGGACAATTTTAGTGTCTGGAGAGTTGGCCGCTGGTCGCTCCAAGTGGTAACGGATGAGTTCAACTGGTGTTATTGAAGCGAGATTATCGCTCCCCGGGATATAGGGCATGTTTTCAATTAAGTCTTTTGAAGTCGTTATTGTGAGATTAGCGGTGTTGGGATTAATGACACAGTTTAAATTTTGATCGGGACGACAAATATTATATTTATTTTTTAGCAGGTTTGGTCGGCTGGCCACGGCATAAAAAGTCATGTCGATTTCATCGGAATTAACCTTACCAAGCATCTTCATTTGGCGAGTAGTCGCAAAGTTAGTTCCCGTGACATTGCAATTTCCAGCGGGATCCGGAGAGAAAGTATTTACAGTTGAGCTACAATCGTAAAAAGAATTTGCTGACTGCAACAGGACGATTCGGTCTTCAACCCAAGGTGACTCTGGAATTATGTCTTTACTTATCCCGGTCGTAGAATCTACGACTTTCTCATAATTCACACCAAGGTAGGAATTAGTCGAACCATCAAAAGTCATGGATGGATCAATTCCAAAGCGGATCATTTCATCCGATCCACCTTTAACCGATAAGAAAAAAATGGGCTCAGAAAGCGTGTTGTTAGCTGGGATTTCCATGGTGAATTTTCGAGAGCACGCGGCCGCGGGCTGACAGTATTCATTTTGTGAGTAAACAAAAAAGGGAAGGTTGTCGTCGTCCTTAATGTTAATATAATTGAATGTTGGGGCAGCATTGGCGATATCTCTAACTAGAACTTTGGAAGCACCATATCTGAGAATAAGATCCTGAATGTTTTCTGTCTGGATTTTAGACTGACGATTTGTGTAGTTCATGACCCCATAGATCACCATACCTAGAACTGCCGTAAGTGCTAAGGCCACACTCATCTCGACCATGGTGAAGCCGTTTTGTAAGGCGGATTTTAAAAATTTCATGGGCCTCTCACAATAAACTGGTACTGCTTAAAATTATTAGGATAAAGCTCATCATGAGTCATTCTCACCGTAATGAAATAAAGACCCCTGATTTCAAGAGTGCCAATTGTCATAGGCGAGACCACATAACCAAGTCTGCCAGGGCAATTGGGATAATTAGCAATTGGAATCAGGCCATCTTTGACCCAGCACATTTTAAGGCTATCTTTGACGGCTTGAGCAGTTGAGTTGTTCAGCCAGTTTGATGTCGCCTGAAAATCAACTTTCTCCATAATGATGTTGGATCTTACGGAGTCAACAATACTGGACAGCATATTTTCCATGGAGACGTTTTTATCGGTAACTGTTTTTTGCCTCTCTAAATAGTCGAGACCTTCCATGATGGTGAAAATCCCGGCACCCAAAAGGGCAAAAGAAACCATCACCTCAACCATACCGAAGCCGGCCTGCTTTTTTAGCCAATTCATTTGACTGTATCCTTTCTAGAATCTTCTCTCATGACCCAACGTAAATAGCGTCTGACTTTTTGAGAAGTCATTGTTGGGAACTCAGGAGCGATTCCAATATCAGGGTCAGTGGTAGTCCAGGTAAAGTTGTTTGGTCCGTTGGTGACAAGTTCTTGGGAGCTACATTTTTTAATTTTTTGCTCGAGATCAAAATCAGCGACAATATCTTTCATGGTTTTGCTGACCAGGTCATTTGCGGTGGCACAGAAAGTATTGTCAGAATTGAGTTCAGTTAAGACCAAATCCCTTGCCATGGGAGTCCAGACACTATGCCAACGAATGGGCCAGTTGGTTTCATTAATGACTAGGTCTCTGACGATAAATGTGCCAATTAAGTTGAGTGGTTTTGTTCTTCCACCCTCAATCTCTAATTTCCGACAGGCGTAAAATCCGTAAACAAATTCCCGGGATTTACTGATGAAGCAGTCATTGACGACTGACTTCGTAAGTTCTTTGTCAGCTCCCTTAATGGTGCCGGATAAATTAGCATCCGTTAAAAACTTATGCTCCGTTAGTGAGTCGTGATTGGTGGTATCAACATTCGCCCCAGAGGGAGCATTGGCGTAGTTCCAGGAAAAATTTGTACTTCCTGACATATCAAAATCCCAGTCCGCAAAGCCCATTCCACCAGGGCAGCTCATTTCCGTAATTTCTTCCGGGTCTTCCATTAAGGAAATGTTGGAATTATCAAAGGTATTTTTCCAATCAGAGAAACTGCTAAAATCAACTAAGTTTCCATTGTTTTGTTTTTTGAGCCTAATGAGTTCAGAAGAATCTACCACTTCAATTTTAAACATGAGTGTTTCGGTACCATAGTGGTAGCCGGTAAATTCAATCAGAGGCTCAAGATCCAAAAGAGGAAAAATAGTTTTCCACTTGTCAGTGATTGAAGCCTTAAAAATTGACTGGTTAATTATATCTTTAGAATTTGAATTCTGAAAGCCAGTGAGACTAAGAGTGATTTGGGCATCCCCTGCAGCAGCAATGGCAGTTCTAATGGTATTCAATTTATTTCTTAAAGTTGTTTTACCAGCGATATAATCATCATACTTGTTTTGCTGGTCACACTGTGGATCAACTGTATGAACGCAGGTAATTGTAGCGTAATCTGTAGGAAATGGCGTGAGGCAATGAGCGATGGACCCTTTGTTGTTCTGGTCACACTTATCAAATAGGTCTTCAGTTTTAGTCTTATAGTTTGAGTATTCAGTCAAATTTCTTAAAATGTGACCCACGGGAATGACGTTCTGATAATCGGCCTTGGATGAAGTCGCGGCATCCAGCAGAGCAATGGATGCATCCAATTTGGCAGTAGTTAATTCATAAGCAGTCAGATCGATCTTAATTTCAACACTGCTACTATTTCCAATCGTCGCACGAAAATCATTGTCCGAATTAACAAAAAATCTCACGTCCCCAATCGCCTTCACACCATTCGCGGGAGTAGGTACGTTCACTATGAATTTTTTGGCGGTTGCTTCGGCAGCATCTGCTATGAGTGAGGGAGCATTGATGGAAGGTTTGAAGCGGTTTCTTTTCGTAAGACCCGTTTTAAATTGTACGGTGCCTGGCGAAGAGCCTTGAGATGCCGCAACCTCTGAGTAAGCAAGGAGAGTCCCGTCATTTACACTTGGGGTGGTTTTGACTTTGGTGTCCTCGATACAATTCTCCAGATCTTCCACGTTCTGGCTGTTGGTTGCGTCGTATTTAAATATATTGAAGAGACCTTTATCCTCAATGGCATCTAGGCGTAGACCACCCATGATTCCCCGAAAGGTTTCATAGTTGTCCTGTTTTGATTTATAGGGATCACCATGGTCTTCAAAAGTATAGGGAGTGCCGTCGGCATTTGAAATATCCCCAGTTTTGTAGACACCTGGTTTCCAGTCAGAACCATTAAATGTTCCAAGAGTTAAGCTGTCATAAAAGATGGTACTCTTGGCCTTATTGGAATCATCGGCCGGAAGTTTAAGGCTTCCAGCGAGATAAACTGGTCCATAAAATTCGTTATATTTTCCGGCATCAAGATCGTCGTATTTAATCAGGGCAAAATTGTGCAGACGTCTTGGATAGAAGGTATAAAATGTGGTGGATTTTACTGCGTGGTGAGCGAGGCAAGAAAGTGGCAGAAGCTTCATTTTGGCTTCGATAGAGATTTTGAGTTTTACTTCATCTCCTGTATTCCCATCATTATTTCTTGCAATTTCAATATCCACATATTCAAAACAATTCTTCGCTCCCTTACTAATTGTATAGAGGGGATGCACGTCAGACATATTGGTGAAGACACTTTCCGGAATTCTGAATTTCATTTTACCGTCAGTCGGGGCTACTTCCTCATATGTCAGGGTAACTGCCGTTTTTGGAGTTGGGGCCTCGCGGCGAGCGTGGTTTAGTCCGATGATAGTGATAGGGCTAGTTTCTCCAGTGTTTCCGATCGTTTGGTTGTCCCAAAGGATTCGCTCGAGGTTACCTTTGAATCTCACTACATCTTCCATGGGGACAGTCGAGGCACAACTGGTAGAGTTTGCAATAAGCATGTCCGTTTCCACAAAACCAGCAGTTTCCGTGCCGGCAGTGATACACCAGCGCTCACGAATACCGTGAACGATATAATCGTTTAAGCTTCCAATAAAGATTCGGTACTGAATGGCCTGTTCTGCTTTTTTCTTTCCGTCTTGCAATTTAGGGATGAGATTGACTGTGAGATAACCTATTGATGCCAAGGCCCCAGTAACAATCACTAAGACCATGACCAAAGACATACCTAGCTGATTTGAAAGCATACGTTTCAGTATTTTCATCGAACTCCAAGTTGTTAAGATCTCATTTAATCATTATACTTATGTTATGTGCAAATGTTCATTTTGTTTATAGATCCAATCATTTGCGGTTATGCTGAATAAGCGAGTATGAGAATTTAATGGGGCAATCTTGTCAGGAATTATTAAGTGAGTGTGCGTTTAGCTTTTAAATTAATTGACGGGCAAAATCTCTCGGCCAACGTCGACAAGAGCTCATTTACAGTGGGGCGCTCGTCTAAATGTGACGTTGTCATTCCCAATGAAGGGCTCTCGAGAGAGCATTGTCTTATAGAAATTGATGGCGGCGAAATTTTTATCACTGACTTTGGTAGCGCCAATGGTGTTTTAATTGATGAACATAAAATTCCTGCCAACCAGAGAACTTCCTACAATCCTTCTTTCTCGCTTTCTTTGGGCAGCATTGAGGTTGTAAAGTTTGATGTTGAAGCACCTAAGGACGCCATTGAGCTGGATTTTCCTGACCGTTCCTTTCCGGCCCAGTCCTCACCTTCATCTCAAGCGGCGCCCAGAGAAAATGTTGTTTCCAAGAGAAAAGTCGCTGCTGATTCTGGTGGTGGGCTTCATCCTGGGCTTAAAGGCATGATCTTTATTGCGATTGTGGCAGTAGGGTATTTTTTATTTCAAAAAATATCTGGCGGCCCAGAATCACAAGACGATGAATACTCACGCCTGTTGTATGAATCCAAAATGAAAGGTAAGGCCAACGATGGAAGTGTAGGCACTCGCAATTTCTGAGTGGACTTACATTCTCTCAGGAGCTTCAATTCCCAGAAGTGAGAGACCCTTCTTGAGTGTCTGAGCTGTTGCCTTGGATAGCATCAAACGTGACGAGCGGGTAGCACCTTCCGCTGATCCCACTGGGCATTCAGCATAAAATCCATTGTAGGCACGAGACAAATCATAAAGATAAGCGGTCAGAATAGAAGGTTTGTATTGCTCAGTTGCCTGTTGAACCACATTGTGAAAATTCATCAGTGCCGCAACCAGGTCTTTTTCCTGTTGAACTTCAACTTTCATTTCTGTTGAGCCGGGAGCGCCAAGTTTAGTTAACATCGAGTTGATTCGTGCATAGGCGTATTGAATATAGGGACCAGACTCTCCGTCGAGCTTTAGCCACTCTTGCATATCAAACACAATTTTTTTGGCCGGATCAATGCGAGTCATGCCGTATTTGATAGCACCCTTCGCAACGATTTGAGCTGTCTTTTCAATTTCTTCGGGCGTCCATTCGTTAATGTAGCGGGCGAGGTATTGCTCTTTAATCATCTTGACCATGTTCTCAATCAAGGTTTGCAGAGGAATAATATTTCCCTTACGTGAACTCATGGCCCCGTCCGGAAGTTCTACAAAGTCATACTGAAGATGCTGGCATTTTTTGGCATTTTCAAATCCCATAAGCTCGAGCACTTTAAACACCTGCTTAAAGTGATGCTCCTGGCGTTTATCTACAACGTAGAGGTTTTTCTCGATGTGAAAGTCTTGAAATTTACGACGGGCCAGTTCGATATCTTTAGTGGCGTAAAGACCATTGCCGTCGGTTTTTAAAAGCATGCAGAAGCCTAACTTGTAGGGCTCCAGGTCAACACCGATGCATCCCTTGTCCTCGATGAATAGTCCCTTCTGGTGGTATTCACGAGCTAGTTTGACCGAATCAGAGTCCACTTCAGATTCCCAGTACCAGACGTCAAATTTTACATCGGCCCAGCGGTAAACTTCGTTCATGAGTTCAATTGACCATTGTCGAGTCTCTTTCCACAGGTCGTAGTACTCACCGGACTTTTGTTCCAGTTGCTTGAGAATTGCCGTGAGTTGTTCACGGTTTTGGGCTTCTTTATCAGTGCCTTTTTCTTCTTCTAATTTATTATGGGCGGTTGAATACATGCTTCCAAGCCAAGCACCCTTACGTTCAGTAGGAATGGGTTGTTTGTTATGGTAGTGCATATACCACAAGCATTTGGCGACGTGAGTCCCAACATCACCTGGAAAAGTCGAAGCAATAATATCAAATCCAGCATAACGGTGAAGGCGAATAAGCGAGTCACCATAACAAAGGTTTCTCATATGCCCCACGTGGAGTTCTTTATGAGTGTTGGGCTGAGAGTATTCAATCATCGTTTTGGGCATGTGCTCAGAGAGCTTCTGCTCAAAATATTTTCCTGAAACAATGGAAGGAACCAAGTCCTGAGCGATTTGATTAAAGTCAAAATAGAAGTTTAAATAAGGACCCATCGCGACTTTTTTAAGCACGAACTTGGGCAGATCGACCAGGGCCGCTTCCAAAGCTTTTGAGGCTTGAGCAGGATTGGTTTTGGCCTCTTTAGCGATAATGAATAATGGAAAAGCGAGGTCACCAGCTTCGCGGGTAGGAGTCGCTCCAAACAGGGGGTAAGCCTTCTCCCATGGGAAATCCACTGAAAATGCGGCCTGAATACCCTTTGATAGGGCCTGGGCCAATTCCTTACGAAAACTGTCGTGAAAACAAAACACCGGGTAGTCCTTAATTCATGAGTTAAAAAGACGATACGTCTATTAATAGTATTTAAGGTACCACAAAATGCATACCAAGTTGATGCTTTTCTGCATGCTCCTCGCACCCCATTTACTTGCCGATAGTGGTGAGAAAGTCCTTAATGACTATGATCCCAAAGTAGATATTATTTCTGAAAATTATGAGGCCGGCCCATTTCTCATTTATGACTGCGTGGAAAAACATTATACCTGTGTTCTGGAGAGTTATTTTAAAGAATGTGGCGACAGACGTGCCCAGGATATCCATGAAAGAAAACTCGCACTCAGTTGTGCTCCTATATCTGAGCATCTGAACAAAAAATCATGCTTTCAAAAACAACTTTTTATGGTTTCTCAAAATCATGGAACGAAGTTTTGTGTGGGGGATGATTGGAAACAAAAAGAAATTGATTTCTAATC
>JFJP01058862.1_pt1 | contig 20008 bp, 13 predicted proteins | sample 431651 | NCBI WGS metagenome assembly JFJP01 (sample SAMN02602958, study PRJNA72255) | Microbial mat metagenome, whole genome shotgun sequencing project. | biome: fresh water; feature: sink hole; material: water; isolation source: purple microbial (photo- and chemosynthetic) mats found in...
GTGATCCTCTGTCTCCTGCCAGCTTTTTTCATCGCGGGAGCGATTGGCGTATTCTTGAGCAAAGAATCGGTCATGCGCTATCTCGGTGCTGGGGCACCTCGCACCTTGGCTTATGGTGTCGCTTCTTTTTCTGGAACGATCTTGTCAGTCTGCTCCTGCACAGTCCTTCCTCTTTTTGCAGGGATATGGCGGATGGGCGCTGGGTTGGGACCCGCCATCGCTTTTCTTTATTCGGGTCCGGCGATCAGTTTTCTCGCCATCGTGATGACAGCTCGCATCTTGGGGTTAGAAATCGGCGTGGCTCGCGCAGTCGGTGCTATCGCATTCAGTCTCATCATCGGCTCAACCATGGCCTTTATCTTCCGCAAGGAAGAGTCACTCGCCCGCCCTGCTGCCCCTCGTCCCGAGGCGACAGACGAGATTTCTTTGGTTCGGACGGTTCTTTGGTTGGGCGCCATGATGGGAATTTTACTTTTTGCTAATTGGAGCGATTCGGGCGATGTTTTTTTTGCCCGAGTGGCTGAGTGGAAATGGCGACTCACCTCCCTTTTCACTTTGGCGTTGGGCATCATGCTAGTAGCTTGGTGGGGCGTGAAAATGTGGAAAGCGGCCTTGTGGATTTCTTCTATTTTTCTGACTTCCCTGTTTTTTCCATCCCATCACAACCTCTCTTTTGCCGTGGGCACAGTGGGGCTTTCGATCCTGACCGCGACGGAGGAAGGAGTCTTGGGAGAGTGGTTCAACGCCTCTTGGGATTTTGCCAAAATGATCGCCCCCCTGCTCTTGGGCGGAGTCTTCGTTTCAGGCTTTCTTTTGGGAAGACCTGGGGAGGAGGGGATCATTCCCCATTCTTGGATTTTCGCTGGGGTAGGCGGCAATTCTTTGGAAGCCAATTTCGTGAGTGCCGTGGTCGGTGCCTTCATGTATTTTGCAACACTGACTGAGATACCCATCTTGCAAGGATTGATAGGCAACGGCATGGGCAAAGGCCCGGCGTTGGCACTGCTTTTGGCTGGGCCAGCTTTGAGTTTGCCCAGCATGCTTGCATTGAACCAGATCATGGGGCTTAAAAAGACCGCCGTTTACACGCTCATGGTAGTAGTGATGTCAACTGTGGCGGGGTGGATTTACGGAATTTGTTTCTGACGGACTCGCAAGTGTGAGAAAGCGGAGCAGAAAACATGGAGAGACGGAATACGGGCGGATGCGCCTGCTATACAAAGGAAGATTATGAAAAAAATACAAATACTCGGGACAGGTTGCCCAAAATGCAGCCAGTTGGCAGAAAACACAAAAAAAGCGGCTGATGCCGCCGGATGGGAATACCAGATAGAGAAGGTGACCGACATAGCACGCTTCGCAGATTTCGGCGTGATGATGACCCCTGCGCTAGTCGTGGATGGCACAGTTATTTTTTCTGGCAAATCGCCGTCTGCCGCTGAAATTGAAAAGACAATAAAGGAGAAAATTGTATGAACATAAAAAAAATTGCGACAATTGCACTCATCCTGTTTGTCGTTTGCACCATCGTGCTTGCGCTCTGGAAGAGCACAAAGAAGAAAAACACGGAAGAAGCGTTCGTTGCTCCCAGCAAGCCCCGTTTGGTAGTCACGAACTTTCACGCCACGAAACGGTGTCCGTCATGCATCAAGATTGGAAAATTAACCGAATCTGTTTTGCGGTCCGACTTTGCGGCGGAGCTGCAATCGGGAACTATTTCATGGAAAATAATAAACACCGACAAACCAGAGTACGCGCATTTCGTTGAAAAATATAAGTTGGTTAGCGCAAGCATCGTTTTATCTGCGGAGAGCGAAAAGGGAGAAACAGCTTGGAAAAACCTAGATCGCGTGTGGTCACTGAAATCTGACGAGGCCGCTTTCTGTAACTACATCAGAGAGGAAGTGGGAGAGGTGCTCAAATGTATAGCTTCAGGCGGTGCTCAAAAATCAAGCGGCGGTGTCTCGGATGAAAGTGAAGCTGGGTGTTGCAGGAGGTAGCCATGACAGATTTTTCATGGTTCTATCCGCTGACCGCTATCTGGTTGGGTGTGCTTACCTCAATAAGCCCGTGCCCTCTTGCCACCAATATAGCGGCCATAGGGTATCTCGGGAAAATGGCAGGAGCAACAACAGCGGCACAACTGCTCACGGCCACGGCTTATACGGTCGGGCGAATGTTAGCCTACTTGCTCGTAGGTTGGCTTATCATCGGGGGGCTGCTGTCGTCACCTTCCCTTTCTGTGTTCCTGCAAAAACATTTGAACCAGATGCTCGGCCCTCTGCTTATTTTGGCTGGATTGTATCTTTTGGGGTGGCTTAGTGCAGGCATAGAGTTTTCTGCTGTGGGGGAAAAGGCGCAACGGCATTTGCCGCGTTGGGGATTGTGTGGGGGAGCCATCTTGGGTTTTTTGTTTGCACTTTCTTTTTGTCCCGTATCTGCGGCACTTTTTTTCGGGAGTCTCCTGCCTTTGGCTTTGGAAAGAAAATCTACGGTCATGCTTCCTTTGCTGTACGGAGTCGGCTCTGCCGCCCCCGTTATATTTCTTTCGGTGCTCCTGTTTTTGAGTGAGCCTCTTTGGAGGAAGGCCATAGAGTCCACCCGTAAAATGCAAGTGTTTTTGCACCCGCTCACAGGCGTTGTTTTTTTGGCGGTAGGCATCTACATGAGTGTGGTCTATATCTGGATGGCATAAAATTGAAATGACTCACACGAAGCTCACGAAGTATGTAATGCATGAAAATAGCCTTGCCGTTGCGTCCACGATCTGCGCCACGGGATGCATCTCCGAATACGAAGGACGCTTGCAAATGGAAATCACTTCCAAAGACCAGATTCAGGCTCAGCCCTGACTGCGCAAAAATTGCATGTTATGAGTGCATTTCAGTTTGACACAGCTAATCAAGCGTTGCATTGTAACCCTTGCGTATGCAAGGGTTACAATAATGATTGAATCTTAGTGGATAGCAGTTATGCACAATATGCTTTTTGATGTGTCTGAATTGGTGTCGTTGGCTGACGCCAGCAATTTTCTCGGAGTGTCAATGGATACAATCCGACGATGGGAAAAAAAAGGGCTTGTCAAAGGCCGACGATCATCCAAAGGACACCGCTTTTTTCATATGGATGAATTGAGCCGACTGCAAGATAAACTCTCAGGCACAAGCGGCGGCAACTATCAGATATTAATTGCAGAGCGCAAAAGCCGTTACTCTGTAATCGAACTTTTTGCTGGTGCTGGCGGACTGGCTCTCGGTATGGAAAACGCTGGTCTAAAAGCACAACTATTAGTCGAGTTGGATACGAATGCCGTAGCCACATTACGGCTAAATCGTCCTTCATGGAATGTCGTGGGAGGCGATGTTGCCCAAGTTAATTTTAAGGGCATGTCATCCGACATTCTTACCGGAGGATTCCCGTGTCAGGCATTCAGCTATGCCGGCAAAAAAATGGGCTTTGACGACACACGCGGCACGCTATTTTTTGAATATGCTAGAGCCGTGAAAGAAACACGCCCCAAAATCATCGTCGGTGAAAATGTGCGGGGCCTGCTCAAACACGATGGTGGGCGCACACTCAGTACAATGCTAGGGGTTCTAGGCGATCTTGGATACAGAGTTGAACACCGGATACTGAGAACACAATACCTTGATGTGCCCCAAAAACGAGAGCGGCTTGTGATTATAGGTGTCCGCTCAGACCTTAGTCTGCCAATCGCTTTTCCGCAGGAGAAAAATTATACCGTGAGTCTGCGCGATGCGCTCCAAGCCGTGCCAGAATCCATAGGGCAAAAATATACTCAGCGCAAACACGCTGTCATGTCAATGATTCCACCAGGCGGCTATTGGCGCGATCTCCCCAAAGCTGTTCAAAAAGACTACATGGGCGGCAGTTTTCACCTTTCAGGCGGCAAAACTGGCATGGCAAGACGCCTATCATGGGACGAACCGTCTCTGACTCTCACATGCAATCCAGCACAAAAGCAAACAGAACGCTGCCACCCATCCGAGACACGACCTCTAAATGTCCGCGAGTACGCCCGTATCCAGACTTTTCCTGATTCTTGGACTTTTAGCGGATCGGTTGCGGCGCAGTATAAACAAATAGGCAACGCAGTGCCTGTCAACCTAGGCTACCATATCGGAAGATGCCTTATTGGCATGCTCAACGGCGAATTAGACGAGAAATCAACTCATTTTCTCAAAAGGCATGATCTGGAGCCCGAGCCACGGAGACACCTCTTTCACCGTGCCAAAATTTGATGAATTCATGCGTAGAATGATGCCTGGTAGCGACTGGAAAAACTCTTCCTAAAATGACCATCCACCCGCATCCAGACCTAGAAAGACTCGGGCGCGTTTTGACCGAAGATAGTGCGTTTTCCCAATGCGATACGCCTCTTGTCCCGCGCCAGATTGTGGTGCCGTCTAAGCACTTGGCAGATTGGCTGCAAATCTACATAGCGCGAAAACGCGGTGTCTGCATGGGGTTGAAATTTTGGTTGCCACGCGATTTCGTAAACAATGTAGCCAATGCAATCCACCACCAAGAAATAGCATGTGGCACACCGCACCCATGGGCGCGGGAAAACTTGGTCTGGCATCTTCTCCCCCTCATCCCAGAATGGGCACCACACCTAGGGATGAAAAATGTGGTGTCAGGCTCACGCGATGCACTGGCTCTGGCAAATACCGTTGCCGACAGGCTCGACCAGTACGGCCATTTTCGCGGCGACTGGCTGGAAAAATGGAGCCGCAACCAACCAGCTTTCACAGTGAGCCAAGACGATCCCATCTCACACCACGAAGCATGGCAAAGGGCGCTTTGGCGTAAGCTGTCCGAGCAGATTGATTGCCCGCATCCAGCCTTATCGCTCCTCTGCACCAGCCTTTCAAAAAGTGAAAAGAAAAAGCTTTCTGACGAATTCTCTAGCCTGACCGTCATCGGTTCTGGCTCGCTAGACCCGTTGCTTATCGGAGCACTGAAACAGCTCGAATCCGCCGGCTGTTCCATCTCTGTGCATCTGGTTTTGCCTTCGCTCCAGTACTTGGGAGAACTGCGAAAACAAGATGCCCAATCGCATTTTTCAAAAGAGCAATCGCCAGAAGATTTGGATTTAATGGAAACGCACCCGCTGCTCGTTTCTCTGGGCAGACAAGCCGTGGGAACATTCCTGATGGCTGGAGAGCTGGATGAGCAGTACGACGGCTGGGACGCCATGCCAGACACGGACGGTAACGACCAAACAAATAGCAGCTTACTGGCCAGGCTGCAGTCCGATATTCGCGCTTTAAACTCGCCTGTCCCGGCGGAAGAAACTATGGGCAATGACAGCAGCGTGAGCGTTCACGCCTGCCACGGGCCACGCCGTGAAATGGAGGTGTTGAGAGACGAGTTGCTGCGTGCTTTTTGCGAATTACGGAACCTAAAACCAGAAGAAATAATCATCGTAACACCATCGCTGGAAGCATACGCGCCTCTGGCTTCATCTGTCCTCGCAAAAGGAGTCGGGCGCACCGCGCTGCCAGTCAGGGTCGCGGAAACCCCGCCCTCTGCACAGCCAGCCGTAGTCGAGGGCTGGATCGCTCTGCTCCGTTTTTTGCAGGGGCGCATGACCGCCAGCGAAATGATTGAGCTGAGCCGCGTTCGTGCGGCATACCCACGGCTCGGCGTTGTGGGCGATGAATCGAAGCTTTCTGTTTTGGCGGGATGGATACGCTCATCTGGGTGGACGGAAGGAGAACGCCGTGGCAGGCAAGCACTCGACCGTCTAATAGCAGGTCACTGGCTAGGCTCAGAGCAGGAAGCCTGCGGTAGCTGCGGCGATTTTCTATTGCCTGTTTCAGAAGATTTATACGGGGACACGGAGTTAAAACAAAAATTCCTGCAATGGCTCTTGGACTTACAAACCGTCTTGGAAGAATGGCACTCTCCAGCAAAACCGTCGGTCTGGGCTGCACGACTCCGCGATGCCGCACAAAAACTATTTGATGCCCCAGAAAAAAAAGATGCGCCCAGATCAGAAGATCAGTTCCCGCATTTTTTTTCGTTTCTGGAAAATATCGTTAGCGGGGTGGAAATTCCGTCCGGGACACTGCTGGACTGGATTGAGTCAGAGGCGGCTGAATCACGGCGCAAAGGAGTGATGGGCGGCGGCATCTCGTTTGGTAGATTCAAGCAACTCCAACATTTTCCGTGCCGCGTCCTTGCCATGGTGGGGATGCAGGAGGCGGCTTTCCCCTCACAGTCCCGCACGCAATCATGGGATTTGATGAACGCCTACCCACGCGTGTGGGACAGAAACTCGCGCACCGATGATAAACAGCTTTTTTTGGACGCCCTGCTCGCGCCGTCCGAACGACTGATAATCATCGGCAGCACACGCAACGCGCATACAGGCAAAGACGAGCCTTTTTCGGCCTGCGTGGACGAGCTGCTACGCACGCTGGATCGCATGACTGCGAACGGGCAAACCCCACCAAGCCGCAAGATTTTTAAACACAGGATACTGCCGTTTGCACCTGATTATTTCCAAGATGACTCTGGGCTACCGCGATCGTTTGACACGCAGGCGGCTGCAGCGGCTGGTGCTGTGTGTTCAGGGAATACGGGCACACGCAAAGGTCTGCCGCTGTTCACACAAAACGCAGGTGGATCAGGCTTGGGCACAGAAAATTCAGGTGTTGCCACTGAGCAAATAACTCTTCGCCAACTCGTGGAGTTTTGGAAAAATCCAGCTAAGTCATTTTTGAAAGCCAACGAAATAGCGATCCCGATGGAAGAGGACGATGACGAGTCGCTGGACAGGCTTCCGCTAAAGCTAGGGGGCTTGGGCGCGTGGAAAGTCAAAGACGCGATTCTTGAGGACGCCATCCGCAAAAAATTGTCTGCGCGGACACTTGCTGGCATGGACGCTGACCGTTTCTTGCCGCCGCAAAAACTCGGAGTAGAAACTTTTAAAAAACATGAATTACCCACTCTGGCACTGGCCGAAAAAATATCAGCCATCATCGGTTCGACCCCAGCTTTAAAAGTGTCCGTGAAACTCAATGACAGCGCATCGCAGTGCGAAATAAGCGGGGAACTTGCGCAAGGCGTTCATGGTGGCAAAACTGTTCTACTCTATTATCGGGCTGGAAAAATTGACGATGCAAAAGATTGGACTGAGCCGTGGATCAATGCGCTAGTGGTAGCGGCGGCTGGGCACAATATGGAAAGCTGCATCTTATCAGAAAATTTTCCAGAGACCAAATGCCTCCCAGCTTTCACGGAAGAAACTGCACGCAAGATTCTCGACATTTTGCTTTCTGGATTCCTCCAAGGCATGACACGCCCCCTATGCTACGCCCCAAAAACTAGCGAAGAGTTTTTGAAGCTGGAAGGTAAAGGCAAAATGTCTTGGGAAAAACTGTGCGCCAAGTGGTTCGCTGAAGGGCGTGATGGAATGATGGGGGGCGAAGGCACAGAATTATCAGCCCAAATAGCTTGGCGCGACACGAACCCGTTTTCCGAAGAGTTTCAGCCAGAATGGGCAACTTGGGTGAAGCAGGTGGCAAAGCCAATTTTCGCGTGGCAAAGCGAAGAGGACGACAGCCGTGACGATGCGCCAGAACAGGCTACCAAAACGGTGACGGGCAAGCGCGGACGAACACAGAAAGCGAAAGGGGGCGCATGAAACAGGAACCCCGCGATTTCAATTATATAAAATCCGAGATCGGGCTCGGACTCACCGTGATCGAGGCCAGTGCTGGGACAGGAAAAACACATGCGATTAGCCACCTAGTTCCACGCTTTCTGTTGGACGGCACGGCCAAGCATTTGAGCGAAATTAGGGTGGTGACATTTACAAACGCAGCCGCCCGCGAGCTTTCCGAACGCATACGGCGAACCCTTTACGCATTGGCAGTCCCGTTGGGCGAGCCGAGCCACGGAGAGAGTGCGGAGCTGAAAGAGTGGAGATCATCGTTGGATGAAAAAGGGAGACGCATCTTAGAAAACGCTTTGAATGAAGCCGACAAAATAGGTGTCTCGACCATAAACGCCTTCTGCCAACGCACGCTCCAGTCCGAGGGCGTTCTCTGCGGGTTGCCAGCCATCCCAGATACTGTCATGGATGCCAACGATGAAATCGGGCTGGCTGTTTACGACCTATGGAAAAATGAAATCGCGTCGGACGATCTTCTTTCCGCCATCGCTTCGGCAAAAAAATGGGACTGGGAAGAAGACCAAAAATGGGTGAGGACAGCGCTCCAATTAGACGACTGTGAGACACGGCCACCAACCATGGATTTCGGCAAACGCACCATGGAAATGCGCGATGCGCTTTCTCTCATCGGAGACAGCAGCACCACTGGCGAACTGGCTGATTTTCTCAGAAAAAAAATTGCTTGGAACATTAGTGGCAGGGATGAGGCATGGAGAGATTCATGCGCGAAAAAACTCGCCTCTCTCAAAGAGTCGCCCACTGCCCAAAACATGGACGCGCTGTTTTGGGTTGCCCAGCTTCCGAGCCATATAAACAAAAGAACATCCAAAAGTTTTTCGGATGAAGCATGTGGATTGCGTGCGGTTCAACTCTGTCAAAACATCGAATCCACCGTGCAAAATCTGAAATGGGACTGGCAAAACTACGCTGTGGCAGCAGTCCGCGAGCGCATAGGCCAGTTGCTTGCAAGTAAACGCCAAATCACGCAGGACGGCCTGATCGGCACCCTGTGGAATGCGCTCCGCTCCCCTTCAGGCGAGAGCCTGGCACGCCATCTCCAAGAGCGTCAAAAAGTGGCACTGATAGACGAGTCGCAGGACACAGACCCGAGGCAGTTCGAGATTTTTAAAAAACTTTTTACTGGCACAGACTCGCACAAGTTAGTTTTAATCGGAGACCCGAAGCAGGCGATTTACAGTTTTCGCGGAGCAGACCTGAACACATATCTAGCGGCCAAAGAGGAGGCTACCACCATCTATTCGTTGAGCATGACATACCGTGCCCCACAAAGACTGGTCGCTGGGCTGAACGCTTTTTTCGCCAGAAGCGATTCGTTTTTGCATCCAGGAATGTCATTCATTCCAGCCAAGTCTGGACTGGATAAAGATATCTGGCTGGAAATAAACAGCCGCAAAACCGAGCCCGTGCAAGCGTGGGTAGTCGTGAATGATGCGGATGAACTATACTCTGAAGATTCTAGGCGGACGAATGAAATCGCATGGCGCACGGCCTCAGAAATAACCCGTTTGCTCTCGGACAATACGGCGCGGATGTGCGAAAAAGATGTGTCTGGGAAAGAGTCACGGCGCACGCTGAAACCTGGAGATTTTGCGGTGCTAGTGCGGAAAAATAGCCAAGCGGAAATAATGTCTGAAGCACTGAAAAAAAAGGGTGTGCCATCCGTGCTCACGACGGGAACAGACATTTTAAAAACGGACGAAGCGGCTGAACTGCTGCGTATTTTGCGGGCGGTGGATAACCCGAGAAAAAGGGTTTTGCGCAACTCGGCACTAGCCACGAGGATGTTGGGCAACACCACGCAAGACCTAGCCGAAATGCGGAATAAAACGGACTTGGAGGAGTGCTGGATACAGAAGTTATTTCACTGGCGCGAGCAATGGTCTAAAGAAGGCGTATCATCGCTTTTACGGGCTTTGGACGATGATGCAGGCGTGCCGTGCCGATTAGCCGCGATGGAAAGGGGCGAGCGGCGGGCGTGCAATTTCCGGCAGTTGTGCGATCTGCTCCTTTCCATTGAGCAGGGTCGTTTCCCCACGCCGTCCGGCCTGATGAGATGGTTTTCGCAAGAGATTACTCGCGCAGGAGAATCGCCTGAAGCCAACGAGAGGCAGATGCAGCTCGAAAGCGATGCGGATGCCGTCCAGATCGTAACCATGCACAAGGCGAAAGGGCTGGACTACAACTTCGTCTTCTGCCCTTTCCTCGGCTTCGCTATGGAGAGCAAAGATTTTCAGGTGCTTAGAAAAACAAAATCTTCACCGAAAGATTTGGCTGTAAATGTTGCTCTCACAAAAAACGACGAGACGCTAAAAGATGCGTGCGCTAAAGCGCGTCTGGAAGAGGATTTACGCCTCGCTTATGTGGCCATGACGCGAGCCAAGGTAGGGCTCTGGATTTATGCGGGCGCGTTGCAAAAAAACGATCGTGTTTCCGCGCTAGACTGGCTGCTTGGCAACCGTGACTCGCTTTCGTTTGAACAGTTTAAAAATCTGGATTTTAAAAACGGACGCGGGCAGATGCACATGGATGGTTTGCAAGCAATCGCCAGCAGTGCCGCAGGAAGCATCGCCGTTCTGGAGCCACCCCTGCCCGACGATAAAACTGTTGTCGCCAGCGAAAATGTTTTTGAAAACAGAAAGCCAGCAGCACTTGAGTTTGTCGCGAAAATACCGACTCCATGGACTGTCGTTTCGTTTTCATCCCTGACACGCGAGAAACACGCATACGGTGCAGCCGATGGAACAGAAACAAAACTTCAGAGCGAAACAGAGGCTGACGAATACGAGGATGTCGCATCCCCCTTCCTCTGCGCCCCGGGCGGGACGCTCGTTGGAACAGCGGTTCACGAATGGATAGAAGGCTGGGATTTTTCGGAACCTGACTCTGCACAGGTCAAAAAGCATCTTGGTCAGTACGCTTTCAGTGTCCAAGCAAAGGCGACTCTGTGCGAACTGCTGCCACCGACGCTCGATGTGTTAAGACGCGTTGTTATGCCAAGACAAAGCTGCGACCTTGCCGAAATATGCGCCGAGCCGCGTGCATCGGAATGGCATTTTCATCTACCGCTTAAAGAAGGTTTTTCCACTGAAGCACTGGCTAAAGTTTTTGAACGGTTTGGCCACGCAGAGTACGCAGACGCTTTGCGCGGGCTGGGGCATGAGACGCTGGGCGGATTTTTGCAGGGGTTCGTGGATCGTCTTTTTTACTCTCAGGGCTGGTGGGGTGTCATTGATTGGAAGACGAACGATCTAGGCCGTTCTCCGTCAGATTACGGTGATGAACAGCTTCAAACATGCGCACGAAATTCGCATTATTTCTTGCAGGCGCACTTGTATCTGGTGGCATTGAGGCGGCACCTCCGCATTTCGATGCCAAAACACGCTCCGCAAATCGCGGGTGCTTATCTGGTTTTTCTCAGAGGCATAAAGGCTGGGGAAAGCGCGGGCGTCTTGGCCGCCACACCAGAAAACGAAATGCTAGACGCACTGGACAAATTATTTGAAGGGAGCTGGCAATGACACATTTACCCACAGGAAACGGAGCCGCGTCCGAAGCTGAAACAAATCCGCATGTGGAATGGCTGGCGAGATGCTACGGGTTGCCAGCCGCAAAACGAGATATGGTGCTGGCGCTGCTGGAAGAAGAAGCCGGAGGCGGTACGGCAATAGCCTGCGAACCATCCTGCCATGCGCCCGGCGAATGGGGCGATGCCGTTGTTTGTGCTAAGGCCGGAGCGGAGTTGCCCAGACTGATTCGCCCACTGCTGCTAGTGAGTGCCGGGGAAAGCTGTTTTCTCCAGTCGTGGATCAACTACAAAGCGGAACAAGAAGTAGCATGTGGCATTTTGAGCCGCGCCCAAAAAAAGGCTCTCGCCCCACCAGAAATTGATTCTTTGCTGGAGGAGCTTTTTCCGGGAACGGGCGATGGCGACCTGCAAAAAAAAGCGGCACGGAAAGCACTCCAGCGAAAACTGACCTTTATAACCGGCGGACCTGGTACGGGAAAAACATATGTTTTATCGAGAGTGCTGGCACTCCTGTTGCGCTCTGGGATACTGGCTCACGAAATATATCTGGCCGCCCCGACAGGAAAAGCGGCGGAGCGGATGAAAAAATCTATCGGCGATTCTATCTTGCACCTGCCGGACTCGTTTTTGCAGTTTTCGGAAAGCTTGAAAAAAGTTGCCAACGCCAGCGGCACTCTGCACAGGCTGCTTAAATATCGGCCCGACACAGGAAAATGCTCGTTCAACGCAGAAAATCCTTGGGTCTGCAAAGCACTCGTTGTGGATGAATGTTCCATGGTGGACATCCTGCTGTGGCGGGCGACCATGAAAACTCTGCCCACGGACGCCAGCCTGATTTTACTCGGCGACCCAGACCAGCTAGAAAGCGTGGGCAAAGGCAAAGCTCTATCCGAGTGTGTCAAGGCAGCAAGAAAATCTGATGGACAGCTCGGGGATGTGTGGGTGCATCTAACGGAGGCACGCCGCTTCAGCTCTTGCCCTGGCATATTGGCACTGGCAAATGCAGTCGTGGAAAACCGTGCTAACGAAGCTTGCGACCTCCTGAAAAAATCCACAGATCAAAATGCGCCTGAAGGTCTCGCGTGGGTGCAAACAGAGTCGCTCTCTTGGCTGCACATGCCGAAAACAATAGCTGAAAAACTCGACATGATAGCCCGCGCCACATCGCCAGAACTCGCCATATATGCCATCGGTAAAGTCTGTATTTTGACCGCGCAAAAAGAGTATGGCACAGGAGCGAAATCGTTGGCTCAAACCATACATGAGCATTTTGCAAGGGCACTACCGCACGCGAATCAGCCTATAATTATAAACAGCAACGACATTGAAACAGGTCTCAAAAATGGAACCGTGGGCGTTATCCACACTGGAGCTGATTCCAAAAGATTGGCTTGGTTTCCCGCCACCAACCCTGGAGAAAAACCAATTTCGTTTCCCGTAGCGCAACTGCCTGATTATAGTTCGGCATGGGCATTGACGATCCACCGCTCTCAGGGGAGTGAGTACGATAATGTCCTTGTTTTACTGCCGAAAAAAGAAAGTCCGCTGGCCACGCGAGAGCTGATTTACACGGCCATCACTCGAGCCAGAAAAAAAGTGTTTGTGGCCGGGCGCATGGAATCAATCCGCTCCGCAATCGAAACGCCATCTACACGCACGACACTCCTAGAAAAACAGCTCATCACAAAAGATTGGTTATAGAGTGTGGAGTAGGGTGGTAATGGGATAAAGCGCAGATGGATAGGCTTTGCGTTGCTGTGAATGGCAGGCAAGTATCAGTTCTTTTGTTTTCTTAGGGAGTCGGACTGATGAAAAGTAGTTGGCAGGAAATGTGGTTAAACGACCTGTTACTTCCCCACTAATGTATAATCCAAGTTGAATCACGACCTTCGTTGGAGGTCTCCTAGAATGAGTGCCAAGTTTTGAGGGAAAGTGGGTTTGGCAGGCTTTTTTCTCCTTTTCCTTGTGTGCGTGATATGGTTGGATGATGCCCATTCGTATGTTTTTAAAACCAACTGTTCTGGCCGTCATTCCCGCACGCGGGGGCTCCAAAGGGGTGCCTGGTAAAAACATTCGTCTGCTCAACGGCAAGCCGCTGCTGGCATACACCGTGGAGCAGGCTCGCCAAGTGGAAGAACTCACGCTCACGGTCGTCTCCACAGATGATCCAAAAATAGAAGCCGTAGCGGAGATTTGCGGCGTGAAGGTTGTGCGCCGCCCGCCCGAACTCGCCACGGACTCGGCTTCCACGGAAGCCGCTTTGCTGCACGCCTTGGACTGGCTCGAAAATAACGAGGGGCGCAGATTCGATTTCGTTATGGTGCTGGAGCCGACATCCCCGCTGCGCACGCCTGAAACCATAAGGCGAGCATTGGCACGCCTTATTGAGACAGGACTCGACTCGCTCATGACAGTCCGCGAGACACGCGAAAATATCGGCACCTGCGAAAACCACTGTTTCCGTCCGCTCGTCCCTGGAGCACCGAGGCGTCGCCAGCTACGTCAGCCTTTTTATGTCGAAAGCAGCACGGTTTATGTTTGCCGCGTGGAATACCTGAGAAAAACAGGCACGCTTGTAGCTGACCCATGGGCGACTGAAGTCGTTCCTGAAAGGGAAGCGGTGGACATCAATACGCTTGAAGATTTTTTGGCTGCCGAAGCCATTTTACGCCAGTCAACCGAAGAAACAGAGAAAGGGACTCAATGAAAAAAATTGTAAAAATCGGAAACCGCGAGATAGGCGACGGATGTCCACCGTACATCATTGCAGAAGCGGCCATAAGCCACCAAGGTGATTTCAACACGGCCAAACGCATGACTTACATCGCGCACGCGATGGGGTGCGATGCTATAAAGTTTCAGATGCATGTCCTCGATAATGAGATGTTGCGCGAGGCGCCGCAGTCGGACAACTTCGATGAACCGCTCTGGGAAACGCTGGAAAAAACGAACCTTTCCCTAGAACAGCACAAAGAATTGAAAGCCCTCTGCGAAAGCCTTGGTTTTCACTACCTTTGCACGCCGTTCTCCGCTGCCGCCGCCGACATTCTCGATGCGATGGGCGTGCTGGCATTTAAGACAGGCTCTGGGGAATTGACAAATATACCGCTCCAACAACACATTGCACGCAAGGGGCGTCCCATGATTGTCTCGACTGGCATGGCGTTGGAAGAAGAGACTGCTGAAACTGTGGCAGCCATACAGGCTATAGGGGCACCGCTCATTCTCACGCATTGCGTATCGGCTTACCCGTGCCCGTATAGGCGCGTGAACCTTGGCGTCATCCCCAAATACCGCCAGCGTTTCGGCGTCCCTGTGGGCCTATCCGACCACAGCATAGGCATCTACACATCGCTGGGTGCTGTAGCGCTGGGCGCATGTGTGGTGGAGAAACACTACACCCTCGACAAACTTCAATCTGGCCCAGATCACCCCGTCTCACTTGAGCCGTACGACCTCGGCGAATTGGTGAAAGGATGCCGAGCCGTTTTTGAAGCTTCGGGTTCCGAGCGCGAAATTTTCCCCGAAGAAAAACCGATCGTGGCTTGGGCGCGAGAAGCTGTCGTCTCTGTAAAACCGATCACGAAAGGGACGGTCATCACATCGGAAATGGTGTGGGTCAAACGCCCTTCGCCAAGCTCCGGCGCAGTCCCCGCCAAAGACCTCGAAAAAGTTATCGGTAAAACCGCTGTAAACGACATCCCTAAAGACCGCCAGATTCTCTGGTCTGATCTGAGTTAGACCGAGATGAAAAAACGGCGCATCCTAGTCACACTCGAATCGAGAGCCACCTACGGCTATTCAAAAAATGTCATGCTGGCCATGAGTGAGTTCCCAGAGTTGGAACTCATCACTCTCGTCACGGGTATGCACCTAGTCCCTGAGCTGGGCAATAGCATCGCCCTTATTGAGGCCGACGGATTCCCCATCACGGAGCGTGTCCCCATGCACGCTTCCACGGAGAACTGCGGAGCTTGGTCTGAGGCACTCGGCACAGCCGTGGCGGGTTTTGCGCGTGCATACGAAAAGCTGCAGCCAGACATCATTCTGCTCTCTGGCGACCGGATAGAAACTTTTGGCCTATGTGTGGCCAGCGTTTACATGAACATCCCCACAGCGCACATACAGGCAGGGGACAAATCCGGACACATAGACGACGCGGCTCGCATGGCGATAGGCAAGCTGGCACACATCCATTTTGCTTCGTGCGAGGATTCTGCGGAACGGCTGCGCCGCATGGGCGAGCAACCTTTCCGCGTTTTCAATGTCGGGGCACCGCAGCTAGACGACATCGTGGGCGGCGGATACAGGGCAGATAAGCTAGAAGTGCGCGGTGCAACTTACGATTTGGCTGAGCCGTATCTTCTCCTTGTGCAGCACTCGATTCTAGTAGAACTGGACGAGGCTTACGAGCAGATGCGAGCCAGCATTGATGCGTGTTTGGCCACGGGCATGCGGGTTTTCAGCATACACCCGAACTCGGACTTAGGCTACCAGCGCATATTGCAGGCACTGAAAGATACGGGCGGCAGCGACAGGCTGGTCTCGTTACCAAACTTGGACAGAACTCAGTACCTGACTTTGTTAGCCAACTGCCGCGCCCTCGTGGGCAACTCTTCTAGCGGGATACTTGAAGCACCCAGTTTCCAAGTGCCAGTCGTCAACATAGGCAATAGGCAAAGGGGGCGTCCACAGGCGTCAAATATTTTCAACTGCGATCCAGAATCTGGACAGATATTGGCCGCGATAAAATATGTCCTTGATGACCCAGAATTCAAAATACGCTGCCGAGCCGCTGTGAACCCGTATGGCAACGGCAAAAGCGGGCGTGCAATATGCGAAATCCTACGGGATGTGCCGTTAGACAAAAACCTCCTCGACAAACACACAGTATATTGACCCAGCAAAAACGGTCAGACGCATGAAAATAGAGTGAAGCATAGGCAATCCTGCCTGCGAAGTGGAAACAGCAGGCTCATCTGCGTTGGGCGATCAGTCGGTCGAACTGCTCCAAATTGATTCCCTTGCTCGGATATGAGTCCATTTCTGTGTCGCGTCGCTCCGCTTCTGCAATTCCAGCATCTGAATAGGCAAATGGGGATGGCAGAGTGTCGAGGATTCGTGATGCCGGCGTAGCCCGCTTTTGCTCAGGGAGTTCGAAAGCAAGACTTTCAACTTCTGCCAATGTCATCATGTGTGGAGTGCTGGTGATATGCCACAGTCTCGCAATATATTTTTGCCCAACGATCAAGTGGATGCACGGCTCGTGCAAATTCTGTGAAAAAAATGCTTAAAATATCTTGCGTTGCTTTCAACCTTTGACAAATTGCCGATCAAACAACGAGAAAAAGGAGACGCTTTATGGTCGAGTTTAAAAACAGGATTTTATTTGTCGGTTTCGGCGCGGTAGCGCAATGCACGCTTCCCATTCTGGAAAAGCATATACAGATGCCGCTTTCGCAGGTCACGGTCATGGATTTCGAAGATCAGGAGAAGAACCTTGCGGAGTGGATCAAGCGCGGCGTCAGGTGGGTGCGCGACCGTGTCACACGCGAGAATCTAGGTTCCATTCTCGGCAAGCATGTTTCCAAGGGTGATGTAATAATTGATTTGGCGTGGAACATTGACTGTTGCGAAATCCTCGAATGGTGTCACAGCAACGGCGTGCTTTACATAAACACTTCGGTGGAGGTTTGGGATCCTTACGCCGCTGGGGAAAACCAGCACCCGACGGAAAAAACGCTTTACTGGCGGCACATGAATGTCCGCAAGCTGAAGGCGGGCTGGAGTGAGCCAGGGCCTACGGCAGTGTTAGAGCATGGGGCGAACCCTGGATTGATCTCGCACTTCACGAAGCACGGGCTTTTGGACATAGCATCGAAATTATTGGACGAAAAAAAGGTTTCAGGCAAAGACGCTGAAGAGGTTCAGGAGTATGTGTCCAAAAGAGTTTTCAATAAGCTGGCGCAAAAGATAGGCGTCAAGGTGATTCATTGCAGCGAGCGCGACACGCAGATATCCAATGTGCCCAAGCAGGTTGATGAGTTCGTGAACACATGGAGCATCGAAGGTTTCCGCGAGGAAGGGACGACCACAGCGGAAATGGGTTGGGGAACGCACGAGAAAACACTGCCCAAGCACGCGTTCACGCATGAGCATGGACCGAAGAACCAGATTTGTCTCGCCCGCATGGGGATCAACACATGGGTTCGCTCGTGGGTGCCTGATTACACGATACAGGGCATGGTAGTGCGGCACGGCGAGGCGTTCACGATTTCCGATTTTCTCACCGTATGGGAAAATGGGCAGGCCGTTTATCGCCCCACCATGCACTACGCCTACTGTCCTTGCGATAATGCGATTATTTCTTTGAACGAGCTGCGCGGCTACGACTATGAACTCCAGCCCAAGCTTCGCATCATGAACGATGAGATCACGAAAGGCTCGGATATTTTGGGTGCTCTCCTCATGGGACACCAATACCAGTCGTGGTGGACTGGCTCGGACTTGAGCATCGAAGAGTCGCGCAGGTTGGTGCCGCACCAGAACGCCACGACTATGCAGGTGGCTATTTCCGTGGTCTCCGCCACCATGTGGATGATACAGAACCCGGCTCGGGGCGTATTGGTGCCGGACGAGATGCCGCACGACTTCATTCTGGGAATATCCGAGCCGTACCTCGGCAAGTTTATTTCCACGCACTCGGACTGGACGCCACTCAAGCATCGCGAGGTCTATTTCGGCAAATATAGCCAGCCAGACTTCGACCGAGAAGACCCGTGGCAGTTCAAAAACTTCCTGATCACCACCGAGGATTGATTTATGAATAAGACGGAACTTCAATCATTGGCTCGCGAATTCGGGACGCCGCTTTTCGTGATTGACCACAAGGTGCTGCGAGAGAGCTTTCTCCAGTTCAAGAAATATCTCCCGCGTGTGCAGCCCTACTATGCGGTCAAATCCAACCCGCACCCGGAAATAATCCGCACCCTCTACAAGATGGGGTGCAGTTTCGATGTGGCATCCATGCCTGAGTTTCAAGTGGTTTACGAAAACATAAAGCACCTCCCCGCCAAAACACGCCAAGACTTCATCTGGGATAAGATTATTTACGCGAATCCAGTCAAAGCCACGGAGACGCTGGAAGAACTGGATCGCTACAAAATACTCCTGACATACGACAACATTGAGGAAGTCAAAAAAATAAAAAAACACGCACCAAACTCGGGTTTGGTTCTCCGCTTGCAGGTGCCCAACACCGGCTCTGTGGTGGAACTCTCATCCAAGTTCGGATGCCCGTCTGGTGAGGCGGTGGACTTGATGCTTGCCGCCGCAGACGCTGGGCTAGGCGTGGAGGGGATCAGCTTCCATGTCGGCAGCCAGTGCACCAACTTTGAAAACTATATCCAAGCACTCAATCTTTCGTCGGGCATTTTTAAAGAGGCGCAGAGCCGTGGGCTGGATTTGAAGCTTATTGATATTGGCGGCGGATTCCCGGCGCCTTACAGCAGCGATGTCAAACCGTTCCGCGATTTGGCCAAGAAAATAAACTCCGAAATCAGCCGCTTATTTCCTAAGGAAATCGAGATTTTGGCCGAGCCGGGTCGCTTCCTTGCTGCCACATGCGCAACGATCGTAGCCAAGGTCATCGGTAAGGCTGACAGAGGGGGTAAACGATCCTACTATATCAACGACGGTATCTACCACACATATTCCGGCGTGCTGTGCGACCATATCCCGTATCAGGTCAAGGCATTCAAAAATGGCACGACACAAATCTGCTCGGTCTTTGGGCCAACATGCGATGCGTTGGACACGATTTCGCTTTCCAACGAGCTGCCCGAATTGGCTATCGGCGATTTCGTTTACACGGAAAACATTGGTGCCTACTCGTGGGCATCTTCTACCTGCTTCAACGGGTTCCCCCCTGCGAAAGTGGTGCATTTGAACCAGTGAAAACAAGCTTCGCGCCGTAATGTCCAAGAGGTTTTTTATTACGGCAACAGAGACCGGAGCTGGCAAGACCCATGTGACGGCCTGTCTGCTGCGGGCTATGTTGGCTGCCGGGACAAGCGCGTGCGCGTTCAAACCTGTTAGCACAGGAGACAGGTCAGATGCGGAAGTTTTCTCCCAAATTTTGGGTGGGGATTCGCCATCGCTGGAAGAGATAAACCCGTTTCATCTAAAGGCTCCAATGGCACCATACGCAGCGTCCATTTTAGAGGATAGGATGGTAAATTTTTTTGCTATTGATAATGCTTTTGATGCTCTGGCATCGCGGTTTTCTGTGGTGCTTGTGGAGGGTGCTGGAGGGGCTATGACACCATTGACGGCCACGGAGACCATGCGCGATCTGGGTGCTAGATGGGGTGGTGCTTTCATCCTTGTGGTGCCGAATCGTCTCGGTGCTCTATCGCAAGCATTTTGCGCGGCGGAATGTTTGGAAGGTTTTGGTGCTGGACTTGCGGCGGTCGTTTTGAACGAGCCTGACAGCACAGCAAAATCTTGTTTGGGTGATGATGTAAACTCCGTGCAAACAGTTTTGCTTCAATCTAACCGCGCCTTGCTAGATGAGCGGTTTTTGGGAAGATTTTTTTCTACGGCAGACGAAGGCTGGGAACTGGCGTTGCTCGGCCTGATCGGGCGTTATTCCAATGAGCTTTCAACCTAAGGCTCCTAGCAAAAACAACTTGATACAAAAGTAAAACGGTGTTAGGTTGTCAGCTATGCTGGCACATCGAGAAAGCCGAATGAAA
>JFJP01030366.1_pt1 | contig 20003 bp, 14 predicted proteins | sample 431651 | NCBI WGS metagenome assembly JFJP01 (sample SAMN02602958, study PRJNA72255) | Microbial mat metagenome, whole genome shotgun sequencing project. | biome: fresh water; feature: sink hole; material: water; isolation source: purple microbial (photo- and chemosynthetic) mats found in...
AACACGATCCAAACCGGCAACCATCGCGGCCTTTTCCATGGATATTTCACCACGCCCATACCAATGAACGGCCGCCGCCAAGCGCAGTTGTTGAACAAATACGCGGGGCGACGCCTTGCGCACGGAAAAAACCTCATCCGGTAAATCAATAGCGATTTGAGACATGAGGGTATGCCTATTCCTGAAGAATTGACGATTAATGCTTATTGAACTAGCGGATACATCATCTGGTTCATCACTTCACCGGTTCAATGCGGCCTCCTCTCTGCCCCATCGTCCACGCCAAACACCTCCTCCAAATGCCCCGCTGACAACATTCTCATCCCCCACATTTCCAAATCCTCCGGGGCGGCCTGCTGCAAACGCGCCTCCACCCATCCCGGCAATGCCCCAAACCGTTGCCGGAGCAGAAAACTGAAAAACCTGACTTGTCCTTCTGCTCTCCCTTTTTCCATCCCTTTTTCCATCCCTTTTTCTTGAGCCTTCCGCTCGAAACTCGCTAGATAATGCATACGTTTCTCCTCATTCAACTGCTCGATTTCCGTCCACAACTGATCTTCCAGCCCCGCCGGCAACGCCAACACCCAATCAATGAACCGAAATAACTCCAGAATATCCTGACGCGCATAGCCCCGCCGATACAAACTGCGCATCAATCCCAGTTTCGCCTGGTATCGGGTCTCCTCCGCTCCTGCCGTCTCCTGCGCCCGCAAATGCGCCTGCGTCACCACCGCAAACGGATTCGTCGACGCCTCCAGTTCCGCCCACCGCGCCCGATACGCCGCCAGACTCACCACTGGAAACCGCAACCGCATCCAGCTCCCCCAACGGCCATAAGTAAACGTGCCGTAGTCACGAGGATACGCCTCCCCCATCACCACTAGACTCACCACCGGCCGCCCGTACAGGTCATACGCCCGATAATTATAGACAAACATCCGCTGCGAAAAATCGGAAGTCTTCTCCCCCTGCACTTCAACATGCACCAACACCCGATCTTCCACCCCGTCCAACCCGGTCACGCTGACCAATTGATCCGCCCGCCGCTGACCCAGCGTCGCATCCCGCACCACCTTCTGCAACTCCTTGTCCAGCAAGGTATAACTCTTTGTCCAGTCAATTCCCGCATACGCTTTGGGAAAGAAGAACGCCAAAAACTCCGGGAAGTACTGCGCCAGCATCTGCTTCCACGGGCTATCGTAATCCGTCATCTTATTCCACTCTCAAAAATTCACCCCGAAGAACGTTTCCAGCCGTTCCGCTACCGAATCCAGCATGGTCTCCGTCAGCCCCGGATACACGCCCAGCCAGAACGTCTGGTTCATCACCACGTCCGTATTGCGCAACTCTCCACCCAGCCGATAAGCGCGTCCTTGGAAATACGGCTGCCGCAACAGATTCCCGGCGAACAACAACCGCGTCCCGATCCGGTACTGATCCAGATAGCGCAACACATCCACCCGATTCACTCCCGCCGCCTCCCGCAACGTCACCGGAAATCCAAACCAGGACGGCTCACTGCCCGGCGTCGCTTCCGGAAGCAACAAAAACTCCTCGCAACTCCGCAACCGTTCCCGCAGGAATTGAAAATTATGCCGCCGCACCGCAATCAAGTCCGGCAACCGTTCCAATTGCGCCAACCCGCACGCCGCCTGCATATCCGTGATCTTCAGATTGTAGCCCAGGTGCGAATACACATATTTATGGTCATAGCCCGCCGGCAAGTCGCCCAGGCACCACTCAAACCGTTTCCCGCAGGTATTATCCCGTCCCGGCGGGCACCAACAATCCCGGCCCCAGTCGCGAATCGAGGCCATAATCCGCGCCAGCAGCGGGTCGCGAGTAAACACCGCTCCACCCTCGCCCATGGTGATATGGTGCGCCGGATAGAAACTCAGCGTTCCAATATCCCCAAACGTCCCCACCTTCCGACCCTGCCAGGTCGAACCTAGCGCATCGCAACAATCCTCGACCAGCCACAGCCCATGCTCACGAGCCAGACGGGTCACCGCCTCCAGGTTAAACGGATTCCCCAAGGTATGCGCCAGCATAATCGCCCGGGTGCGCGGCCCGACCGCCGCCGCCAACTGTTCCACATCGACGTTATATGTCCCCAGCTCCACATCGACGAACACTGGCGTCAACCCATTGACCAAAATCGGATTCACCGTCGTCGGAAACCCCGCCGCGACCGTCAGCACCTCATCGCCCGGCTGCAACGCCCGTTCGCCCAGCAATGGCGAACACAGCGCCGACACCGCCACCAAATTCGCCGACGACCCGGAATTCACGGTCAACACCTGCGGCAGACCCAGAAACGCCCCCAAACCTTGCTCAAACGCCGTATTAAACCGCCCGGTGGTCAACCAGCCATCCAGTGCCGCCTCGACCATATTCTCCAGTTCCGGCGCACCGATCACCTTCCCCGACGGCGGAATGGGCGTCACCCCCGGTTCAAAGGTGGTGGGCGCATGCGCCAAATCGCTGTATGGTTTCACCGTTCGCAAAATCACCTGTCGCAACACCCGTTCCAAGCAGGCCTTATTCACCTGCCCGACTCGCGCAGCAAACAGGCGCGGTGAAAAGACCATCTGTTTGCTAGTCGGGAACACCGTCGGATCTGTCAACCGCCCACTCGCCAGATCTTCGGGCATCACCACCACTTGCAACGCTTCCCGCCATTGATTCAGCCGCGAACTGCCGGGAATCCCCAGAACATCACCTTTACTGTTTGGCAATCCGGTCACTAATACCGGCCGGGGCCTAGCTCCCCCCCCTCCCACGAAAGGAACCCGAACGATATAAATCTCACCTAACTGGACCGGGCTAGTCATGAAGATAGCGCTCCCAAATCGCATCTTCCTCAGGATCGTCTTCGATCACTGCCGCGTAGGCTCCCAACTGAAATTGTTCATCCTCAGTCAACGATAGACCCGCCACTAACGGTTCCACCGCATCCAACACAATGACACGAACCTGCGTTCCAGCGGGCTGGGGCACCCACAAAGCCACTCGTCCACCTTCACTGACGGTGACAATCTGTTGAATAGCCTTCATTACCGAGTCTCCGCAAACTGTTCAATCTGGCCCAGCGTCACCGCCTGCATCTCAGCTCCGGCCTGATGCGCCCGATACCAAGCCACCGTTTCCACCAGCGCCCGTTCCAAATCCCAGTGCGGCGTCCAGCCCAACTGCGCCCGAGCCTTGGCGCAATCCAGCTTCAAGTAATGCGCCTCATGGGGGTGAGTCTGCGCATCCGACTCCCAACCTGCCCCCTCTCCCCATAATTTCACCAGCCGATCCACCAGCCAACCCACTGGGCGGGCATCCTGCTCAGCCGGGCCAAAGTTCCAACCCTCAGCGAACGTTGATCCTTCAATCACTAACCGTTCCGCCAGCATCAAATAACCGCTCAACGGTTCCAACACATGCTGCCAAGGCCGAATCGCTTCGGGATGGCGAAGAGTCACCCGTCGATCCGCCTCAAACGCCCGGATTAAATCGGGAATCAACCGATCCGCTGCCCAGTCACCGCCGCCGATCACATTGCCCGCTCGCGCCGAGGCTAGAGCGACACCATGTCGCGGATAGTCCGCTGCTGGAAAAAATGACGCCCGATACGCCGCCGTCACCAGTTCCGCACAGCCCTTGCTGCTGCTATAGGGATCATCACCACCCATCGACTCATTCTCCCGATAACCCCACAGCCATTCCCGATTCGCATAGCACTTGTCGCTGGTCACATTGACCACTGCCCGCACACCGCCCACCTGACACACTACTTCCAACAGGTGCACCGTCCCCATGATGTTGGTGGCGTAGGTCTCCACCGGTTGCTGGTAGGAGGGCACAACCAGTGGCTGGGCGGCCAGATGAAACACGATTTCGGGACGAGATTCCGCGACGGTCACCCGCAGCCCGGCAAAATCCCGCACATCGCCCAGAACCGAATGCATCCCTTCTCCGACGCCAGCGGTTTCAAACAAACTCGGCTGAGTCGGCGGAGCCAACGCATAACCGGTCACTGCCGCGCCCAACCGCTGCAACCACAGACACAGCCAGCCACCCTTGAAACCGGTATGTCCGGTGACCAGAACCCGCCGACCTGACCAGAATGCCGGATTCACGTCCAAACCTTCCACGGTGCCTGCCCACTGGCCCACAACTCTTCCAGATAACCTTTATCACGCATACTGTCCATCGCTGCCCAGAACCCGTGATGCTTGAAGATCGCCAACTGTCCCTCAGCCGCAATCCGCTCCAACGGCTCCCGTTCCCAGGTCGATTCATCGCCGCTGATATAACCCAAGGCGGCCGATTCCACCACGAAAAACCCGCCGCTCGTCCAAGCCCCATCGCCCTTGGGCTTCTCACGGAACGACATCACCCGCTCCTGTTGGACGTCTAACGCCCCATAGCGCCCACTGGGTTGCACCCCCGTGATCGTCACTAACGAATGCTCACGCCGATGGAAAGCGAGCAGCGCCGTAATATCCACATCCGCGACGCCATCGCCGTAGGTTAGGCAGAACGTCTCCTCATGCAGATATTCCCGCACCCGGCGCAACCGCCCGCCGGTCATCGTCTCCAAACCGGTATCCACCAGCGTCACCCGCCACGGTTCGGCATGACGATGATGAACCTCCATGGCGTTGCGCGTCATGTCGATGGTCACATCCGACATGTGCAGGAAATAGTTAGCGAAGTACTCCTTGATTAGATAGCCGCGATAACCGCAGCAGATCACGAAATCCTGGATGCCGTGGGTGGAGTAGATTTTCATGATATGCCACAGCATCGGCCGCCCGCCGATCTCAATCATCGGTTTGGGTCGCAGATGGCTCTCTTCGCTGATGCGGGTGCCCAGGCCCCCGGCAAGAATAACGGCTTTCATCAGATTCTCCGCGAGAGACCCCAGCCTTGCTTCGGCTGAGCTCAGCACGAGTCAGGCCGGGGAGGTAGAGCGAACCGTGCAATGCACGGTCAGCCTTTGATGTTAAGTGCCGGTCTTTTCCGGCTGTCCGCTCGTAAGATCTCTAGTGACAAAGCCTTGCGGGATGCGAACATCCAGACCCACAAAGCGTTGACGCAACACCCCAGCCAGCGCCGCTTTGGCTCGTTCATCGCCATGCACCAGAATCACCTGCTTCGGCTTGACCCGCATCCGCCCGATGAAATTCACCAGATCCCGTTGATCCGCATGCGCCGAATAGCCGCCCAGGGTATGCACCTTGGCCCGAATCGGATAGCGCTGACCGTCCAGATCCACATACCCACCCTTCGACCCATACTGCTGAATCGCCCGCCCCGGCGTCCCCGCGGCCTGATAGCCCACAAACAGCACATCATGGCGCGCATCGCCCAACAGCGCCTTCAAATAATTCACGATCCGCCCGCCGCTGCACATCCCGCTCGCCGCAATCACCACCGCCGGCCGCACAGTTCGCGCCAGATACTCCACTGTCTGCAGGTGCGTCGCATGATCAGCAATCGTCAGCACCTGATCAAAGGCCAGTGGATGCCGCCCCGAAGCCAGCCGCCGCCGCGCCTCCCGATCCCAATGCTCCCGCAGTCGCGCATACCCCGCCGTGAAATCCGCCGCCAGCGGTGAATCCACAATAATCTCCAGATCCGCCCACGCCAAACCCGGCGCTGCTGGCCGTTCCCGATACTGATGAATCAGTTGCTCCAACTCATACAGCAACTCCTGCGTCCGGCCTACGCTGAACGCCGGGATCAGCAACGCCCCTCGATTCGCCAGCGCATGTTCCACTACCGCCCGCAACCGCTCGCGCCGCAACCGCCGCGCCTCATGCTGGCGATCCCCATAGGTACTTTCCAGCACCACCACATCCGCCCGGTACGGCGACTTTGGCGCGGGCAACAACGGCGTATATGGCGCACCCAGATCCCCCGAGAACACCACCCGTGTCGTCGCCGAACCATCGCGCACCTCACACTCCACATACGCCGACCCCAGAATATGCCCGGCGGGCTGCAACTTCACCCGCAACCCCGAATGACCAGCGACCACCTCATGCCAAACCCCATAAGGCAGCGCCACGACCCGCTCCCGGATCACCCTCAGCACCCGTGCGATCAGCGCCCGGTCGCGGGTAAAACCCACCTCCAGCGCATCCTCCAGCACCATCGGCAACAGCGCTGCCGACGCCTCACTGCACAAAATAGGTCCAGCGAAACCGGCTGCTAACAGGTAGGGAATCCGCCCCACATGATCAATATGCACATGAGTCACGACCAGCGCTACGACCTGAGCTACGGGAAAAGTCACCGCCAACTGCGCAGCGCCAGCTCCGTCTGCCGAAGTTTCCGCGCCCTGGAACAACCCGCAATCGATCAACACTGACTGGCCATTGGCCAAGGTCAATTCGTGGCAGGAACCGGTTACGCCATCGACAGCGCCGTGATGTTTTAACATAAAGCTCCTGTAAAAAGGATAATGACTACATGACTCGTAATGTCTCTACATGTCCTGCATAGACTCGAATTCTTCTTGAGGAACGAGAACAATCGTCGCTGCTTCCTGATCAAAAACGACGTGCGAGATGATCTAATGCAGGTCAGTCGCCGCTTGCTGAAAAGTGTAAATCTGCACCAAATTTTTCAAGAAGATAAGCGAAGATGATAAACATTCGCCGCAAATCGAAGAAGTTTTAGGCCTAAAAAATATAGACAAAGTTATCGATTTGAAAAAGTTATTATTTTTTTATCTCGATGATCGATACTTTTCGCAACAAGATCAATACACATCCATGATATTTGGTGTGCGGAATGTCGGGATAAAAGATTTAGAGGGGATTACACGGAATTGTCGCAAGAGGACAACTTGATTAGATTGGTGGCTACGGGTGGACTTGAACCACCGACACCGGCATTATGAGTGCCGTGCTCTAACCAACTGAGCTACGTAGCCATTGAAAGGCGGGGAACCTAAAGGGGGACGATTATTCAGGTTTATGGGTAGCCTGTCAATAGCCAGTACAACGCCCTGCAAATAGAGGCTGTCGAAAGGCTTATCATTGATTATTCAGAAAAAATTTCCGTGGAGCCGACTCAACAGTCATACAGATCAAAGACTTAGCTTTTAGACATCTTCTTAGTTTATGAGCCGTTCAAAGCGGCTAAACGGGATCGCTAACGCGACCCTACTGCCGGGTACCGGTTGTCCTGAATCGCGTCATGCTAGCATCAATTCCGCAACACACATGTCCAGGTTGGCGCATCAGCTACATGCCGCAATCCGCCGACCGGTAAACCGACCCAGCCCCAGGCCGTCAGCGGCGCGGCGTACCAAGTCCAATAGTTCAAGATGCGCAGCGGAAAATTTTGATCCCGCAACCAGGGCGTCAGCACTAGGAACACCCCGGCGAAGACCATGAGGATCGCGCAGGATTCAACGAAAAAGGTTAATTCCGGCACCGATTCCCGGCTCAGTCGCCAGAGTCCCAGCCCCGCCAGCCCCGCCAGCAGCACATTGCCGCCTTGATAAGCGATGATCTGGCCAGGATTCACCCCCTGATAGAGCGGGCCTAGCCAGGCGTATTGCCAGATGAGCGCCACAACCGCCCCGACCGCCAGCAGACCGTAGACCCAGGGGGATGCCAATCTGGCGCGTAGTTGGCTCATCAGCGCCGAACCGAGATCGTGACAGCGTAGCGTATGCAGCAGCAGCAGGAACATCCCGCCGACAAGCGCGAGCGCCCCGAAAAACGCGCCGACCTGCGGGCCGCGAATGTGGTTGATGCGGATATCCAGCCAGATCAGCGGATACCACCACTGTGCGCCCAGCGCCAGCGCAGCCGCCAGTCCCGCCAGCAAGGCCGCCAGCGTCCCGTACCCGGAACCCTTTTGGACAAAGCGTCCGGCCCAGAAACCAAAAACCAGGAGGGTCAACACCACGAAGCTCAGGGCGTGATAACCAAAGCACAGCGCCCACAGTGCAAAGAAACCCACGCTGCAGCGTCCCCGTATCTGCAAATCTTGGTACGCCCGCCAGGCACCGACTATCGCCAGCAACATGCCCAGTTGCTGCGGTCGCCCTTCCAGCCAGGGACCGAGAAAGTAGCTGCTGGCGAACAGCCACGGCATGCAGCGCCAAGCGGCTGAGGCCTGGCCGAGACTGACGCGGTACAACAGCCAGAGTCCCAGGGGCAGTACGACGCTGCTGTTGAACGCCGCCACCGCCACGACCAGTGAACCGGTTTCCCAACCCGTCCAGTGGCGCAACTGCAGGATCAGCGCGGCATAACCCGGTCCCGAGATCGGCCAGACACCGCCATTGTCCAGCCAGGCAAAGATTTTCAGATAATTCTGTTCGTCAGCGCCGCAAATCGGATAGCCCAGCCCCCAGCGCATCGAGACCGTCAGCGTTGTGGTCAGAATTAGCAGGACGGCGAGGGGCGTTAAGGGTTGTAACCGGCGGTCTGACGCTTCGATGTCCATATCGGTTCTCAGTACAAATCGCGTAAGGCACCCAGCGCATAACCCCGTTCGTAAAACAGCCGACTGATCTTTTGCGCAACCTCACGCGGCGGAATGTGCCGCTGTTGCTGAATCGGCTGGCGTTTACGGCGCATGGCCGGGAGACCCCGCAGGAAATCCCGGTACAGCCGGAACACCACGCCCAGTTTCCCCTTGATCGTATAGCGCAGCAGGATGGCGATGTGCAGCACCAGCATCCAGAACAGATTCTGCAGCACAAACCGGGTCGGCACATCCTTGACGAGCGTGAACAGGGAATTGCGAATGCCGTGGTAGAGGACAAAATCGCTGTTCGGGCCGCCGCTGGAGATGGAACCCTTGTGATAGACCAGAGCGTCTTCCGCGTAAGCCGCCCGATAGCCCAGCAGCACCGCCCGCCAGGCCAGATCGGTGTCTTCGGCGTAGCAGAAGAACTGCTCATCAAAGTATTCGCCGGAGGTCAGATAAACTTGACGCAACAGGTCAGCGGTATACAGCGCACAGTTGCCGCTGGGACCCAACAGCGGATCATCCGGCGATTTGCGATTGGACGCCAAACCGCACTTGTAGAACGTAATTCCCAGATTATCCACCTGCTCGCGGTCGGCGTATTTCATCACCCGCGCTGCCACCATCTCCACGCGCCGGGTTCGGTCGATCCGCGCCAGCATCCGTTCGAGAAAATCCGGTTCCACCACCGCATCATTGTTCAGCAACAGGAAAAATTCATAACGGCCGCTCGGTACCCACTGGGCAAATAGCCGGTTGTGCCCGCCAGTGAATCCATAATTTTCCGGAAAGGCGGTGAAGTTGATCCGTTCGGGATGGCTGGCGACATACGCGCTTAACTGGGCGACATCCGCCGCGCCAGAGCCATTATCGACTAGAAAAATGTCAAAGGCCGGCCCCGTCACTCGTAGCAGCGCATCCAGACACTCCACGGTGTCAGCGGCGCGGCGGTAATTGATGACGATGACGGCAATCGTGGCGGTCATGCCGGTGTCTCGTTCGCCAGGATGCGCTCGATCCAGGCCAGGGTTGCTTGCGCTTCCTGGCGATGGCCGAAGCGAGCCGCCGTGGCGAATCCCGCAGTGACCAGTCGTTGACGCAGCGCCGGTTCATCAAGCAGACGTTCAATCGCCGCAGCCATGGCGTCCGGCTGACCAGGGGGGACCAGCAGCGCATTCTCCTCATGCCGGGCGTATTCCTGCACCCCGCCCAAATCGGTGAGCACACTGGCGGCACCACAGGCCATGGCTTCGAGAGCGCAGCGCCCGAACCCTTGAAATTCCGATCCATCTAGGAAAATATCGGCTTCCGAATACAGTTCAGCCAACCGCTGCTGGCGGATCACCAGTCCCTCATTGCGAAACGGGAAGGGAATCGCTTGCCGGTCGAGGAACCGGTCGCCAAACAGGACGATATCGACCTCCGGGCGAGCCTGTTTGACTTGAGCCAATGCTGCGATGGTCGCCGGAAAGCCACGCCGGGGGGTGCCGGGTCGAGCCATGGCCAGGATGACCGGGTGTGAACCGTGCGGAAGTGCACGGGGATAGAACTGGCCGAGATCCATGCCGAGAGGAATTTTATCGCTGGCGTACCCCTCCCCGGCCAGCCGCGCGCCCAGCCAGTCGGACATGACGATCCGGTGGGGTATCTGTCGGTAGGTTCTTTTGACCTGTTCCCGCTGGTCGGCTGCCGACTCGGGGAAAAACCAGGGTTCGTAGTCCTGAATCAGATAGCCGGTCGCGCGGGTTCGACCCTGATGCCTGAGCTGCTCAACCCAGTCGGCCGTGTTCCAGTGCGTGGCGAAGATCATGTCGCTGTCGGGACATTCCGCCAGCAACTCGGCGACGTTGCGGTAAATCAGCGGTTGGGTGTACAGCGGTCGCCAGTCGTGAATCAGAGGATCTTCATACAGCGCCGCCACCCGCGCCTCAACGCCCAGCCGGATCAATGCATTCACCAGTTGCAGGATGGACAACACCCCACCGGCCACCACCAGCCGATCCAGAACATAGAGGACGCGCAACCGTCCCGGCGGGGTCAGCGTTTGCGTGAGGCGGCGGCGTGGGCAGGGTCGGCGGTGGGTCAGAACCGTGAGCGCTTGCCGCATGGCAATCCGGCCTAGTCGGTGCAGCGACCGCGCTCCCCGCCATTCAGCCAGCCCTTCGCGGGCAGCCTGCCACAGAGCCGGCTGCGGATCCCAGCGGGTCGGCAGCGTGAACAGTTTGCGCGTGGGTTGCAGCGGATGAGCCTGTTGGAACGCCCGGAACTGGCGGCGATATTCCGCCCCCCAGCGCTGATCGAAGAGGCGCCGGTTGCGCAGATAACGTTCCCGGCTATCGTGGAACGAGCCGCCGCCCCGGTGGTAAACGTAGACATCCTCAGCGACGACCGTGCGGAAATCGGCGGCGATCAGGCGCATGCACAGATCGGATTCTTCGCAGTAACCGTGGCCATAGGCGGGATCGAAGCATCCGACCTGATCCAGCGCCCGGCGACGCAGCAGCAGGCAGAAACCAACCCCGGTGACCACGTCATGGCATTGCCCGCGCCGCTCGACGCCGAGGTACTCGTTCATGGCCAGATAGCTGATGCCAGGAGCCATGGGCAGGTCGATATTGTCGGCGCGGTTGGTGAGCGGATTGACCGCCGCGATGCGTGGATCGCTCTCAGCACAGGCCAGCAGGCGCTCCAGCCAGCCCGGCGTGACCAGGACGTCGCTGTTCAGCAGCAGGATGTAGTCAGAGGGTAGACTCCCTCCCTCCGTGCGCAGATCAACCGTGGAACTCCCTCCCCTCTCGTGGGGGAGGGCTGGGGTGGGGGGGAAGGCCAGAGGCTCAGCCAGCGCCCGGTTGCAGGTCGCGCGTCATCCACGGATGCACCGCCGCTTGATCGCGCAGCCAGGCCGCCGTGACAGCATCGCTGGCGTCATCCACGACCCGCAGCCGACTGGCGCAGCGCGGCGTATGCGCCAGCACGGCGTCCAGACCATCGCGCAACAGGCTCAGGCCGTTATGGACAGGCAGGATGATCTCGGTCGTCGGCATTTACAGCATTCCGAAGTCGTCGCGATCCAGTGGTAGATTAGGGTTGTAATAGGGATCACCGTTTTGCAGGATGGCCGCGTGCCGTTTCCGCATGTAGGCGATTTCCCGAATAAAACGCTGTTGCTTCTCCGGGGTGTCTTCATAACCCCGCGTCCTGGATTCGTGGTGATACAACTCGCAGTACGGCGTAAAGACGTTCAGGTAGCCTTCCTCACGCAGGCGCAGGCAAAAATCGACATCGTTGAACGCGACCGCCAGATGCTGTTCATCCAGGCCGTCGACCGTGACGTAGAGGGATTTTTTGACCATCAGACAGGCCGCAGTCACCGCGCTCAGGTTCTGAATCAGGCTTAGCCGGGTGAAATAGCCGGGATGATGGCGCGGGAAATTTTTGTGGGCATGACCCGCGATGCCGCCAACCCCGACGATGACCCCGCCGTGTTGCACGGTATCATCCGGGTAATGCAGCTTGGCACCGACCGCCCCGACCTCGGGCCGCTGCGAGTGTTCCAGCAGCGCTTCCAGCCAGTCGGGGGTGATGACCGTCATATCGTTGTTCAATAGCAGCAGATGTTCACCCACAGCTTCAGCAGCGGCGAAGTTATTGATAGCGGCATAATTGAAGGGCTGATCGTAGCGCAGAAAGCGGAGGCGCCGGTCGCCGGCCGCGTAATGCGCCATCACTGCAAACGTTTCCGGTTCAACGCTGTGATTGGAAATGCCCAGCAACTCGAACTGCGGATAGGTGGTTTTTTCGAGAATTGAATCCAGGCACAGCCGCAGCAAATCCGGCTGGTCGCGGAAGGGGATGATGATGCTGATCAGCGGCTGACCCTGGAGGGTTCGCTGAACCCGGTAGGTGCCGGGATAGTGACCGGGCAGCGCCTTCCCGGCGATCCCGCGGCGTTGCAGCGCCTCCTCAACCGCCCGGCGTCCGGCGTCCCAGGCGTGGTTTTTACTGTCATAGCGGGCGGCGGTGGAACCGGGGATCATCCGCCAGTGATAGAGCACCCGGGGGATATGATGCACCCGGTCAGCGTGCTCCAGCGCTCGCAGCACCAGATCGTGATCCTGGGAACCTTCAAATCCGCTCCGTACATAATCGCCATCGGCTGCCGTCCGATCCAGCAAGGTTTTGCGATAGACGCTCAGATGGCAGATATAGTTGGTGGACAGGATCAGATCCGGGGAATAGTCGGGCTTAAAATGCGGCTCCAGGTGGTAGCCTTCCAGCGACAGCTTGTCTTCGTCGGAATAGATCAGATCAGGATTGTGGTCATTGACGGCTTTGACAACGTGATACAGCGCATCCACGGTCAACTCGTCATCGTGATCCAGAAACGCCGCATACTCGCCGGTTGCCAGCGCCAGTGCGGCATTCGATGCGCCGGCAATGCCCTGGTTGCCCGACAGAAAGACGATCCTGAACCGGGCATCCTGGAGTTTGCCCTGTTGCATTTCCCATTGCCGCAGAGTTGCCAACGTATCCTGACGGGTAGAGCCGTCATCGGCGATGCACAGCTCCCAGTGCGGATAAATCTGCTGCATCACCGACTGAATCGCCGCATCCAGCCAGCGCGATTCGACATTGTAGACCGGCATGATGATCGAGATCAGCGGACGCCGCGCCCAGCGGGCGATGTCCAGGCGGGCCTGTTGCGGATTGACCGCCTCGGGGTACATGCCATTCCTGAACGGTAAATCAGGAATATGCAGCCGGGATCCGCTGGCGATTTCCTCACGCCCGCGCAATTCGAAATGTTCACGTCCGCTACGGAACTCGCTGCGGTCGACAGCCGCCCGGACATCCGGGTACTGCGCCAGATAGGCCGCTTCATCAAACGTATCGCTGTCGATGGCGGATCCCTGACCCCTGACACTTAACCCCTCGCCAGTCGCTACCCGCCGCCGCCAGGCCTGGTAATTCCGGGCGATGTGGGCGATGTGATCCTGCACCAGGAAGGTTCGGGGTAACAGGCCCAGTTTGCGCCCGGTCTCCGCGATGGCGAAGCCGGTGCGCCAGGTCAGCGAGGCGAACGCTAACTGCGTGTCATGATGCAGTACTTCAAACAACCGCGTTAGCGACTGAAGGTCGGCCGCGTTTTTGTGCAGCAGCGTGTCCTGTTGCTGGATGAGGGCTTCCTGTTGCTGGATGAGGGCTTCCTGTTGCTGGATGCGGGACTGCCCGTCGGCCAGTTGTTTCCAGACATCGCCGAGGCCGGTATCGCGCTGGCGCAGTTCGCCTAGTTCCTGCAGCAGCGCTTCGTAACCGCTCAAGTGCTCCAACTGGCCGGGATCATCTTCAAGCAGATCCGGATCGAGGTCTGCGAGTCGGGAGTCGCGCAATGTTTCCCACAGGCGCCGTTGCCGAGGGGTTAGCCATTGGGCGTCCTCCTCGTCAACCCGGTGGTGTTGCAGGTCGCTGGTCAGAAAATCCTGAATGGCCGATGCATCCGGTAGATGCAGGTTGGGCATCCCGCTGGTGCCGAGATGGTCGTACAACATCTGAACAGTTGCCGCGGGTTGCGCCATCAACGCTTCATAGCTGATCGCGAATCGCGGCAGACCCGCTGAGGCGCGCAGGGCGCAGGCCATGTAATGTTCCCAGAGCGCCAGGCCAAAATGCAGCGGGAAATCATCCCGTTTCGCCAGCGATTGCGCCGTAGCGAGCGGATGACGGACGATATGGACACAGACCGGGGTCTTCAGCAGTGGCCGCCAGAGTGGTAGTAGCAGACACAGCCGCGGATCTTTCATCACCCAGACCGGATGCGCGTCCAGATCGTCCAGAATCAGCCCGGCGCGTTGCCGGAACGTCTCGTGGAGTTCGGGATCGATGCGGGTCAGGTCGATACGGGAGGTCAGATGCCAGTCGGCACCCAGTCGGTCCAGCAGCCATTCATGCAATTTGAGAAGATCAATGCGTTCCCAGTACCCCCTGGGATTGTCCAGGGTCGCCGGCAGGAGCTGTTCCTCGGGCGCCAGATAAGCGCCCATCAGGTTGATCAGCCGGGTAATGGCTGAAGTACCCGCGCGGTGCATACCGAGAACGATGATTTGCATGATTTCAGGATTCGGGGTTCGGGGTTCGGGATTTAGGGGGTCGGGGTTTCGGGGCTTCGTACTGGGCGATGATGGCGTCGACGGAGCCGATTTGGCGAATCGCGCCATGCTCCAGCCAGAGGGCACGCTGGCACAGCGCCTTGAGCGAGGTCAGGCTGTGCGAGACCACCAGGATGGTTGAACCGCTGTTCCGAAATTCACGGATGCGTGCCGCTGATTTCTGCTGGAACTCCGCATCGCCGACCGCCAGTACTTCGTCGATGATCAGGATTTCCGGACGCACATCGGTCGCTACCGCAAAGCCCAGTCGTGCCACCATGCCGCTAGAATAGGTGCGCACCGGGGCATCAATGAAGTCGCCGATGCCGGAGAAGTCCACTATGCGCTCCAGCCGATGCGCCATTTCCCGACGGCTGAAGCCCAGCACCGCGCCGTTGAGAAACACATTTTCGCGCCCGGTCATTTCGTAGTCGAAACCGGCTCCCAGTTCCAGCAGCGGTGCCACCCGTCCGTTTAACCGCACCCGACCCTGGGTCGGGCGGATCACCCGGGCGATCACTTTCAGCAGGGTACTCTTGCCGGCACCGTTGGGACCAATGATGCCCACGGTGTCCCCTTGGTCAATGACAAAGCTGACGTCGTTGAGCGCGTGGAAATCGGTATAGCGGACGCCGCGCTGTTTCAGCCAGCGAATCGCGTATTCCTGAAAGGTCGGAATCCGCTCATGGGGGATGCGGAACCGAACCGTCACGTTATCCAACTGGATCATCGGGGGGGTGCTCATACCCATCACAACCGGTAGGCCAGTTGATCGGCCTGGCGGGTAAATACCGTCCAGCCGGCCAGCAGGGTCACGATCGCCAGCAGGGCGGTCCCGGCGATCAGTCCGGCGTCAGGAAGGACTCCAGCGTAAATCGGCGTCCGGAACAGTTCGATCATCAGGAAAAACGGATTGAGCGCCATCCAGCCACTCAACCCTTCCGGCAACACCGACGGCGGATACATGATCGGTGTCAGGAAAAAGCCGGCTTGAACCACGATCTGATAAATGTCGATCGAGTCGTTGAAGAACACCGACGCCGTGGCCAGCAGCAGCGCCAGCCCGAGGGTGAAGACCGTCACGATCAGGATGCTGACCGGCAGGAACAGCCAACTGGCACCGACCGGATGCTGGAGCGCCAGGACAATCAGCGCCAGTGGCAGCACCGAGACCAGAAAGTTGATCAGACCGTTGCCGACCACCGCCACCACATAAATGGAGCGCGGGATGTAGATACGCTTGAGCAGGCCACTGCCGGTCGCCATGATGCCCATCGCGTACTGAACCGTCTGGGTCATAAAGCTCCAGGCCAGCAGGCCGCTGAGCAGATAGACCGGGTAGTGGGGCAGCGCCGATTTGAACAGTGCGCCGAAGGCGACCGCCAGCACGATGGTTTGCAACAGCGGGTTCAGAAGCATCCAGAAAATGCCCAGCATAGAGCGCTTGTAGCGGTTTTTCAGGATGTTGCCGGCCATGAGCAGCGCCAGATCCCGATAGCGGATCAGTTGGACAAATTCGTCCACGAAGGGCGGCGGTCGTTGTGCGGAGTCGTATTCGATCATCGTCGTGCAGAAGGTAGGCGTGGAGGGCGGCCTGGCCGGCGGTGGAAGCCATCAGCGAAGGTCAGGGACGAGTTATCCGCGCTCCGGCGAGTTCAGCGCTTGGCGGTATACCTCAATCGTTTCGTTGACGCAGCGTTCCCAGGAGAAGCGTTGGGCTTGTTGCAGGCCGCGCTGGATCGCCAGAGTTCGCCAGTCGGTATCCGTCAGCAGGCGTTCCAGTCCCGTCGCGATAGCGTCCACGTCTTCCGGTTCGATGAGCAACGCCGCATCGCCAGCCACTTCGGGCAGCGAGGCACGATTGGATGACAGCGCCGGGATACCACTGGCCATCGCTTCCAGTAACGGTAGGCCAAAGCCTTCGTAAATCGACGGATAGGCAAAGGCAAAGGCGCCCGCGTAGAGGAATGGCAGGTCGTCCTGGGGGGTGTAGCCGAGTCGGCGAATCTGCCCGGTTCGCTCCAATGGAGCCAGGGTGTGTTCCAGGGTTTCGGTCTGCCAGCCCGCGGCGCCGATGAGGATCAGGGGTAGATCGCGGCGTAAGTCGGCGGGCAACTGAGCGTGGGCTTCAGCCAGGCGAGCCAGGTTTTTACGCGGTTCCAGGGTGGCGACACTGAGTAGATAGCGGCCTGGCTCCAGACCGTAACGGGCTAAAACCGGCGCGGTTTCTGCGGGCGGGCGCGGATGGAAGTCGGGATCGACGCCGTTGTAGACGCAGGTGACCCGATCCAGTGGGACGCCCAGCAGCGTGTGGATTTCCTGGCGGATGAATTCGGAGACGGTGATTAAATGCGTTGCGCGCTTGAGGGTGCCCGGCAGCCAGAGTTTGAGAAAGGCCATGCGGTCGCGGGGATGGTAATGGGGATAGTGCAGATGCGACAGGTCATGGAAAGTAGCGACCGAGGGACCAGGGCAGGGCGGCAGGACGTAATTGGGCGAGTGGGTCAGATAGCCGGTCATGTCGCGGGTCATCTGCCGGAACAGGCGGCGCTGCAAAAAACTGTACGTGAGCGCGGCCAGGGTGCGCAGCGGGATGCGCCGGCGGATCGCGGCGATCGGCTGGTTGGTGGTCAGCGCCTGCTCGGGGTTTTGCACCCAGCGGTAGCCGGCGAAAAACCGTAAATCTTCAATGTCCGGATGCAGGCGCAACCCACGCGCCAGGCGCAGTGCGTAATGGCCAATGCCGGTCAGCGGGGGATTAATCGCGTCAGCAAGCAGGATGAGATTCATTGACTAGTGTTCTGGGTGAGCGCCGCGGGAGAGGACGCAGACGGTAGGAGGCGCGTTGAATCATAGCAACTATTGGAATGAGTAGCGAGACGGCTTTGGGCATTTGGTCGGCAGGATCGTTGTTACAAGGGCAGTTTTGGCATCGCGGGTGACCTGCCGGTGGCGGGTGATTGGAACAACGATGGTCGGGCTAAAATCGACGTGTTCCAGGCAGGCACCTAGTATCTGGATTACAACGGCAACGGCCAGTGGGATGGATGTACAATCGACCACTGTTATACTACCCACCGTCATAACTTGACCTTTTGAACCGCCAAGACGCCAAGCGTCTTCGCTGGTTTTGATCTGCGTTCATCTGCGTTCATCTGCGGATCACAATGTTCAGTTTATGGCAGTGCCAAGTATATTGGCAACTTTGGGATCAGCGGCGATTGGCCGGTCGGTGGTGAGAATTTGGTAGAAAATCGCTTTGAAATTTCTATGATTGAATCCACAATTGGGTAACCATTATCACTAATAGAGAGGATGTCATTTATGAGATTGATACTCGGTAATCGGGTCACGATGGTCATGGCATTACTGCTGTTGCTTGCACCCTGCAGCAGCCCTGCCGCCTCTGGCATAATCACGGCTGTCACAGATCCGGGAGGGTACCCGGTTTCTCTACTCCAAGTGGGTGGGAGTATGGCATTGCCCAAGCCAATTATTCTGCGTCATGCACCTGGCTTCTCAACCCTGCGTGTGCCGCCGTCGCCGGAACTGGCCTTGCGGCAACCGGGCTCGATGGCGCGACAGGCAACCATTGCCCTTAACTATCTGCCTGCTGGCGCGGGACAGTGGGGGGATAACTGTGCAACCTGGCCGGAGTCGCCCAAAGCCGCCTTTACCTACGCGGCGAACCTGTGGGCTGCCCAACTGCAGTCTTCTACGCCTATCACCATCGACGCCTGCTGGGCGAATAATCTGCCAGACAGGGTGCTAGGTCACAGCGGTGCCCTAGATTACTTTGAGAATTTTTCTGGGGCACCCGTCGCTAACACTTGGTACCCCGCATCTATGGCTAATGCCCTGTCTGGCCGCGATCTGGATCCAGCTCAATCGGATATGTACATTGGCTTTAGCAGCAACTTTAACTGGTACCTCGGGACAGACGGCAATACTCCCTCCAGCCAGGTCGACTTTGTCAGCGTCGTCTTGCACGAAATTACCCATAGTCTGGGATTCTCCGGCACCATGTCGGTCAGTAATGGCCAGGGTTCATGGGGTTCACGAACTGATTTTCCCGATAGCTATGATCGCTTTACCGAGAATGGTTCGGGTCAAAAGCTGCTGGATACTTCCCTGTTTCCTAATCCATCCGCTGTCTTGGCCACGCAATTGACCAGCCAGGATCTGCATTTCAATGGCGTTAACGCTAAAGCCGGCAACGGCGGTGTGCGGGTACCGCTCTACGCACCGACAACTTGGCAGGATGGTTCGAGTTATGCCCACTTGGCGGAGAGTTACAACGATACGCCCAATGCGTTGATGACCTTTGCTCTGCCTGATGGCGAGTCCATTCATAGTCCTGGCTCTGTAACGCTGGGTCTGTTAATGGATCTCGGCTGGACTTTGCAACAGGCTCAGGCTACCTACACCCTGACCCTGGCGACCACGGGAACCGGTAACGGAACGGTAACGGGTCAGGGTAGTTATGCGGCGGGGATGACGGTGAATTTGACCGCAACCCCGGCCACTGGCTCCACGTTCGTGGGTTGGAGTCCCAGTCCCTGCGCATCCAGCTTCACCATGCCGGCGAATGATCTGACCTGTACCGCCACTTTCAACTTGGAGCAAGCAAGTCAACCCGATCTGACGGTGACTTCAGTGACCAGTCCCACCAGCGGAACGGTGGACGGTAACATCAGTGTGGAAGCGACCGTGCAGAATCAGGGAACTGGCGCAACGACCTCTGAGTTCCGGTTCGGCTATTTCTTTTCCAGTGACCCGACAATTACAACTTCTGATGTGAATGCTTTTTGGGGTTGCAATGTTCCGCCACTGGCATCGGGTAGCAGTTGGACGTGTCGTGGCGATTTGCCGATTCCGGAAAGCTTGGTATCCGGCATTTATTATGTAGGCGCTTATGCAGATACCCGTGGCGACATTAGCGAAAGCAGCGAAAGCAATAATGGCCGGGCGGCGGCCAATTCGATCTCCATCACTGGCGGCGGGGTCACGACCTACACCCTGACCCTAGCGACCACGGGAACCGGTAACGGAACGGTAACGGGTCAGGGTAGTTATGCGGCCGGGACTACGGTGAATCTGACCGCAACCCCGGCCACTGGCTCCACGTTCTCTGGCTGGAGTCCCAGTCCCTGCGCATCCAGCTTCACCATGCCGACCAGTAACCTGACCTGCACGGCGACCTTCAACGCCGAGGTGCCAACGTCGGACGCCTTCCCGGCTAATGGGTTGTGGCCGACGGGCTGGACGACACCAGCGGGGTCGGATGCCGACTGGCAGGTGACGACAGACTGGGCCAGTGAAGGTCAGTACAGCCTGCGTTCCGGGTTCATCGGAGACAACCAGACC
>JFJP01038114.1_pt1 | contig 20002 bp, 13 predicted proteins | sample 431651 | NCBI WGS metagenome assembly JFJP01 (sample SAMN02602958, study PRJNA72255) | Microbial mat metagenome, whole genome shotgun sequencing project. | biome: fresh water; feature: sink hole; material: water; isolation source: purple microbial (photo- and chemosynthetic) mats found in...
TTAACTTATGTTTATGCTTTTTTCAAAATCTTAGCTTCAACTCGTCGGTTAAGTTTTCTGCCTTCTTCGGTTTTATTGTCGGCTTTTGGTTGTGCAAAACCGTAGCCTACAGCTTTAAGTTGTGCAGCACCAACACCTTTACTAACTAAATAGGCTACTACCGCCTTAGCTCGGTCTTCCGACAGTTTTTTGTTCGAAACCTCAGAGCCTACATTGTCCGTGTGCCCCGAAATCTCAATAACCATAGCCGGATTGCTTTGCAGAATAGGAATAAATCGGTCTAATTCGCTATACGATTCGGGGTTTAAATCTGATTTGCCGCTGGCAAAAAACACATTGTTAAGTACAATGGAAGCGCCAATATTAACCGGCTGTAATTTAATGGTTTTCGAAACCTCTGCATAATCGGTTGTTTCGGCAATATTAAAGTTTTCGGAATGGAACAAATAGCCATCGCCCATTTTAACAGTGAGTGCATAGTTTTTTCCGGAGGGCAACGGAGCAACAAATGAACCGGTTTCTGAGTTAGCTTTAAGTTGCGAAAGCATGGTATTAGTTTGTAAATCAACAATTTCAATATCGGCTTCGAGTGGCTTGTTGGTTATGGCGTCGGTTACAATGCCTTTTACCAAAGTCAAACGAATGGTTTCCAATATAATTTGTTCTTCAATAACCGGTGTTTCTTTTATAGGCTCGGCAACCGAGGCAATTAAATTATCTTCGTTGCTGAGCAATGTCGGTTTTTCCGGACCTAAAAAAGTAATTCGGTACACATCGCGACTTCCGTAACCGCCGGCTCTTGAGGTTGAAAAATAGGCATGTTTTCCGTTGGCAGCCATCGAAAAGAATACTTCATCGTCGGGAGTGTTAATCGGGTAGCCCAAGTTTACGGGTTTGCCCCATTTTCCGGTTTTGTCGCGAGTCGATTTAAAAATATCGTAACCGCCCATGGAGTTGTGTCCTTTCGAACTAAAGTATAAGGTTCGGTTGTCCGGATGAACGAATACGCCTTCTTCGTCGTAAGGTGTGTTAATATTGCTGCCTAAATTGATGGGTTCGTCCCAACGGCTCTTTTCGTCGTGTTTCGATACGTATATATCATGTCCGCCAAATGAGTTTCCGGTTCTGTCCGAAACAAAGAATAAACTTTTACCATCGAACGATATGGAAGCCGATGATTCGTGAAATTCGGTGTTTATTGTTTTGCGTAATTTTTCGGGCTCAGACCATATATTGCCTTTCAGTTCGCTAAAATATAAATCGCCGCCTGCTTCTGCACCATTAAAAATGAACAATTTTGTACCGTCCGGCGAAAGACCCACTGCAGCATCGTTGTTTTTGGTATTTAGCATTTTACCCATATTTTCGGCTTTTGTCCATTCTTTGCCGGCTCGTCGCGAAATATAAATATCTTCAAAATACATATTATCGAGCGGGTTTATAAGTCCGCCGGTGGTTTCTTCGCGGCGCGAAGTAAAAATAAGTACCGCCTGGTCAGCCGAAATAAGCGGGCTATAATCGGGCTGTCCTGAGTTTACATTCGGTCCCAGGTTGTCTAAAAATACGCGTTCTTTGTTTTTAACCAATTCGGTTCCGTAGTCGCATTCTTGCATAAATTTTTCTAAACCCGGGCGTTGCTTTTCGTATTCTTTTGGCGTTAAATCGCTCATAAACGACCGATACATTTTTTTCGCATTTTCGAAATCGAGGTTTAGGTGATAGGAGCGAGCCAGAAAAAATTTGATGTCGGGCGCCAAGGTTGGTTTTGCATCGAATACCTTTTTAAGCAATTCCAACGATTTATCTTTTTCGGGCGAAAACAGATACACAATACCCAGTTTGTAGTTAAGTTCAGGATTGTTGGGGTTATATTTATACGCCTTTACATAAGCATTTAAGGCGGCAGGGTAATAAACTCGCCCTTTTTCAAAATTGTCATCGCCTTCTTTAACGGCATCCCAAGCCATTTTGGCATCGGCACCGCCCTTTTCGAATTCTTTTTTTTCTATTTTAACAAATTCTTGTGCCGTTGTAAGTTGAAGAAACGTACAAAAAACAAAGAATAATATAGTTGTTTTTTTCATGGCAAATGCTTTATATTGTTTTTATAATTAACGATTTATGTTTTCAATTACCTTAAATTCAACCCTTCGGTTGGCTTGTCGGCCGGTTTCGGTGTTATTGTCGGCTATAGGTTTGCCTGAACCGTAGCCTGCAAAAATTACACGAGCTGCCGGAATGCCTTTGCCAATCATATATTCGGCTACTTTTTTGGCACGTGCTTCCGAAAGTTGCAAATTAAATGCTGCATCGCCCGTTTTGTCGGTATGCCCTGAAATTTCTATTTTCATGCCGGGGTATTTTAGTAAAATGTCGTGCAGCCTGTCAAGTTCCGGATACGATTCTTCATTAATGGCATCTTTGGCAACTTCAAAAAATATGTTTTTAAGCACAATAACTGCACCCGGAGTAGCACTTAGCAGACTTATTTGCAGTTCGCGTTCGAGGTATCCGGCGGCAGGCGGGATGTTGAAGTTTTCGGAGAAGAACAAATAATTTTCATTTGTTACCGTAAAACTGTAATTTTTCCCCGATGGCAATGCCAATAAGTAGGTGCCGGTTTCGCTGTTCGATTCACTTTCAAAAACCACTTCATTTTTTTCTAAGTCGGTAATTCGAATTTTTGCGCCAACTGCTTTTTTGGTTATGTAATCCGATATTTTGCCTTTTACAATGGTTAAGCGAATGGTTTTAATGCCAATTTGTTCTTCGAGCACAATTTCTTTAACCGGCTGAGCTATAGATGCAATCAAATTGTCTTCGGTACTTAAAACAACCGGTTTTTCTTCGCCTAAAAACGTAATTCGGTATATATCGGTTTCGCCGTAGCCATCGGAACGCACTGAGGAATAAAAGCCATATTTTCCGCTTGCTTCAACCACAAAAAAAACATCGTCGTCGGGTGTATTTACCGGGTAACCCAAGTTTTCGGGTGTGCTCCATGTGCCATTTTGTTGTAAAGTGGTTGTAAAAATGTCGTACCCACCCATTGAATTGTGGCCTTTAGAGCTAAAATACAGCGTTTTACCATCTGGGTGAATAAATGCTCCTTCTTCGTCGTAATTGGTATTTATGGTATTACCAAGGTTTATCGCATCCGACCAACGGTTACTTTCGGCTGAACTTCGGGTAGTTTTAAAAATATCTTTTCCGCCGTACGAATTATCGGTTCGGCTACTTACAAAGTATATTTCGCGAAAATTATATGAGGGCGATGCGCTCGATTCCATATACGACGAATTGATTACTTTAGGAAAAGGTGCCGGGTCGCTCCAAACATTTCCGATAAGCGCAGACTCAAACAAATCGCCGTTTTGGTATATAAACAAATTGTTTCCGCTGTTCGATAAGCCTACCGTTGCATCGTGGTCTTTGGTGTTTACCGGTTTGCCCATGTTTTTGGCAGGCATCCACTTTTTACCTTCGCGTGTGCTTACGTATATATCTTCATAAAAATCTGAGTCGTACGGGTCAATCATTCCGCCGGTAGTGTTTTCGCGTCTGGAAGTAAAATAAATAACCGAGGCATCGGCATTAATTACCGGAGTATGCTCGGCGTAGTTCGAATTTATTGACGGACCCATATTGTCAATAAATATACGCTTAGGTTTAGCTACCATTTTAATACCGTTATTACATTCTGCTATTTTCTTTTCAATATCTTTTTGTTGAAGTTTATATTCCATTGGATCGAGCGATTGCAAATGTTTTTCGTAGTTGGTTGCAGCTTCGGTAAATTTATAATTTAAGTGCAAACTGCGAGCTAATAAGTATAGTATATCGGGTGCTACGTTCTTTTTAAGCGTGTAGGCTTTTTCGAAAAACAACACTGCTTTTTCTTTACTTATTGAATGCAAGTAACATGCGCCAATTTTATAATTCAGTTCCGCATTTTCAGCATTGTATTTATTGGCAATTAAATAGTATTCCAATGCAGTTAAATAGCTGCCTTTTGTTTTATCGGCAAAATAATCGTCGGCTTCCGTAATAGCTCGGTAAGCTTTGGCAAAACCTTCGTTTACTGTTTTAAATTCCTTTTTCGAAATAGCAATATTTTGTTGTGCAACCGAGTATTGGGTTACACTAATAACGAGTATTGCAATAAATAGGTACTTCTTCATTATAAGGGTTGGAATTCTTTTTTTAATTACAATCTTTAACATATGGTTTTGCTGTATCAATACCCAAACCAATGGCTGTATTCCAATCGGCACAGGCTTTATCAAATTCTTTAATCATTTCGTATGCCGAACCGCGGTTAAAATAGGCAAAACCATAGCCGGGGTCTTTTTCAATAGCACGGCTAAGAACTGTTGCAGCTTCGGCATAGCGTTCAAGTTTAAGCAACGTTGCACCGTGGTTATTTATGGCAAACAAATAGTCGGGGTTTAGCTCTAGTGCTTTTTTAAAATCGGAAATTGCTTCGTTGTATTTTTTTAATTCGAAATAAGCGCTACCTCGGTTGTTGTATGCAATATAAAAGTCGGGCTTAATTTCAATGGCTTTCGAGTAATCGGCAATTGCGCCTTCAAAATCTTTTAATTTGCGTTTCGCCGAGCCTCGGTTATTGTATGCAAGTGCAAAGTCCGGGTTTTCTTTTATTGCATACGTATATTCAACAATTGCATCGTTATAGTTTTCTAAAAGGCGCAATGCTGCTGCTCTATCGTTATACGCGTATGCATACGAAGGGTCAATTTTTATGGCTTTTCCAAATGCTTTTTCCGATTTGTCGTATTCTTTAAGTTGAAAAAGCGATACGCCCAAGTAGTATTGAACTTTTGCGGTTTGGTCGCCTGCTGCAATGGCTTTTCCGTAGTCGTCCGTAGCATCCGCATAGTTACTCAGTTGCATTTTGGCAAAACCACGGCTAAAAAAAGCTGCCGCCATATTGGAATCGTGTGTAATTGCCAAATCAAAATCGGTAATAGCTGCTTTATATTCAAGCAGTTCGAGTCTAACGGCACCTCGGTTATAATAAGCTTTCGAAAAATCGGGCTTTATTTTAATGGCTTCATCAAAAAAAGCAATGGCTTTTGCAAAGTTCTTATTTCCAAAATTTTCAATACCGTTATTATAAGCAACTTCTGCTTCCTGATTAGCAGCCACAACCAATGTTTGAATGGTATCTTTCTGGCTAAAGCTCGTGTATACCGAAAGTAGAGGCAATAACACGATTAATAAAGTTTTTCTCATCGTATTTTATTTAATTCGTTTGATTAAACATGTATTATTAAATTAAACTATACCCGGGTTCGCAACCTAAGTAATTCGAAGTAAAATTAATAAAAATAAATGAAACCATGTGTTTTGTTGAAGAAAAAAAAATAATTTCTTTTAGTAACTATTTGTAAATAAGTATTTTATGTATAGGTAAACAACCTGATAATTTACACCGAACTAAAGTTTTTTTTGACGAACATCATTTCAATAGACGTAATTATTTAATTGAAAAATAACATATAATCAATTTATAATAAGTTATATAAGGTTGTTTTTTGCAAATATTTACCGTGTCTGAATATTCTTTTTATACCTTATTAAAATTGCAAGTGAAATAAATTTGCAGTAATTTAGAACTTTATTTTTAACGAAAAAATTAAGCAAAATGGCTTCTAAATATTTTAGCAACTATTTAAAATGTATAGTTATTTTAGGAATTATATTTTTTATAGTTTCAACCTCGGCAGCACAAAATTCAAAGCAACAAGAGCGACTATTTTTTAGCGCATTAGATTATATCGAATCTAGAAATTTTGAGAAGGCACTGGGTATTTTGCATAATTTAGATACCGTTCCGTTAAATAAATTTCTTACCGGAAAAAATAATTTCGATTCCGGAAAGTACCATAACGATACGGTTTCGTTAGAAAAAGTTTATGTTAAATACCTCATAAGCGTTTGTTATTTAGAACTTAAGAATGAAAACGAAAAGGCGGCAAGTTATATGGAATTTGTACTTAAAACCGGTTTTGCCAAATCGATTAAAAGCTTGTATGCCGACCTTGGGTATTTGTATATTAAGCTCTATAAATTCGATGAAGCAATGTATTATTTTAACAGGTACCTTGAACTTTCGAATGTCGATGACGATATGCACAACCAAGTGAAACGAGGGGTGGAAATTTGTAATTTTGCCAATCAATTGGTTAAAGATACGCTGGATATTGAGGTGTCGAAGTTAAACGAAAGAATAAATACAAAGTATTCTGAAATAAATCCAATAATTTCAGAAAACGACTCGCTGTTGTATTTTGAGCGGATAAAACTTCCCGAATCGACAAAAATTGAAAAAAACAAACTCTACGAGCGCGAATTGATGGTTAGTTACAAAGAATTTGGTGTTTGGAGCGAACCGCAAAATATTCGAATACCACTGCCCGACAAAAAATTGCAACCCGAACTGGCAGGTATTTCCGTCGATGGCGAAACGGTGTATTTCAGCATGCTTTCAGGAGGCAATTACGATTTGTATTCGTGCCGAATTGTTAAAGCCCGTTGTAAAGTTTTAATTCCGCTGGGTAACCAAATAAATACCCGGTTCAACGAAAAGCATGTGAGCTTTCAAGATTCGAAAAATATGTTTTATACCAGCAATAAACCCGATGGCGAAGGAGGTTTTGATATATATAAAGCCGAACTGCTGCCAAACGGCGAGTGGGGGAACAGCAAAAATTTGGGAAATACTGTAAATACACGTTTCAATGAAATTACTCCACGGTTTCAGGCGGTAACCAAATTGCTTTATTTTGCTTCTGAAGGACATAATACGATGGGAGGGTACGATATTTTTTCGGTATCCGGTTTAAATTCTGCCAATGCTACGATTCGAAACGTTGGGTTCCCGATAAATACACCACTCGATAACAGCGAATTTGCAATAAGCGAAAATTCGTTGCTCTATTTTCCTGTTTCACAGTTTAATGAATACAACAGGTTCGATTTGTTTTCGGTTGATTTGAGCAAAAATATTCCGCTCACTTTTCTTAACGGAACGCTTATTGCCACTAACAGCACAAAAAAATTGAACGCAAAAATTAAAATAATCGATAAGTCCACCAATAAGCCGATTACTTTTTCGCGAAATCCCGATCCGGTGTCGGGAAAATACTTCGCATTTTTTGAGCCTGAAAAATATTACGATATTATTATTGAAACCGCTGAGTATTTACCGCAATTGATTACTATATTTGTACCCCGACAGACTTATTTTTATGAGTTGTTTCAGGAAATTAGAATAAATCCGCTTGCACTTATGGGCGAACCGGTGGGCGAAGAAATTACGGTAGTAAATACTTTTTACGATATATATAAAGATCAAAATTCATCGGATAATACCATGCAGCAACTTGGCTTACGAAACGAACTGATTAGTATTATCGATTCAATTAATACGGTTGGTAGAAGACCGGTGCAGCTTAAAAATTTAGGTGTTTCGGAAAATCCGGAAGCGGCGGAAGATACCATAAATGGCTCAAAATATAGTAAACTGTTCGACCTTATTGGCGATGCAATTGAAAAAGGCGATTCTACCGTTCTTAAATTGCTCGACGAAAAAACGGAATACAATCAGAAATATACGCAAAAACATTATTATAACAAGAGCAAGGAAGAAACCTACTTGTACCCCGTAAAAACCGGCAATGTAACTATTTATACCGCACCACCGATAAACGCTTTTGTGGAAGAAACCGATAATAAAATAAATACAAAAAACACACTCATTAGGGCAACCGACAATAAAGAATTAGACCATTCGAAAGTAAACAACAATAGGATAATTGATCCAAATATAAGTAAGGAACGCACGTTGGTTAAGCAAATAAGTATTTTTTATAAAACCAACAGTTCGGTTATTCAGCCCGAAGCGGAAGAACCGTTGGAGGTAATAGCTAAGTTTCTGGTTTTGAATCCGAAAACTGAAATCGAAATTCACAGTTACAGCAATTCGTTGGGCGATGAAAAAATGAATAAGCTCTTGTCGCAAGACCGTTCGGCAAGCGTTGAACGATTTATGCTTAAAAATGGAGTATTACCAAAAAGAATAAAAATTTTTGGGCATGGCGAAGCTAAAAAAGGTTCGGAATCGGAAGATGAGATGGAAAAAAACAAGCGTTCGGATGTATTTATATATTTTGTATTATAATTTAAATAGCCTGAAATTGTGAATAATATAGTACTAAAATATATGCATTCGGTACAAAAATGGCTTTGTATTTCAATATTGCTGGCAGGCAGTATGGTGCAAGCCCAAAATATTACCGAATACGAATCGAAGGGAGCGTACCTGCTTAATTTTTACCGGTATGTAACTTGGCCAACTCCGGACAATACCTTGCAAATTGGTGTAATTGGAAACGATGATTTTGTTGTTTTGTTAGAAAAAATTGCTAAAGAAATTAATTTAGCCAATATAAATAAATCGGTACATAAAGTAAGTTTGTCCGACGATTTAGCGCAATTTCAACTTATTTTTGTTTCGAATATAAAGCAAGATGAGTTGGAAAAATTGCTCAAACAGCTTGAAAATAAAGATATACTAACCGTAGGCGACAACATCGATAACTTTTGCGAAATGGGGGGTATAATTAATTTTTCGCCGAAAGGCTCCGAAAAAAGATTTGAAATTAATAATCCGGCCGCCCTTAAAGCCGGACTGAAAATTAGTTCTAAATTATTGACACTTGCTAAATTAACCGTTACCGATACAGGCAAATTAAATATTAAAAATTAGAGTTTGTATAACATGACACACAACATATTTGTTTTCCGGAACTATTCAATTCGTACAAAAGTTGTTTTTATAACTTTATTTATCAGTTTTTTTACCCTATTTATTGCAATCGCATTGTTTTTTGTATACGACCGCAACGAATACCGAATTAAAACCATCGAAACCGTTTCGGTAATGGCTAAAATGGTTGGTAATGCCTCCACGGCAGCCGTATTGTATGACGATCCGGCAACTGCCAAAGAATATTTGATAAATTTGAGTGTAAAAAGTTCTATTCGAAAGGCAACTATATTTAAGGCGAATGGCAAAACTTTTATAACCTATTTCAACGACACCAATTTTGTTTTTCCGAAAGTACCCGAAAAATTGACTGCCGATACTGCTTTTTTCAACGGGAATTCGCTGTCGGTGGTTAGGAATATATACGAAAGCGGAAACAGGGTTAGTACTGTTTATTTGGTTTCCGATTTAAGTGAATATTCCGAAAGAACCAAAAAATTTACCCGATTTTTGGTGTTCCTTACACTTTCGGCTATGTTTTTAATGGCATTGCTAACTATTTATTTTCAGCGAATTATAACCGCACCTATTTTAAAGCTTGCCTCAATTATGAAATTTGTTGCCGGCAAAAACGACTATACGGTGCGTATTAAAACTTATGCAACCGATGAAATTGGTGTTTTAGGCTCGGGTTTTAATAACATGTTGGAACAAATTGAAAAACAAAATTCCGAATTGGTTGCAGCAAAAGAACACGCCGAAAACTCGCTTAAAATTAAAGAACAGTTTTTGGCCAATATGAGCCACGAAATACGAACCCCAATGAATGCCATTATTGGTATGTCGAACCTGATAACAGATACCAAACTTAGCGCGGAACAAGCGGCTTATGTGCGAAGTATACGAACAGGCGCCGATAATTTATTGGTTATTATTAACGATATTTTGGATTTCTCGAAAATTGAAGCCGGAAAAATTGAAATTGAACAGGTACCTTTCGATTTACGTGAATTATTAAAAGATTTAGTGGGCTCGCTTAATTTTAGTGCATACAACAGCAATTTGGAAATTATGCTGTTGACAGACCCTAAACTGCCGCAGCATGTTATTGGCGATAGAGTACGATTAAATCAGATTTTGCTTAACTTGGGCGGCAATGCGGTAAAATTCACCAATTCGGGCTTTGTTCGTTTTAAAGTGAGTATTGAAAAAGAAAGCCGAAGTTTTATTTCGCTTTTATTTGAAGTTGTAGATACCGGAATAGGGATACCGGAGGATAAACTAAATGAAATTTTTGAAAGTTTTAGCCAAGCTTCTGCCGACACCACCAGAAAGTATGGTGGTACAGGCTTAGGGCTTACCATTTCGAAACAATTGGTTAAATTGCAAGGCGGAATGCTGCAAGTTCGAAGTCGGGTAAATGAAGGCAGTACTTTTTATTTCAGTTTGAACTTTAAAAAAGTGCCGGCTAATTATGTACCTGAAGTAATGGAGGAAAAAAAAGTAAACATGAGTGTTGGAAAGAATGTAAAAGTATTGTTGGTTGAAGACAATGAAATGAATTTGTTTTTTGCAAGTACAATTTTGAAAAAGGATGATTTTGAAGTGTTTGAGGCAAAAAACGGGAAATTGGCTATTAACTTATTAACCGAAAAGCCTAATTTTTTCGATATTGTACTCATGGATTTGCATATGCCCGAAATGGATGGCTATACGGCTGCGCAATTTATTCGTGCTACTTTTGGCGAACCATATAAAAGTATACCTATTATAGCGTTAACCGCTGCAGCTACCAAAGGCGAAATTGATAAATGCTACGAAGCCGGAATGACTGATTTTGTTTCGAAACCGTTTAAACCGGAAATTTTGGTGAATAAAATTCTGCAGTACATAAAAAAAACGTAATTGTGTAATTAATTTTTTATACCATGGAGCATAAAATCGATTTTTCGTACTTAGATGGAGTAGCTCAAGTAAGCAATGAAACGGCTATTGAGTTAATTGACTATTTTTTGCTCGAAAACAACAAATGGCTTAGCAATTTACACAGCAGTGCCAAAAATCTGCAATCCGGTCAGTTGTCCGAAGTATTGCATAAGCTAAAAGGGGCAATTCGGGTGCTGGGTTTACACTATATCGATACCTTTATTGAAGCTTGGGAACAGGAACTAAAACAGGGCAATTTCAGCCGTACTGCTCAATACCTTAAACAAATGGATGCGTTTTTCGAAATAGCAATTATAGCGCTTAAAAAGAAACGTAACGAATTTTTGAGTTAAAAAAACTAAACCCGACTGATTTTAAAAACCAGTCGGGTCTGAAATTCAATAAATTATAATAGATTAAATTTTAAATTTCCATACGTTGAGCATCTTTTTGCTTAATCTTATCTTAATTAGTAATGATGAAAAAATAAAATAGATTATAGCTTGTAATTGATTGGTAATCTTGATATAAAGTAATTAAAAATTAACAATTAATAATTAACCATTACTTACATTCGTCTTCGTACATTACTTTTGCTGCTGCATGTCCTAAATCCATTGCTTTTTTGTAATCTTCGCAAGCAGCTTCGCGTTTCGAAAGGTAGCCTGCATTAATTCTGGCACGCTCGTAATAAGCTTCGGCATTGTTTGCGTTTGCACCAAGCAAGCTGTTTAGCGTAGCTACAGCACCTGCATAATCTTTATTTTTGCGTTTTGCAACTGCCAAATTAATTTGGGCTTCAACTTCATCGGGGCGCATCGAAATGTATTTGGTATAATCGGTTATAGCTGCCGTATAATTCTTACTTTTATCATAAGCAGCTGCACGCAATAAATAATAATTTGCCTCGGTGGCTTTAATAGTTATAAGCTTAGTATATTGTGCAATAGCAGCTTGCGTATTTTCATTTTTATCGTAAGCTTTGGCAATTTTCAAAATAGCGTTTGCGTCGTTCGGGTTTTTGCGCAAATAAATCAGCAAATCGGCAATCATACCATCCGTATCTTTCATATATTCTTTTACATCCGACCTTGCCAAGTAGGCTGCCGTTAGTGTAGTATCAAGCTTTATGGCTGTATTAAAATCCATAAGTGCCGAACTGTATTCGCGCAGTTGTTTGTAAGCCATACCGCGGTCGAAATAGGGTTTTGCCTCGGTTGGTTTGTAGGTTAAGTATTGGGTGTAAAAGTTTACTTCTTCGCGTCGTTTAGCAATTCGCTGTTTTAATTCGGTTACTTTGGTGGTAAGTACCTGATTTTTTTTGTTTAATTCCAATGCTTTTTCGTAATCTTTCAATGCTTCTTCAAAGTCTTCGTTTGTTTCTGCAATTTTTGCACGGTTTATATAGGCTTCTGAAAATTCGGGGTCTATTTCAATTGCTTTATTAAAATCTTCTTTTGCCGAAACATTATTTTTTAAGGTATAATAGGTTAAACCTCTTGAATTATAGGCTATTGCATTGGTTGGTCTAACTCTTATTACCGTCGAATAATCGTCAATAGCGCTGGTGTAATTTCCTAACTCGTAATTTAGGTCGGCACGCAGCATAAAGGCTTCAGAATTATTGGGTCGGTAGCTTATAACCACCGAATAATCGGAAATTGCACCTTTCGTATTGCCTAATTCTTTCCTAACCTCAGCTCTATAAAAATAAACCTCGGTAGTATTGGGGTGTAGTTTAAGAAAGGCATCGTACAGCGCCATTTTTTCATTTAACGCATCGGTATCGGAAATTTGCACAACTTCATCCTTTTTTATACCGGTTTGAATAATGGTACCGCCCGAAGTATTGTTGGCAATGCTTATATTGTCTTTAATTGCTTTATTTTCAGGCGATAAACTTAATGCTTTTTTATAATCGGCATCGGCGCCGGCTTTGTCGTTTAGGGCAAGTTTTACGCTTGCACGGTTGTTATAAAGCCGCGGGTAATTGGGCTCTAAGGTAACCGATTTGTCGTAATCGGCAAGGGCACCTTTAAGGTCGCCGTTGTCGGTTTTGGTGGTTCCGCGGTTGTAGTAGGTTACATAATTTGGAGCTTTGGCTATTACATAATCGTAATCGGACATGGCGCCCGAAAAATCGCCAACAATCGATTTTACACTTCCGCGCAATTCGTATAAAACCGTAAGATCGGGTGCTTTAAGAATTGCTTTATCAATTTGGTCAAGCGCCAAGGTGTAATTTTTTTGTTCCAAAGCCGCTTTGTATGCTTCAAAATAGGCTTTTAATTCCGAGTTTTTTTCGCAGCGTACTTTTAACTCGGTAAGCATGTCTTTAATTGCCTTATGACGTGTTTCTACTTGTGCATTTGCGTTCAGCCCAATAAACAGAGCCGAAAGAAGGATAAAAACTTTTAATCTGAATACCATATTCTTGTTTTTTATATTTCTATGTATCAAAAACTTACTTTAAATTAATCAATGCAACCGGGTGTTGTAAGCATTGGTTTTACAATTATCAAAAATACTTAAAATTATTCAAACAAATCAACCAAAACAAAAAAAAATGCTGAATTACAATAAACTTTTTAAGTTTAGCACTTGTTTTCGCAAATGGGCAAGGGTAAGCTTTTCAATTAAGTCTTCTATTTCCTCGCGTTTTTTATCAAAATCCGAGCATAATGCATACAGTTCGTTGCTTAATTTTGCACCGTTTTTTTCATTTATTGTATTGCTTTTCGTTTCGGAATAAAACTCATTGTTTACCGCATTTATAAGCTCTTTTACCAAGGCAAATTCAGTGCTTGCACCTAAATTGCTCGTTTCGTCGATGCTTAAAAATGCAAGCGTTTCGGAAAAATAGCCGCCAAGCATTTGTTCGAACTTTTGCAGGTCGAAAAACGAATTCAACCCTCCGCTAAAGCCTTGAATTGCTATACTTAAGTTGCCAAAATCGAATAAACAAGAGCTTTTATTGGCAGCGCATAAGCCGGTTAGCACAAGTTCGTTAGCCTTTGAATTTAGTCTGAAATGATGCAGCGCGATATTATTGTGGCTAAATCGGGCCGGAATTTCACCCAATCGAATCGAATCTTCAAAAGCTTGAATTAGGGGTAATTTCGAATTGGCATATTCAATAAAGGGGTTAGCTTCCGAAGTTGTTTTTTTTTGCAGTTTCTCAATTGCTTTGCTAAGTTTTTCAAAGTTAGCCGGTTGCGTACAATAGTTTTCGGCACCCGAAGCAGCACCCAATTTATGAAACTTACCCAATGCCTTACCTAATTCGAATGCCAATTGCGAATTTGCCACTTTGGCATTTAGCAAACTGCCCGAAATACACTCGCTTAAATGCCAACCCAACTGGTTTTTATCGTTTATAAAATATGCATTATTTGGGTTGAAAACAAATTGCGGATAATCGGAGCCGGTTTCCAGATAAACCGCTTTAAGTAACCTCGATATACGAATCATTTGCGAGCTTAACGTTTCAATTTCAGTATATTCCGATAGTTTGTTTTCCTGAAGCACAAAATTACCTTTCGTACTTTCAACATAAAACAACTTGGGCAATCCGCTGTGGTTTAGCGGTTCTATTCGTGTGGCGCCTATACCGGTAAACAGTTGAAATACTTCGTTCGCTTGCATAAAACTCAAAAATTGGTTCAAACAACAAAAGTAAATCATGCTTATGGTTTTACGGCTATATATTGCTATGTTTTTTAATTATTTTGCTGAAAATTTTTACGTCGTCCGGTGGTTGCAAGCAAACATTCGTATGCTTTTTATTTTTTTTGAATAGTATTGCTAAATAATTCCTACTTTTAGCACCCGAATATTAAGAGAAATGAACAACATACGTTTTACAATTATCTGCGCTTTTTGGGCTGTAAGCTTATTTGCGCAACCGGTTTTACCACCTGCAAATTTACTTTTTTCGAATGCCGAAGTTACCAAAGTTTTTATTTCAATAAAAACCGATTCGCTTAATGCCGTGCTCAATAACGTAGGCGCGGCTGAAGAGCGTGAGTTTATGGCAAATGCAACTTTTATTAATTCAAAGGGCTATTTTACCTTCGATAGTATTGGCTTTAGGTTGCGCGGAAACACTTCGCGTGTTTCGCAAAAAAAATCGTTTAAAATTTCGCTAAATTCGTATCAGAAAAATCGAGAATTTGAAGGGGTCGAAAAAATTAACTTAAACGGCGAACACAACGACCCTACCATAATTCGCGCTGCATTGGCTTGGAGTATGTTTAATAATTTTGGAGTTCCGGCTTCGCGCGCGGGGTTTACCGAATTGTATATGAACGATGTGTATTATGGCTTATATGCCAATATTGAACATGTTGACGAAGAATTTGTTGATGCGCGATTTGGTAATAAATCGGGTAATTTGTACAAATGCCTTTATCCTGCCGATTTAAAATACCGAACCGACGACCCGAACGGATATAAACAGGTGTCGGGTAGCTGGCGAGTTTATGAACTTAAAACCAACGAGCTAACCGACGATTATTCCGATTTGGCAGCCTTTATTCGAATTATTAATAAGGAAAGTGTAAGCGATTTTCCCGAAAAACTCGAACCGGTTTTCAATGTAAACAATTATTTAAAATATTTGGCGGTTGAGGCTTTTATTGGGCATTGGGACGGATATTCGTATAACAAAAATAATTTCTATTTATATAAAAATACAGCCACCGGAAAATTCGAATTTATTCCGTACGATGTAGATAATACCTTTGGAATAGACTGGTTTGGAAAGGATTGGACTACCCGTAACATTTATTCGTGGGCAAATTCGGGCGAGGAGCGGGCACTTACTAAACGATTACTGCAAAACCAGATTTACAACGAGCGTTATAGCTTTTATATGAAACAATTGCTTAATTCGGTAGCTAATTTCGATACCCTGAGCAATAGAACCTATAAACTAAAAGCACTTACCGAAAAAGCTGCGCTTGCCGATGTGTACCGAACCCTTGATTATGGTTGGAATGCTGAGACTTATGTAAAATCGTTTACTCAATCGGTTGGCGGACACGTTAAAACCGGCTTAACCGATTATTTCGCAGCGCGCAGAAATTCGGCATTGCTGCAACTTAAGCAAGTAAATGTGGCGCCAATTTTTTGTGTTGTAAATCCGTATTCTGCCGGCAAAAACATAATTTATATTGAAATTGATGATGAATCAACCGATACAAAACTATTTTTCAATTACAAACACAATTACGAAACCGAATTTACGGTAGTTGAATTGCAAACGAAAAAGGTAATTAATCCGTATTTTCAATATAAAATGGCTTTTGAAGTAGAAATACCCGACTTGAAAGATACCAAGGTGCTCGAATACTTTTTTACAGCCACCGACCCAACCGGCAAAACCTCGCGAGAGCCTTCGGTCGGAAATTTTTTAATATATGGCGAAAAGGCTAAAATTGTGCCTTTGCGAATTAACGAAATTGTGTCGGCTAATTCGAATTTAATTGCCGACGAAAAAGGCGAATACGACGATTATATTGAAATTATGAATATTTCGGGCGAAAAATTTGAAACCGAAAACCTTTATTTATCTGACAAGCCCGAAAATTTAGGCAAGTGGAAACTTCCGAAGAAAACCATTGAATCGGGGAAGTTTTTGCTTTTTTGGGCCGATAAAAGTCCGGAACAAGGCGAAATGCATACCAATTTCAATTTAAATACCTTGGGCGAGCAAGTTATTTTAAGCCAATTTATTAACGGTAGTTTTTCTGTTATCGACCAAGTTAGTTACCCGAGCTTACAAACCGACCAAGCTTTTGGCAGAAACCCCGACGGAACGGGCGATTTTACCTTTCTTAAACTCGCAACGCCGGGGTATATAAATAATTCGGAATTTGGTGCCGATGCCAAATCGGTGAGTATTAAATTAATGCCAAATCCGGCAAAAGACTATTTTGAATTCGAAATTCAGGATAATTATATTGTTAATTCGTTGTATATTTGCGATTTAAAGGGCAATGTGATTGAAATATACACGCAAACCGATTTGTCCAAACTTTCAGCTATAAGCATAATACATTTACCGCATGGTATTTATCTGGTTTTTGGCAGGGCGGTAAATTTGATTAATCTTCAACAAAAAATTTTCAGTGCAAGTTTTGTAAAAGAATAGAATGTAAAAGCAAATAATTTTTACTTTTGTCGAAACTTTAAGTACAAAACATGACTGATTTGAACGATAATTTGGTGTATTCGGCAACGGTATTGGAGTTTACCACCGTTGCCAATGAATATTGCAGTTTTGTAGAACATGCAGCTTCTTTTTCGAAACGCGATTTTATTTCGAAATCGCAAAAACTGCTCGCTTTGCTATATGCTAAAGCGGCCGTTTTGCCCGAAGTTTTTACCGAATCGGACGAATTGCTCGAAAAATTTGTACAAGAGTTTCATTACGAAGCCGTTCGCGATGCAGTGGCTGCTAGACTTAGCACACATGAGCAGTTTGTATTCATGATTTCGCCCGAAATGCGAACCGTTTCAGAGGCCGAAAATGTGAGTATTGCCGAAGCGTATGCCGACATTTACCAAGACCTTAAAGATTTTGTAATGAGCTACCGACAAGGCATTAACGAAGTAATGTCGGAAGCATTGTGGGTGTGTAAAACGAATTTCGAACAGTTTTGGGGAAATAGGTTACTTTCGGTGCTTAATATGTTGCACGCTATTTTATATAGCGGCGACGATTTGGACAACGAAGCACCGGAAACCGGAGCAAAAAGCAAAACCAAAAAGAGCAGCAACCGAATGTTCGACCAATATAAAGAGAATTTGGGGTTTGAAGATGATGACGATTTTGAATTTTAGTTATGTTTGCAGAACAAATTACAAAAGAAGAACTTAACCGACTTCCGATTGCAAAATTCGAAGGAGAAATTGTTGTGCTTAACGACCCCGATGATGCCGAAAGAGCTGCACAGGAATTGTTGAAATACAGCCACTTGGGTTTTGATACCGAAACTAAACCAAGCTTTGCCAAAGGGCAAAAAAATTCGGTAGGCTTGGTACAAATTGCCACCGAGCACAAGGTTTTTTTATTCAAAATAAAAAGAACCGGCATTCCGCCATCGCTTAGGCATGTGTTAAGTTCGGCTAGTATTATTAAAATTGGTGTTGCCATTGCCGACGATATTAAGGCCTTACAGCGCATTAATTTTTTCATTCCCAACGGTTTTATTGAGTTGCAGCGTTTTTCCGAACGATATAACATTCACGACAACAGTTTGCAAAAACTTACTGCCATTGTATTGGGGTTTAAAATTTCGAAAAAACAACAACTTTCCAACTGGGATTCGGAAAAACTGACCGAAGCCCAAAAAGATTATGCCGCTACCGATGCTTGGACGGCATTGCTTATTTATAAAAAACTGATTAATAGCCCGTTTAAATAAACCGCTTTTTTTTTGTTGAAATAATAACAAAGTGTAAATTTACATCGAAATAAATTTACACTTATGGAAAAATTCTACCTTACAAAAAATCTTTTTTCAACCGTAGTTTATAATGCAATTCGCAAGGTTGGTAACGCTAACTTTCATGTTTTTATGGCATTATGGATTGCAATTCTGTTGGTTTCATCGTGCAAACCATCCCATGAACAAGCTGCTAATGTGTTTGCCGACACGGTTTTATTCGAAATTCTGAAGGCACAAGACAGCCGAAATACCAACGATTTGCTGCCGTTTTTGGCTTCGGAAAATGTACTTTACCGAAAGCAGGCGGCGTTGGCTTTTGCTTCGGTGCAGGATTCGGCAGCGCTCGAAAAGTTGTATAACTTGGTTTCAACCGAAACCGATTCAATCGTTTGTGCGGCTGCAGCTTATGCCATAGGGCAAACAAAAGCTAAATCGTCGGAAGACTTTTTAATGGCACAAATTGAAACTAAAACCAACAAGTTTGTACAAACTTATTTGCTCGAAGCGTTGGGAAAATCCGGTACAATTAAAGGCTTAGACTTTGTAAGCAATCCGGAAAATATTGTAAAAATTGCCAACAACGAAGGCGTTGCTAAATGTATTTACCGGTATATGTTGCAAGGAACATCGAATAAGCAGTCCGTTGTTTCCATGCTTACCATGTTAGAGTCGGAGAGTGGCTATGCTGCTAAATTGTTTGCAGCGCATTATTTTTCGCGCAACCGAACTGCCGACCTTACCGAGCACACCGACCGACTGATTAAAATTATTGAGAACGAGAAAAATGAACACGTTCGAATGGCGCTGGTTCAGTCGCTTTCGTTTGCAAAATCGGAAAAAGTTTTCAAATTTCTAAAACAACTGATTGAAACCACCGGAACCGACTACCGCACTGTAGTTAATGCATTATCTGCCATTGCATTTCAAACCGAATTTGAACCCGAAAGTGTTTTATTAAATGTGCTAAACCATGCCAATGTAAACGTAGGTATTCGTGCTGCTGAATTGCTTTCAACTAAAGGACAGGCAAAATTTGCAGAAAATGCATTGGATGTAATTCAACAAAACAAGTTAAACTACCGAGTTAAAGCATTGCTCTTTAAATTTTATGTGAAAAATAGCGAATCGCCAAGTGAAATAAATCAGAAAATTATTGAAGAGTATAACGCTTCAACCGAAAATTACTATAAAGCCGCATTGCTTTCGGCTTTGGGCGAATGTGTGCTAAATTACGAATTTATTGCAAGTGAACTGATTTCGGCATCGCCCTTTGTAATTAAAACCGCTGCTGCCGATGCGTTTGCGGCTATTCGTGCCAATACCAAATTTATGAACAAAATTCAACAACAAACGGATATTGAAACCAAATTTAATGACTATGTGAAAGTTGCATTTAATTTGCAAAGGATTTTAGCTTTTTGCAAACCGCCTTAGATGCCTGCAAATTGCCCCGCGATATTGAAACCTATAACGAACTGCTTAAAACTATAAATTATTTTAAAGGTGTAGAAACACCGGCAAATATGCCAAACGTGGCAAATAATCCGTTGGATAAAGCCCTTATTCAATCAATTTCGAGTAAAGCAAAAGTTGAAATAACTACCGATAAAGGTATAATAATTATACAGTTGTTTGTAAATGAAAGTCCCGGTTCGGTAAGTAATTTTGTTAGGCTTATAAACGAAGGGTTTTTTGTTGAAAGTCGTATTCATAGGGTAGTGCCAAATTTCGTAGCGCAAGACGGTTGTCCGCGCGGCGATGGTTGGGGCAGCCCCGAATACAGCATTCGTTCCGAATTTGGTATGCTAAATTACGACGAAGGCTATGT
>JFJP01038055.1_pt1 | contig 20001 bp, 10 predicted proteins | sample 431651 | NCBI WGS metagenome assembly JFJP01 (sample SAMN02602958, study PRJNA72255) | Microbial mat metagenome, whole genome shotgun sequencing project. | biome: fresh water; feature: sink hole; material: water; isolation source: purple microbial (photo- and chemosynthetic) mats found in...
TCTGATTTTTTATACTGATCATTCCTGCAACGGAAGGGTGACCTGCCATTTTGTTGATGTTAGTAAGCTGTATATTTTCTACGTAATATTGTTTACAAATAATTTTTTGAGCGTCAGCTATTTCTGATTTTAATTCAGTATTTACCAAATTAATAATTTTTTCGTTTGGATATTTTTTAATGAGGTAAGATAGCATATAAGCAAAAGCAGGTCGAAAACTTTTCAAATCGTCGTCTGTCCAATCGCTATATTTGTAATTGCCTAATGGAGAGTTTGCCCAACTGTCATTAGTTCCGCCGAAAATAATAATAAGGTTAGGATTTCCTAAATTTCTCATTCTGGTAACAAAAGATGAACTGGAACTGTTTCCGCCACTATATCCTGTATTACAAATAGTTGAGCCGGAATAGGAATTATTATATTCCAATACAAATCTTTTTTCTTGTATAAATTGATACCACCATGTTTGCTCAACTGTTTGAACATCGTTATCATTGGTTGTACGGGGATACCAAGGAGAGTTTGTAGTTGGAGTTAAAGCATTTTTAAAGGTTGAATATGAATCTCCTAATATGCTTACCTTATAAATATTTATATCTTTTGCTACGTTCTGGCTTTCTTTATCATTACAAAACCCCGATACGAATGCGACAAGAAAACAGATTACAATTATTGATTTTTTCATTTAAGCTACTTTAATATATTCATTTATAAAAACCCTACTCTGTTTTGCTCGTTAAATATTCCATTTATCATGCCATTTCAATACGGGTATCTCGTTTTCGAACAAAATGGGCAGCCAAATATAGCGTGCATCTATGGGGTTTTTAGGTGTCCAACGATCGGCCATAAAAATATACAAATCCTTTTTCCCCTCCACTTTTTGAATATAGGTGCTTTGCGATTTAAATGTAAGATGTGCATCGGTTCCCACGCATGGATTTCCCAATTCAGTCCAAGTGCCAAACAAACTATCAGCTACTGCCATACGCGCAGCATTGGGGTCCCAACCTGTACAGCCTGATGTTATCATGTAATACTTTCCTTTTCGTTTAAAAATTGACGGAGCCTCGTTGTGTTTGCCTTCCAAAATCCGCACATATCGTCCGTTGTGACTTTGATAATCGTCGGAAAGTTCGGCTATTTGCAGTGTTTGATTTTCCTCCGATGCATAAATATGATAGGCTTTGCCATTGTCGTCCACAAAGATAGTCATATCTCGGGACATTTGACCACCTTGCAAGTCACGTTTTAAATACGCACCGGCCACTACAGCTTCAAATTTGGCATTACTTTTTCCCTTGGGTAAACTATCGATATTGATAGTGGTTTGTTTTTGCGCATCCGTAAAATTTATCGGATAAATTCCAGCATTGGGGCGATAAGAACGTTTGTACTCAAAAACACCTGTAGGACTGTCGCTCACAGCCAGTGCTACACGCGCAACTTTATAGCCTTGATCCTTGATTTCCAAGTGAAACCACAGTACGAACTTTTTGGTATTGGCATTATAAACCACTTTGGGGCGTTCCATAATGCAGCCTTTGGCAATGTCGGACTGCTCGTCATTCGAAACAGGAAGAACAACGCCTTCGTTGGTCCAATTCAACAAATCGGTTGACGAATAACAAGTTATACCCACCAAAGCGCTACTTGTGTTTTCGCTTTTAAACTCGCCATACCAATAATATTTTCCTTGAAAATATAGCAATCCACCACCATGCGCATTTATATGAACACCTTTGTTATCGGGCCAAAGCTCGCCGGGAGTGAATTGTTTTAACTGTGCAAAAGAAACTAATGATAGCAAGCTCAAAACTATTAGCAAGCTCAATTTTAAGAATGAAAACATAAATATAATTTTAATTTTATACTAAACTACAATCTGATTAAGCACATTACAAATATAGGATGGAAGTGACAACTAAAAGTTGAATTATAATTCGAATAGGTAGAAAATTTGACCAAACAAAAAATAAAATAAAATAAAACAGACACAAGTAATGTTATATATCTGTTAATCAATTTCTTATTATCTAACAATCAATTTGCTAAGTTCTACTGTATTTCCAACTTGTAGTCGCAACAGATAAACACCATTATTGACTCCCGCAAGCGAAATAAAATCTGTATTTAATTGACTGTTTGATGTCAGGTTTTTCAAAATTCGACCCGACAAGTCGCAAATTTCAATGGAATTAATTGTTTCGGGTTGTTGAAGTCGGATATAGCTTGACGCTGGATTTGGATAAACCAGACACCTTTTTGAATCCGAAGATATGGTTTTTAATTCCAAAGAAATTGATTTCTGATAAACCCGGATATAATCCACTTCGTATTTCAGTGGGAAAGTGGTTTGCGTTGGGTCGCCACCGTTTGAGCCTATGGCAAGGTTCAACAAAAAATAATGCTTTTGTAAAAATGGATTTTGGGGACTAATGCCTACTGCATTAATGGTTTGATTCAGCAATGTATAGTTCAATAACTCATTATCGAGATATAAATTGATGCTGTCTTTGTTCCAATCCATGCGCCAGGTATGAAATTTTGCTGCCCAATTAGCATCTTTGCCTGTAAAATAACTAAGTGGCTTTGTGGAGCTATCCCATTTTGCTGTCCATCGTGTACTTGTTCCCCAAGCTACATTGGCTAAAATGGTGGGCACATCAGATCGTCGGTAAAACTCCATAATGTCCCCTTCGCCATTCGAAGGCCATTCGCCTGTTTCACCTAAAGTCCAGATCGCCGGCCAGGATCCTTTAGAAACATCAATGCGCGCTCGAACTTCGATTCTGCCAAATTGATATTTTACCAAGCCCGGACTTTTTATACAGGATGAAGTATATTCGGCATATTGCCGTTTTTTCTTCCAGTCGGTACTTCCCGCCACATAATTTGGGTTTAATTTACGTTCGCGTTTAGCTTCGAGTATCAATGTGCCGTTGGCACAATTGGCGTTGTCGGACTGATACCACTGCAATTCTTCGTTTCGCACAAATCCCGTTTCGTATATCCAATAGGCTGGGTTGGGTTTGCCTATTACATTAAACTCATCGCTCCACATTAAATTCCACGAAGGATAATTGGTGGGCAATTGTGAATCGGGCTGGTAGGGGTCGGGTTGTATAGCGAATAATTTGAGCGTAAAAAATGAAATAAAGAATAGAAAGATGGATAGTTGTTTTTGCATGTTAATTGCTGCAGTTGAAATTATTTTATAAATTAAATCAGTAAGCTTACTTCAATATAATAACTCAAAATTTAGGCTTATTGATTGATTGTCTAAGGTATTTAATACACATAAATTTTTTCGGGCATAATACCTTGTAAGGCAAGGAAATAAATACCCGTTGGCAAATCGGAAAGTTCAGTATGAACCGAAGGCTTAATCTGTTTAAGACAAACTCCATGCATGTTGTACAAGTTTACCGAATCAGTCGATACCGTATTGATAACGAGTTGTTTGTTTGCTGGATTGTATTTATATTGTAAGCGTTTTATATCTGAAACTACATTGTTTAAAGAGGTAATCTCGTTCATGCGCGATTGCAAATTATTAACGTAGCCGTTTACAAAGTTTTCGGGAACCGAAGGCCTTGATACCTGATTTAGATAAATATTTCCGGTTGTAGTGAGATTGCCGTTGCTGTCTAAAAAGCTACCATTACCACCATCGGGTTGAAAATAAGCATAGCGCTCCACATAAGGAGTAGACTCCAACCAGGGCAATGCCAATAGCAGAAATGCATCTTGTACAGCTCTCGAGCGATTTTTATTCGCATTAAACTCTGTTATCCAAATCGGCATTTTGTAATAATTATAGCAGGCGGTAACTCTGCTTTTGAAACGGTTAAAAATACTGGTAGCATCGGCAGCTGCACCACTACTATAACCACCCCAATCGTACCAATGCATACCTATCACATCCATGCGTGTACCTTCGGGTATCATTTTATTATTCACAATTTTCAGCCAGTCCAATTCTTCATTCTCTCTGCACGATGGTGACACAATACGCAATCCGGTTTTCATAGCATGTTTGTGCCAAAGTGCCGCAGTATCTTCTACACAAAGTTGCCCATACTGTCCCGACTGACCTGTGCAATCGTCGGCTTCGTTGAAACTCAAAACATGTGTTATACGGGCTTTGTTGATTAATGTATTTCGTTTCGTTGGTGTATCTATGCTTGTTTTTCCCCAACTCATAGGTGCGTAATCAAAGTTGATGGTTGCGTTGCGACCCATTCCCCAATCGTAAAACCACAAACCGTTGGTATTTAGTTTGGAATAAAAATCAGCATCAGCGTTTTGTTTCCCAAAACCTTTTTTATTCGCCCAAATCCAAGGCAAAACCCGAATAAAAGACACTTTGCCTGAAAGTGCCGATGGTAATGCATTTACTACCAAATCCGACTCAGAAGCTATGTATACTTTACTCATGCCGGTACCATCATCATTCACCGCAAATGTAGCCATATACCCTTTTTTGAGTTTAAACGATGCAATTTTATTATTTAGGCTCGCAGGAATTGCGCTACCCGACTTTATAGTTTGAACTGTAATATCGGCAAAAGTTCCACTCAAATTGGGTGTGTCAAAAACACGTAAGGGGGACTGAGCCGAACCATAAGCAGCTATGGCACAGCCATAATAGTATTGCGATATACGGGCGTTGGTTAAATCAATCAAAACATTTCCATTCAGTCTTATACGTGGTATATGCGAAGTCAGAGCTGTAGCAGCATTTAAATTTGCTACAAAAATCCAGGCATCGTTCGATGTGATATTTATGTTGGTAGCAGCATCAAAAGGATCAGCATTGTATAAATACATTTTTGAGTCTCCTGCTAGCGTTACGTTTGCATTTTTCAAAAAATCAGCAGTTACAACAGCACTATCAATAGTTAGTATATTGGACGTACTTCCCAAATTGATTCCTTTGTCTACAGCCATTTTCAAGGTAGATTTCCGAATAGTCAGACTAGCTGTTCCCATTAAAATATCGGATAAAATACCTGTTGTTCCGCCAACAACAGCTGTGGCGTTATCAATGAGTAAGTTTGCATTTATGACAACGCCCGGATCGATAGTCCCCACAATAGGTGCGGTATTGGTAGCTGTGTTTTTCCAATTCGATTCATTAAAAAAAGCCCCATCGTTAGCTGAACCTGTCCAAACTAAATTTTGAGAAAATAATGAAAATGAGAAAATAAGTTGAAAGGAAATTAGAAGTGTTTTATTTTGGGTATTCATACTATTGTGATTTTTTCAGTCAATTTATCAATTTATATGCTGCAAAAATACAACAAATCAAGCACAAAGAGGTTGACTACGATCTCATATAGTATTGTTTATTGACCAAAAACAAATAATGAATCAACTTAATTCAATTTATCCCTTTATCAGCCTTTGGACTTTCCATACACTAAATTGAAACATACACAAACCTAATATAGCATTTCAAGTAATATCTTTGTAAATAAATAAATAAAATATCATGATTATGAAACCACTCAAATTAATTACACTGATTTTTCTTATAGTTGGAATTCAAAGTTCTGCTCAAAACTTTGTTGACCCTGAAACAACTGTAGGAATTAAACCTGCAAATACCACCATAGGTTCGGCTTGGGAAGTCCATTTTAGCGACGAGTTTAACGGTGAAGCTGTTAATACCACAAAATGGAATATCGACAATAGCACTACAAGTCGCGCAGCGCGCCCCGGGATTGGTATCAGTAGCTGGTTTTGGAAGCCGGCAAATGTAGCGGTTGCCAGTGGTAGTCTGATATTGAAAGTGACCAAAGAAACGAGTTCGAAAATGCATTGCGGATCCATAAACAGTAACGGTAAATATCTGACAACATTTGGTTATATGGAGGCACGCATAAAAATTGCTGATGCCACCAAAGGCACTCATACTGCTTTTTGGTTACAAGGACCTAATATGGGAAATGTGGATGGCACAGGCAATGATGGGGCTGAAATAGACATTTTTGAATCGGCATGGATAGCAGATTACACAAAAAGTGTGATTCATATTGATGGATACGGAACTTCGGCGGCTGCCAATACAGTTCAATACAATACACCAGGGATACACAACGGCAGCTATCATACCTGGGGAATGTGGTGGACAAGCAGTTTTATAAAAATATATTACGATGGAGTGCTCAAAGTAACTTATAATACAGCAAAATGGATTCCACAGGTCGAAGAATACCTTTGGCTGTCGGATGGTGCCAGTTTTGGCTTTGCCGATGGCGATCCTTGCTTTACGTCGCAGCCGCTGGGTTTCCTTACGGAAGCTTATGTAGATTATATCCGCGTATGGAAACCACAAGTTATTACAAAGGTTGATTTTCCTAATTCGAGTGACATTTCAATTAAAACACTTAAAAATAAACTACAAATTGATTCACAATCACTTATTGCATCAGTAAATGTATACGACACCTTAGGAAGAATGTTGGTTCAACATTTTCCTGAAAGTAATTCTGCTACTGTAAATGTAAATTTATCAGGTTTATGTCTGGTGGAAGCAAAACTTGTAAACGGTAATTTGAAACGCGAAAAGTTTCTTTTTAAATAGCGATTATTGATAGATAAATTGGGAGAAGGGATTGGTTAACCCACCCTTGTGAACGAAGGTGAATTTACCAATGTTACTCGCTAAATCCATCGTGATTTGATAAACAATCAGCAAACTACGAAACACAACTTTTTGCCCTAAAACTTTTACCGGATTCCTTTTACGAAACAAACGCATCGCTTATTTTTGATGTTATAAGCAAAAGTAGCTCATTAGTTCGGGCTTACATATAAATAAAATGCCACTGCCATTTAGCAAAATGGAAAACAATAAAGGATTTACTTTATGTAGAGTTCGATTGCTATACTAAAAGCATATTTTGCCAGCGGATTGACAACTCAGAAACTATTGCTAAAAGATTTTTTTTACTCCTTGATAAGGTTAATGAAATTAATGATCAGAAGTAGTTTTACGTTAATCAACAATTACCTTATGAACTTCGTTATTCACTTTGACAACAGAAAAGCCTTTCGGACAGGAAATTGTAGTTGAATTTGTAAATTGTTTTGATTGGAGAATTATTCCGGAAGTGCTGTAAAGGGTTATTTTGGATTGACCTTCATTTATAATACTCAATCCACCTTTGACAGCTAAAACCTTCGATTTGTAAATATTTAAAGACCCAATTGCACTTAAAGGTGTTAATGCAATAGCACCAATATCCAAGATATCTCCTATAGGATTCCCCAAAATATCAGTTGAAACTTTCAAGCCGATTTTGAGTCCGATAATGTCGCCAGGTAGATTTGGAATAGCAATTCCTTTGCCTTTTACTAAACTTAAATTACGTGGAATATAATCTTCAATTTTCATCCCTCCAGCATTTGTAAAACTCACATCGCCATAAACCGGAGTGGCATCATCAATTTTTTCGGCATCTGGCCAATTGGTTGTTTTCAAGAAAATATTGTTTCTGAAAAACACATCTCCTTCATCAGTTTTGACACGAGTTTCAGTACTAGTTTGATCGCCCAAAACCGAAGCAGAACTTCCCGTTACATGGAAAATATTATTGGCAATCAATAAACCTTTTGCTGTGCTTTCTATGGAATATTTTGAAATCATGGATGATTGCAAATAAATCGTATTGTTGTAAATGTATGTGTTGTACGGCCCGTTTGAAGTTGCAGATCCAATATAACCACTTAGCCACAATGTTTTACCTTCCTGAAATGCTCCATTTACTCCTTTCACACGCCACCCATCGTTTACACTTACATTGTAGCGATAACAGCAATTTCTATTGTTACCCAAAATTTCAATAAAACCTCCGGCATTATTCGCTGAAAAATTATATTGCATCACCACATTTGTGCAATTAAAGTCGATATGAGAACCCGCAGAATCGCCCGGACCATTAGCATTAGTAAAACTATTATGTTCAATAAGCACATCGAATACTCCCCATGTCCAAAGCCCACTACCCCTATGCCACATACGTGTATCAATGCTCGAGCCCGAATTGTCGACTTTATTGTATGCAAAGTGAGCATAACGTGAAGTGCTAATTTGCATGCCGGGTCCACCTACTTGGGTAATGGTATTATTCAGCACTTTAACACTATCAATAAAGTTTCCACTACCGCCATTAATTTTAATTCCAGTATGTCCAACATTGGTTATATTGCAATTTTTTACCGATACTTGTTTTAGAGTGGCATTTGCAATTTGATTATAAAATCGTATCCCAAAGCCATTAGCATCCGTCTCCCCTGCGCCTGAAGCATTATATCCCGGATTGTAAAAATACACATTGCTAACTGACAAATCAGATAAATGAATTTCACTATTATTGCCAGCTTTTGTAGTACGTACTAACACGCCGCACCTAATTTTTTGTTCGGCTAATGATGCTATCAAAAAACCTCCGCCATTGGCAGTAAATTGTAATTTGCATACATTGACATAACTGCAATCTTCAAGTTGTAAAGCACTTAAATAACTTGCTCCATCGATAGTGGCTGGTGGAGTGTTTGCAGGTACTCCATCCCAATACGATGAAATTGTAATCGGCTCTTTTTTAGTTCCTTTCACATCATTTAATGCAACCGAAGCATTGTAGGTTGTTCCTGCTTTAAATAGGATTTGAGTACCCGGAATATACATCGACGAATGAATATTTTTTATATCCTTGCGGGGTGCTTGCGGCGAATCGCCTTTATTGGCATTATTTCCGTTCACCGGGTCTATATAATACAGTTTTTGAGTCGGAGTTTCAGATAAAATGGGAACTACATCTCCCCAAAATTCAATCCAATCGATGTAAATGGAATTACTGCCATCTACCGCACCTGAAAATTCAAATGATAGATTCACAGCTTGGGTAAATGAATAATCGAGGCTAGGATTCCAAGTTTTAGACACAAGCGTATTGGTAGTAACTCCTGTAAAAGTGGTGGATGAAAGATAATTACCCCAAATACCCGCTGCATTGCAAAATGGAAATCCTAATGTGAATGGTTCCTTAGGACCCAATGCCAATACATCTAAATCGGGACGCAATGCACAACGCATACCAATATTTTTTGTAACAATTGATCCTATGACTGTTTTATAACGGATAACAGCTTTGCTGATGAACACTTTATTACCAACAGTAGGAGTTACTGTTACATAATGAAACCGATTGTTGATATAAAGTAAACCACTATCGGCTTTTGCACCTGATGGTGTAAACTTCAGGCAGTCAGCACCTTCGCTTGCAATAAAACTTTTGGCAACGGTAGAAGTTGAATAGTTCAGAAAATTAAATTCACTCCCAAAATTCACTCCCACATTATAATTTGAAGGCTGATAACTTTGATCGGAAAATACTCCTGAAACCTTGTTGAAATCATAACGAACCAAAAGATTCTGAGAAGTCCCAAACAAAGAGAAAAAAGAGATTGTCAATAATAGAAATTCAAATCGTTTTTTCATTTTGTATTACTTTTTAAAATCACTCAAAAATCTGCAATTTAATTGTGTTAGATTATTATTCCTTACCACCGACCAAAACAAAACAACTAAGCGCTTTCAAAAAAACATAATATCATATCAATTCGATTTAAAATTTATCACGTTCAACTCCGTAATCGATGGCGGAGCTGTAGCCTTCAACACCCTGAATCGGAGTTTCGATGCTTTGTATACCGAAGGGAAACGAATCACTTTACAATCGCCCATAGGCTCCTCGCTCATGTAGATCGTTTTCCATGAGTTGTTTTTCAAAATATCAATACAATAAGACTGAATACGATTGGTGCGAAAAGTGGAGAACTGGTCTTTCGACTGCTTGATGTCAGGGTATTCAAAGATGGAAATTTTATTGAACGGTTGGTTTTCGTTTAAACTGATTTCCAATTCGGCAAGTGTGTCGGCTGCTGCCCAACGTGTTTGCATGCCTCCATCCACTGCCAATTGCGAACCGAATTTAGATATATCATTGTTTAGTACTGTTGAAGCAATGGCAGGTGCATTTATCGAAATAAATTTGCCATTTCTGGGCAAGGATTTATTCTTTTGAATACCCAAGCGTTTGCCCAGCGAAATTATAGCGTTTGCTTCGTGTTCACGTATTTGTCCCGATTGGTCGGGCGGAATATTCACTACAAGTGTATTGTCGTTATCTGTACACCAATAAAACAGCTCTTCCAATTCGTCTAAATCCCTGACAGGAATCAACTCCTTTTTCTGAAACCAGTTCCATCGGTTGCTCAGGCAAATCGTATGCTCAAACGGCATGTAATACGATTCGCCATTGTTTAAATACTGTTTTTTATCGGCTTTGTGTGCAATTTTTGGGTCCCACAAACGGAAATCGCCAGGGAAATAATGGAAGGTGTATTTATTATCCACAACCATCGAGTCGGGTAACGCAAATTTCCGACTTCCCGGCTCAATAGCAATGGTGTGATTTACCCCCACGGCACAAGTTGGTTGTAGCCTTTTTACGTGTTTATAAAGCCTGTCTAAGTCCCAATCGGCAACTTTGCGGTCCCAACCTCCATCGAACCAAAGCTCGCAAACATTACCGTAATTGGTGAAAAGTTCGGTGAGTTGATTGATCATATAATCCACGTACTTCGCTTTATCGGAGTCTTTGTACGAAGGTTCATGGCGATCCCAAAGCGAATAATAAACGCCAAACTGCAAACCATACTTTTTGCAAGCTTTTGAGACTTCAGCCACCACATCGGTTTTCACGGGCGACGAAGCCACGTCGTATTCCGTATATTTACTATCCCACAAGCAAAAACCATCGTGATGTTTTGTTATCAACAGCACATAACGAAATCCTGCCTCTTTGGCTACACGCACCCATTGGTCGCAATCCAGATTTGTTGGGTTGTAGAGCGTTGCAGGTGTTTTTCCGTCCGACCATTCGAGATTAGAAAAGGTATTTACGCCAAAATGCACAAACATGCCATAACCACGCTTAATCAACAATTCTTGTGTTTTGTTGGGTTTGTTGGCTGGAGTAATAAGTTGAGCATTTACGTATTGAACTGTAACTGAAATGACAATAAAAAAAAGCATCAAAAGTCTCATAATCTTCATGATTGGTGTGTTTAAATAAGCAATTTAATATTATTTTATTGGCTTCATTACAAATACAAACTCATAGTCCTGATATTTCAACTGATATTCACCACGTGGCGTAGCTCCCCAACTATTAACACATCCCAATCCCATTTGAACTTTGTCGATGCAAATATTAGTAAAGTTGGCTTTGGGGACCTCGGTTGAGTGGCGTTGATCTTTTTCATCGACATCGTCGAGCGATGCTATGCTATAATTTAAAGCCGATATTGAAAATGGCGTTTCAGCTACAAATTCTAACCCTTTTCGGGCAATATTTAATTGTTTCCACCAGCGCACATCGGTTTTTGTTCCTGTTTCCTGAGGGCGAACGTAGGGATAAAACTGATCCTTAACTGTTTGATTGTAAACGCCTAAAAATGTTGAATTGTTACGGTCGATATAATTTTCAATTGGTCCACGACCGTAAAAACTAATTTGTTCAAAGGTTTTTGGCATTTGCATTTGCATGCCAAAACGGAACAAGTTGGCAACTTTAGCATTTTTATCGGTTAGCATTTTTTGAGTAACTTTTACAGTGCCTTCATTATTAATAATGTAATTAATTGATAGTTTTGCTGAAACTTCTTTTAATTCGTATTCTGCTAACACTTCTATCAAATTATTTACTTCAGTTGCTTTAAAACTTTTCAATATAATTTCCGGATTACGCCAAACCTTAAATTTTAATTGCAAGCTTGCGCCCATATCGTTATCAGTTGGAGCTCGCCAAAAGTTAGGACTTAAAGTGGATTTTGGTATCATAAGTTCTACACCACCAACACAATATCTTTCGATATAACCTGTTTTTTTGTTGAAATCAATCTGAAAATTAGCTCCTTTTACCACCGTGCATTTTTGGTTGCTGTTTTCAATTTCGGGTACAATAATAGCGGTATTATTATCGGTCTGAACATTTGTAATAGCAATTGGCTTAGGCGAATAGGCATTGATTGTCAGCTGATTGCTTGCTACTACAAATCCTGCTGACAAAAGTTGTTCGGCTCGCTTTAGTTTAAATGCCACATTAAGCAACAATTCTTTGCCTGTAGCTAAATTTTGAAGCGAATAAGGCAACCGTACTTGTTCTTTTTGTTGTGGTGCCACTTTTAAATCGGTAATTACACCCGTTTCAATTACTTTTCCATTTGCTAAAAGCTGCCATTCCATTATATAATTATCTAAACTTCGAAAGAAGTTTTCATTATACACGGTAATAAGTCCTTTTTGCAAATCTACAGGCGTTGTCCATATATTTTGATAAAAATACTGCACTTCGTAAGCATGTGGATTGTAGTTCCTATCGGGACTAATCAAACCATTATTACAGAAATTTTGATCATCATTACTATCATATTTGTTGAAATCGCCGGCATAGGCATATATATCAATACCTTCAGCATTTTTTTTATGCAGTGATTGGTCAACAAAATCCCAAATAAAACCTCCCTGATAGCTCGGATTTGCACGTATTAAATCCCAATACTCTTTAAATCCACCCTGCGAATTTCCCATTGCATGTGCATATTCGCACTGAATAAGTGGTTTTGTGGGATTTTTCTGTACATATTTCTCGCTTTTATCATAATCCAAATACATTGGACAATAAATGTCGGTTGATTTTCCTGTTCCGGCTTGCTCGTATTGTATAGGGCGACTAGGGTCTTCATTTTTTATCCAATTGTAGCATGCATCGAAGTTTGGCCCCATGCCAGCTTCATTACCCATCGACCATATAATTACCGATGGATGGTTGAAGTTACGCTGCACATTGCGTTGGTTGCGCTGCAAATGAGCCAATGCAAAGCTGGAATTCTTAGCAAGCGTTTTTTCAGCATAACCCATACCGTGTGACTCTAGATTTGCCTCGGCTACCATATAAATGCCATATTTATCACACAAGTAATACCAATAACTGTCGTTTGGATAATGGCAGGTACGTACTGCATTTATATTCAATTCTTTCATAATTCGAATATCTTGCAACATGCGTTCGCGCGAAACGGCATAACCCGTGCTTGGATCCATTTCGTGGCGGTTGGCACCTTTTATTAATATTGGTTTTCCGTTAACCAATAGTTGTGCGTTTTTAATCTCCACTTTTCGAAAACCAACATTTTGAGTTATTACCTCGATTGTTTTACCCGATTTATCTTTTAAACTAGCAAAAAGACGATATAAATAAGGCGATTCTGCCGACCATTTTTCAGGATTTGCAATATTGAAAACCGTTTTTCCACTTCCTTTTTGCGAAGCCGAAGCAATTGTTTTATCGCCGTCTTTCAGTTCTATCAACATAGTTAAACCTGAAGCTGCTTTTGACATGGAAGATGCAATAGTTAGCAAACCATCTTTATAATCATTTAGCAAATCAGGAGTTATTCTTATATCTTCAATTTTTTGAGCATTTCGGGCTACCAAATAACAATCGCGGGCAACGCCTGACATACGAAAAAAGTCCTGGTCTTCCAGGTAAGTACCATCGCACCACCTGAATACCTGAAAAGCAATGAGGTTTTTACCTTTTACAAGGTAGTTTGTAATATCAAATTCGGCTTCGAGCTTACTATCCTCGCTATAACCTACATATTTTCCATTTACCCACAAGTACATATTGGAAGTTACCGAACCAAAATGAGCAATGACTTGTCTCCCATTCCAATTTTGTGGAATATCAATTATTCTTCGGTACGAACCAACGACATTATTAATGATAGGTGTTAAAGGTGGATCAACCGAAACCTTACTTTTCCAGGGATATCCAATATTTACATAAACAGGATCACCATGCCCGTTGAGTTCCCACATAGCAGGCACATTCATATTTTTCCATCCAGCATCTTCAAAATCGGATTTATAAAAATTCAAAGGACGTTTATCGGCATCTTTCACCCAATAAAATTTCCATCTTCCGTTTAATGTCTGATAATTGGCCGATTGTGTTGGAATATTTTTCTGAGCCATTTCCACACTTTCGTAAGGGAAATAATGAGCATGCATGTCTAAACGGTTTATTTCATTTTGTTCCGGATTTTTCCACTCGTCCTTTTGAGCAAAAACGAACAATTGAACAAAGGCTAAAAAGCTAATATAAAGGGACTTTTTCATAAATTATTAATTGTATTTTTGTTTGAAATACTTTGTTTATTGATAAACCCGTACATAATCAACCTCGTAAGTAATTGGAAATTTAGCGTCATTGGGCGTACCTCCATTGGAACCTAATGCTAAATTCAGAAGCAGATACATGGGTTTTGTAAATGGGTTGGAATCATTGGCATTTATGCTTTTGCTTAGCAGAGTGGAGTTGTAAAGTACATCGTCCACATAAAGTCTAATTTCGGTTGGAGTCCAGTCCATGCGCCAAACGTGGTATTTTTTTGCCCAGTTTTTATCTTTTGCTAGCAATTCCGATAGCGGTTTCCGGAAATTATCCCAAATTGGATTGTAACGCCCTTTTCCTGCCCAAGCTACATTAGCCAATACGGTTGGCTCGCCTTTGTAACGGTAAAATTCCATGATGTCAATTTCGCCATTCGAAGGCCATTCTGCATCGTAACCGAGCAACCATATTGCAGGCCACGAGCCCATGGTGGTGTCTATACGTGCCCTTACTTCGAATCGACCATACAACCATTGCTTTTTACGGGCAGTGGTAATGCTTGACGATGTATAATCTACCGTTTTTCGATTTTTTCGCCAATCGCTGCTTTCATAACTGAAATTTGGATTTGGAAAGTTCACTTTTCTTCCCTCAATTAATAATCGTCCATTACTACAATTTGCATTATCGCTTTGGTACCATTGCAATTCTTCGTTTCGCTTAAAACCCTGCTCGAAGTTCCAAATTGTAGAGTCGGGCTTGCCTGTATAATTAAACTCCTCGCTGAAAACCAATTTTTTGCCATCAACAATTTGAAGAATTTTTTTAGCTGGCTTGTAGGGATTGATAGCCACTGCAATAACGGAAGTGATTATAAGTGAAAGTAGTACAAATCTTTTCATGGTATTTTCATTAATATTCTACAAATGTAAAATATTAATTTTGTTCTTCAAAAAATAGCCGGTATTCGCATTGGAATAACCGGCTGTTTTCTACGAAAATTACTAAAAACAGAAACTTAACAACTTAACAACCTAAACCCTTAACCCTTATAAAAAACTATAAAACTAATTTACGATGATAAACTGCACCCGATTTATCGGAAATTTATTAAATTGTGATTATTAGAATAACACTTTTTTAGTCAACGATCCAACTTTTACCACATAAATGCCTTTTGAAGGTAATTTAATTTCTAAAACTTTAGATTTAGCGATTTTGTTAATCACCATACGTCCTAGAGTATCAAATACACGAACTGTTGTTAAAGGCAAGACATCTACAATTGTCAAATTGCCATTGACCACTGACATTTCTACTTTGTTTAGGTCATTACCTTTTACATTGATATCAGTGTTGACATCAAAATTGGCGACCAAAGTTCTAGCTCCTGAAACGGTAAATGAATAAGTTGGATTAGTAGAAACCTCAGTACCACCTTCCGTCCAGTTTACAAAGCGATAACCACTGCTTGGAGTTGCAGTAAGTGATGCACTAGTACCCTCTGCTATAATTCCTGCGCCAGTTACTGTTCCATTAGTGCCAGATGCTGCAATATTGTAAGCTAGAAGTACGCGCATATCATCAACATTTACTTTGGTGGCTCCATTATAAGAATACATATATATAAATGGAATTGCTGACGTCTGTCCTGCTCCAACTGTAAACGACTGTGATACTTTCGTCCAGGATGTGCTATTTGTTGATTGGGTACTAAGAACATCAGCTGAAGAACCAAGTTTAATACCTGTTTTTACGGCTAATGAGTTTGGACTTTTTATAAAGGCCTCTAAAATATATGTACTTCCTTCAACTAATGTGATCGGAGTAGTTTTTCGCAAATAGAGAGATTTGTTTAAAGTATTACTGCGAGTACCAACCAAGTATTTATCACCACTATTGGCAGAACCGGGCAGAGTAACTGAAATATCGGTGACGGCACCAAATCCTTCCCAGACTGTAAAGCCAGCTGTGCCCGCAGTGGCAGCATCGGCATATGATTCAAAATCGTCAGACCAAATAACTGTTTGCGCTTTAACTGCCGAAGTGAATGAAAATAACACGAATGCCATAAAAAGTAAATTTGTTTTCATAAAATTTGAATTTAAAATTATTTAATAAAATTGTTTATTTTGATTTTGTAAAAGTACACTGATAACTAAAATTTAAAGTCGAATCATCATTCAAAAAGGATGATGATTTGACCAAAATTTATTTTTTATTTCTTCAGAAGTTTCACAGGCATATATTCATTGCATTTTAGCAAGTAAAAACCGGATGGTAAAAACTCGGTTCGGATATTTTTTCCGTTAAATAATTCTTGTAAAACCATTCTGCCTTGCGCATCGTAAATGGCAATTTGTTGACCTTCGGCAATACCTATTATTTGCATTTCGTTCAGCACAGGATTTGGATAAATACTTACAGTTTGATTGGAAGTATTATTAATCCCCGAAGCTGCATTTACTGTAATGGTGAAAGCTTTGGTTGTGTTGCGCGAAACATAGTCACGCCCACGCACCTGAATGCGATAAGTACCGGGTTTGGTGTAAGTGTATTCGTCGTTATAAAAAGTAGAGACTAACGTATCGGTTCCCTGGAAATTATACCAACGGTAATAGGCTTCTTTGTTTTCTTTGGTTAGTTTTGTGCCTGTCATGGTTACTTTGAGTGGCGCATTCCCAACAAGTGGTTCTACTTTCATGTCGAAAACACCCAACGAAGGGTCGGTACAGTTACATATACTCGAAGCAGTTACTTGCCAGTGCGCTGTACGGCTCGCAGTGATATCGGTAGAACTAATTGTATTCAACAATACGCCTATGGCAATGGTGTTAGTGGCAGTGTTAATAAATTTACCGGTAGCCACATTTTTCATTCCCACATAAACAGTTCCACTGATGGGTACAAGTTCCCATATTTGCTTGTCGGTCGAGCTTACCGCTTCAACCACTAAAGAGTCGTTGCGTACACTAAGTACCAAACAGTTGTTGCTGACTTTTAATTTGTATTTGTTCTCGTCTATTTTGCTAAACAAAAATGATTCTGTTGACGATGTAGTGGTAGTTCCATCACCTCCAATATATGCCGTATTTAATTTGGTAGCATTGGTCGAAATCTGAATTTTCCTGCGCGAAGAACCATCGGTATTACGGGTCATTAAGCTGAAACATTTATTGTCATAATTGGATGCTTCGGCTAAAGTGGCTAACTCCTTTTTAGCTTTCGATATTTTCGCACGGTAAATCAATGGATTTCCACGACTTGGCAAACTTTCGAAATCGCGATAAAAAATTCCTCTGGGCGATAGTACTGATTTTGCATTTAAACCACTGGCCTCGTTGTAGTACTTTTCGTGTGAGTAAAAAAGCGAATCAGTTGATAACACAGGATTATCCCACGAAAAAAGTGCATATCGTTCCACAAAAGGAGCAGCATCCATCTTCTGGATAAAATCTTTATTCCCATTGTTATAGCTGAGCATATTATCATTCGAAGTGGTATTCCAAGGTGCTCCATAAGCAAACTCTGTAACCCAAATCGGAATTTGATACTTATCCCACAAGGGTTTGTAAATTGTGTTTACATAATTATCGCCAGTACGTTTCTCGTAGGAGTGCATACACATATAGTCAACCCGGTAACCCTTAGCTAAAGCTTTGTCCATAAATTTATAGAGCGAATCGGTTCGTACAAATGCTGGCGATCCCAAACGTAGTCCGGTTAGCATTAATTTTGGCCAACTATTTAAGATTTGATCCATAGTCATGTTTGCTTGCTCTTTACCATCAGGCTCATTAAATGCCAGAAAATGCGTTATGTCTGGTTTGGTTTTCAGGGTTTCAACATTTGCATCGAATGATGGCCAGTATAAACCCCATTGCATGGGTACATATTCTTTATCAGTAGTGGAGCTTGTTCCTGAACCCCAATTGTAATACCAACTGCTATTAAGATTGGTAAAATTACCACCAGTTCCTTTTTTTGTAATCCAACGCCATGGCGATACCCGCACAAATTGAACTGAATCGTTTTTTCCATTTATGTTTCCATTAATAATTATATCGTTGTCTTCGGCAATATAAATTTTGGTATTTCCACTTCCATTCTGATTTTGTGAAATTGTAGCCATATAGCCTTTCTTCAGAATCATAGAAGCAGCTTTATTCGTATTGTTAGCGCCAATATTGGTACCGGTTTGGTAGCTTACCCTGAAGAACTTGCTTGTTCCGGTTAGGTTTGCGCCGGAATATAAGTACATTGCACGAATGGAAGCTCGATGCGGAATAACAACGGCTCCATCGTAATATTGTGTAATACGGCAATTGCTAGCGGGAATAGATGCTACGCCATCGATAGATATTTGTTTGGCATATTTGTCAATAACTTGCTGAGCTGATAGCGAATGAAAATAAATCCAGGCATCCTCGCCAATAATATTGATTTTAGTATCAGCCGAAATAGCATCAGATTCGTAAAGGTGCAATTGAGAGTTTCCACTCAATTCCACCAAAGGAGATGCTATATAACCCGTAAGCACTATGGCGCTGTCGAGGGTAATGCTAGTTGCTGATTTGAATCCGGTAATTCCGGCATAGTCGGTACGGATATTTGTTTTTTTGAATTTTAAAAAACCTGTTCCTGCATCAAAAACACCTTTTACTTCCTTATCGGTTCCAATTGTAGCACTGGAATCAAAGTAAACATCTCTGTTTATAGCCACACTCGATGATAAAATTCCATTAAAAGGATTGCTTGTCCCTTCGTCGAGCCAGTTGGCACTGTTGAACAAGGATATTTTGTCTATATTGCCTGTCCAGCTTAGCTGCTGTGCGGATGCCAATGCAATTGAACCACAAGCAATTATTGTTATGAGGAATGATTTTAAATGCATTAGATTTTGATTTAAAAAATTTAACTACAAAAGGACACAAAATATTAAAATTGAATTTAAATATTGAGATTAAATTTTAAAAATTATCTCTTTTGTGTCCTTTTGTGGTTTAAATAAATTTTACTTCACTACCACTTTCAAGGTTTCGGCTGCTTGGGCAGTTTTTACGCGAAGTAAATAAATACCCTTTAGTCCTGATGTTGAAATTGAAGTTAAATTTTGACCTGCAATGGCAAAAGCATTTTGTTGAACCAATACACGACCACTTAAATCTACTAATTGGATATTTGCATTTGAAGCATTTGATAATGTGTAGTTTACATTCATTACACCATTCGACATGGTTGTGTAAACAGCATTTAACAGGCTTTTGTTTTGAGCAATTCCACTTGGAACAGGGGAATAAGCTCCTGACATATCGTAGGTTAACGAACCCAAGCTAAAATCGGTAACTCCGGCTTCGCTGTCTTTTCCAAAACGAATAAATGGTACAGGTTCTACTTTCGCAATGCGTAAATCGTCGAACCACATATTTGCCCAACCGGGTTTTTGCGTATTCGACCAACCATTGTGGAAAGTAATCAAAATATCCCTATCTCTTATAACATCAAACGGATATTCCCGGTAACCAAAATTACGGTTGTCAGGAACTAAAATCTGCGATGCCAAAACTACAACGTGTGGGTCAGTTCCAATATAAGCAGGGATACTGTCGGGTCTACCATCTTTATATTTAACAGCTGGTCTGTTTGGGTCAGTACCAAGCATAGTTACACTTCCTTTGTACGCTTCACCTGAAGATTTCGTTTTCGACCAAAAACTCAGTTTGTATTTTCCAGCAGAAAGTCCTTT
>JFJP01021660.1_pt1 | contig 20000 bp, 14 predicted proteins | sample 431651 | NCBI WGS metagenome assembly JFJP01 (sample SAMN02602958, study PRJNA72255) | Microbial mat metagenome, whole genome shotgun sequencing project. | biome: fresh water; feature: sink hole; material: water; isolation source: purple microbial (photo- and chemosynthetic) mats found in...
TTCGCATGGACAAACCCGTCGAAGTGGCCGGTGCTCTCTTTGAATATTTCGAAGAGCGTCTGAAAATCACCAAGGATGAAAATGCGTGGGCGGTGGCTCAAGGACTTGCGGCTCAGGCAGAATATCTTGAAACTCAGCGGAAATCCTTTACCGAAGCGATGAACAATCTGATCGACAACGATAAAATCGGGCTTCTTTTGGTGGGCCACCCCTATCACCACGATCCGGGCCTAAACCATGGAATCCCCGAAGAGTTCCGCAAGCTCGGCTATCCGGTCTTTACGGTGGAATCTCTTCCGGTGAGCGATGAGTTTCTTGCTCCGCTCTTTCCAGAACTGACGGAAAAGCATGGCTACTTTGATATCAGTGATGTGTGGCAGCGAAATTTCAATCGAAACACGAACCACAAGATTTGGGCAGCAAAGATTGCGGCTCGCCATCCGAATCTCGCCGTGATCGACCTGAGCAGTTTCAAGTGCGGCCACGATGCTCCGACCTACGCCTATGTGGATCAGATTCTCGATTCGACGGAAACGGCTCACTTTATGTTCCACGATATCGATCAGAACCGCCCCGGTGCATCGTTCAAGATCCGTATCCAGACCATCGACTACTTCCTGAAACAGGAAGAGGAGAAGCTTCGGTCTAAATCGTGATATATTCCCGGGGATGAATCCCCGGGCTTCGATAGAATGTCACCCTTGGGGTTTGGGCTCAATCCGGTAGGATTCAACTGTATTGTAGACCCGGAATTTATTCCGGGGAATGGATATTTGTAATACAATTTGAAATTCGAATTCGGATCTTTTGAGGACAAAAGGTGTCCGGCAGATTGTTTTGGTCGGCCGGAATACAGCCGAGCCAAAACGCCGGCACCTTTCGTAACGCAATCCTTCGGATTCCCCCCAAACCCCCGGCGGGGGCTTAAATCGGGAATCCGAAAACCGATTTTCTGGATCTGACGGGGATTTTCTGGATCTGACGAGGATTTTCGGGATCTGACGAGGATTTTCGGGATCGGATAAGGATTTTTTTTTGCCTGATCGGAAGAAAATGCGGTGTCTATATTTTTAATAGAACTATCCCAACGATTCCAATTTTTATTGAAAGATGTTATGAAAACTTTAATATTAATCTTAATGTTGCTTTGTATTTCATGCAAGAATGAAATCAAAACGGGAAATTATTTAAATGATATTTATTCATCAACAAAAAGTTTAAATCTTTGCAATCTAACTCAATTTAAATGGGACAGTGTCAATATTAATTATGTTGAAAACTCAACAGCGCGAGACCGAAAATTCTCTACAGATTTTCATTTTTATCATGAAAAGAAAATCGTGTACCAAGAGTCTATTGACATGCTCGCAATTACCTCAAGAATCAAAAAGATATCCTATCTCAGATCAGAAACAAATTTTAAAATATTATGGGATAAGTCATATACAATTGGTGCAATAATTAAATGCGATACTTGTGACTAATTTGAGATTTCGGGGGCGTTGCGGGGGTGTCCCCCGCTTGGGTGGGGAAGCAAAGACCGACTTTGTGAGGAACAAACAAAGGCGGGCTGAAGCGGGGGGAGGGGCGAAGCATCCCTACCCCGAAAGAGAAAAACAATGAAGGTTGTGGTAAGCAATCGGATTGATATAAATACAACTAAAAACCAAATTGAGGCAGGAGCCTCACGATGGGCATTCCAAGGCAGGAGCCTTGGAACGAGATTCATCCGCATGGATGTAATTAACTATTAGCCTCGGAATTTATTCCGGGGAAACAGGGAACAAACATGACTATAAAAGCACCAAAGACCGTCCAAACAGAGAACTGGCAGGGATACAAAAATCCCGTTTGGCACAAAAAAGACAAAAAGAACGTTACCATTCTCTACAACATGATCGAACGACGGAAATCGTTTTTCCTTCGTGCCTACATGGAACGCAACGGCTACAACTATGTGGATCTTGGCGATCACGTCAAAGAGGATGTGCAGTTCGGGCGGGAATGGGGAACGCGGATGCAGTGCAATCCGATCTATTTCACTGCCGGTGCGATTATCCGCAATCTCCTTCGGATCGAAAAAGAGACAGGTCTTTCCAAAGAGAAGATCGTAAACGACTATGTGTTCCTCGGCGGAGGCGGTCAGTGCGGCCCCTGCCGCTACGGCATGTATCCTCAGGAGTATATGAAAGTTGCCAATTCGGCGGGATTCAAAGATTTCCGATTCCTGATTTTCAACTCGGACATTATTCAGGATCCACCGATCCCCAAGGAAGCGGCGTTTCAGTTCGATGTGGGCTTTAAAGTCAACTTTATGCTGAGCTTTATTCTCGCGGACTTTATGCATATCGCCGAATGTGCACTTCGCCCCTATGCGATGGACAAAGAAGCGGCTTTGAAAACAATCACTCAGTGCGAAGAGATGATTCTCGAAACATTCAAGAGCAAACTCTATCTCTTTAAACTTCCCGGAGTGTTGCGGAAAGTCGGTAAGATTCTCGCGGCGGTTCCTCGCAAGGATATCAAGCTTCCGCAGATCTTTATCACCGGCGAAATCTTCGCAAATATGGCTCACAACGATGGAAACTACAACCTTCGCCGGTTCATCATGGACGAAGGTGGTGAAGTTCTTCCGGGGATCTTTTCCCAGCGAGGTTCTTACGAAGGGTGGCGTCGTATCAAGGAAGCGGAACGGAAAATCCAGTACGCCGCTTCGCCAAAAGAGAAACGATACTGGCAGATCTATTCGTTCCGCCAGAAGATCTCCTACAATCTGGTGAAAAAGGCGTACGCGTGGCTTGAAAAAGCAATTGATCCGAAACAGTTCGGCGGAAAATCGGAGATGCACGATGTGGCGGAGCTGGCGAAAATCGGCGATGAACACTACAACACGCTCATTTTCGGCGGTGAAGGAAACATCGAGATCGGTGAAGCGATCTACTATCAGGACAAAATCGATGGATTTGTTTCGGTTAAACCGTTCGGCTGTATGCCTTCAAGCGGCGTGAGCGATGGTGTTCAGTCGAAAATTATCGGCATGTATCCGCATCTCAATTTCCTCTCGATCGAAACCTCCGGCGACAATGAAGTGAACATTCTTTCGCGCGTTTCCATGATGCTGTTCAAAGCAAAACAGCGGATGAAAGAGCGTGAGATGGGAGTTAAACCGGTGGTGGATGCTTCGAATCTGGATATCATAACGACCTGTCGGGAGTAGATCGCTCCCTGAGCTTGTCGAAGGGAGTTCATTTCGACAGGCTCAACGACCATAAATCGGTTGGGAGAAATCCCCGCCGATTTTCTTTACAAACAACAGCCAAAGTCGTACTATTTCAGATAAACCAGTTTTAAGGAGAACCAATGTACTATATCAAAGAATCCGCAAAATCGTTTGAAATCACCGCAGAAGATCTTGCAACTGCCGTCCCGGAACAGGGATTCGGTGTACTTCACATTCACGATCTTGGAAATACCCTTCGAAATAAAGGGCAGAGTTTCAGCGAAGAGTGCCGCGTGTTCGAAGTGTGCAATCCAGTCTATGCATCAAAAGTTCTTGCGCAGGATATTCGCCTAAACATGGCTCTCCCCTGCCGTATTTCGGTCTACACAGAACTGGGATCGGTAAAAGTAGCCATGATCCTACCGCAGGAGATGCTCACCGCGCTTTCCAATGATCCAATAATTCAATCTGCCGCGGCAGAAGTTCAGACTAAACTTAAAACGATTATTGATAAGGCAATTCAGTAAAATCAAATATTTAAGGAGTTATAATGCGTTCACTCTCCCTTTTAGCAATTATCACCATGTCAACCATGGCTCAAATTACCCCACAGGTAATCGTGGGTACCGATGCAGCCAAAGAGTACCGGATCAACACCGCCGATGACAATTCACTTCGCACGAGAACAGCAATTATTCCGTTCACTCACATTAAAGTCGCTGAGATTTCCGGTCTGATCCGCAAGCAACTTTCCGTCTATGGGAATGTGACGCTCAATACGGTATCAAACGAACTGATTGTCACCGATGAAGTTCGCAAACTGGAAAATATCGTTGCGGTCTGCAAATCTCTCGACAAAAAAGAGATGGAGAACTATCAGGCACGCCGTTCTGAACGAATCGCGGTTCAGTACGGGAAAGCATCTGAACTGGCGGGAGTCCTTGCAAACTTTCTCACGTCCGAAGGTTCAATCTCCGTTGACAACAATTTTAATGCGCTGATCGTCACTGACCATCCCGAAGGAATCGCCAAGGTTCAAGATCAGCTGAAAAAGTTCGATGCTCCACAAAAACAGGTGGTGATCGATGTAGAAATCGTTGAAGTGGAATGGGGAAAACTGGAAGAAAATGGCATCGACTGGGATAAACTTCTCTCTTCGACATGGATAAATGCATCGACCCACAAGAGCGGCGCCGAAGCAATCTCAAATATTCTCGTTGAAAAAGAGGGCTCAACCTCTCAGAAAATTGCGGGGATCGAAGCGGGAATTTCTGTAGACAATCTTTCGTCAGTCATCAAATTTATGCAGGAAAAAGGTGGCGCGAAGATTCTTGCCACTCCAAAACTGGTGACTGTTACCGGCAAACAGGCTTCGCTCTGGTATGGTGAAGATATTCGGGAACGCGGGATTATTCCGATAAATAGTTCACGTCAGAAAATCGAACCAAGTGGTACCTACGGAGTTGTAAGCCGTGTTCAAAATCATGCCGATTCTGCTAATTCTCCTTATTCAGGATCTTATAGCTATAATGCGAATACAACGAACTATCCTGCTAACTACAGCGGAAGTAGTTTGAGTAACGTCACTCTTCAACGCACTGCCGGCCTTGATCTGCGAATCACCCCAACTCTTGGCGAAAGCGATCTGGTGAGTCTCGATTTCAACTGTGAACTGACCTCAATTCGCAGCTGGACACCTCAGGGAAATCCTCTCGTCACCGGTCAGGAGATCAACTCTTCGCTGATCGGAAAGATCGGTAAACCACTGCTGATTGGCGGACTGAAACGAACAACCACGGTGGAAAAGAAAAAGCGCATTCCCGGACTCGGCCATATTCTTCCATTCCTTTTCTCGCGTACCGTGAGCGAAACAAAGGAAACAGAACTAGCGATCCTGTTGACACCAAAAGTGGTTGATCTATCTACCGTAGTTCCCCGCCCTCAAGTGTTTGAAGAAACTGCAGAATTGAATTAATACCAATAGCTAATTGTAACGATTCATATGGGCATTTCAAACGGAATGCCTGTTTTATTAAAGACTAACGGGAATGGAATGAACAGAGAAGAACGGCGAGCAATACGCAACTATCACACTAGTCGTCAGGGAGATGATGCACATCAGCAGGGGTGGCGTTCACAATTTCATCAGACGATACGATTTGAACAGTTTTGCAACTCTACAGATTTTTCTAACTGTTCGATACTCGATCTAAGTTGTGGCAAAGGCGACTTTTATCAGTATGTGCGAAAACGGTTTGCGGGTATCTGCTACACGGGAATCGATCTGATCGGATCATTTGTGAACGAAGCCATTGCGCGATATGCAAACCATTCGCAGGCAACATTCATTCACGGCGATTTTCTCATGGGATCACTCCCTTCGGCGGACTGGATAATCGCTTCGGGAAGTCTCAACTACGCCACTGAAGATCGCAATCATCCGTATGAAATTATTCGCGCCATGTGGGATTCCTCGAATAAAGGAGTGATGTGTAATCTTTTGGATTCACAAACATTCACCGGAACGAGAATTCTTACTAGCTTCTCCCCAACTATTCTGAACGACTATTGCAAAACATTTGCCCGATCAGTTCAGTGCATTGAAGGCTATCTTCAAGATGATTTCACGATCATATTGCGGAAATAAACTGCGATTATGAAATCACCAACATTTTGAAATCAATTTTTTGATCTCATACGAAAGTCTGAAAACTCTTCCATGCACATTCCGGAAATTGGTATCTATACTTCACTCAGTTTTTGTTCCAAAGCGATCTTATCCGCCTCAGACATCAACTGTTTCAGCGCACTCAATGATACAAACACCGCCTTTTGAAGCTTTTTCAGTTTGTCTTGTTGCTCAGTCATCGCTTTAAGCACCGGCGCCACAGAAGCCTGAACTTCGCGGTTGTGCGATTCCACAAGCGCGGAAATCGATGCATCAGACGTGGCATTCCCCTGAACCGCCACAGGTGACGAGGCTTTCAACAATGCTGTGATCTGTTTAATTGTATCATCGGTGAATGAAATTTTCGAAAGATCATCGCCAGATTTTGCGGCGTTGATTGTGGCAATCAGTTCGCGGATTCCCTTGAGCGAATCGCCGAATCCCGCCATCTGAAGAACCATTTGGCCAACCATGTCATCTTCCTGAAGGAGCTTGTTTTTCCCATAGGTATCCTTGATTGCATTCCAGCGAATCAGATCGTCGCCAGCAAGTTTCCCCACAATCTCTTTCCACTTGAGAAGGTTCGCTTCGGCACCGGAAGTGAGTGTTTGCGAATCATTTTCGTAACTCTGCTGAATCAACAAATCCAGTTCCGCATCGTTCATTACGGGAAGTACTTTTTCCGCAATTTTGTTCATGTTTCGGTACGACCCCTGCAGCTTGAACGATGGCTCTGTTCTAAACTCATCGGCCTGCGCTGCAGAATAGATGTACTGCATGTTCACGCTGAGCACTACATCGCGCACTTTCAACATTTTTTTCAAAACCGTTAGATACTCCTGAACCTCGATTGGCGAGTAATTTCCTTCGAGATCGATCCCATCGGTTCGTCCATCCACAGCCGAATCAATTAACGTATACACGTCTTTCTGACTGCGGGTCATAAGTGAATTCATAATCGGATTTGAGGTTAGGGCATTTTCGAGATACGACAGTTTGAACGCCGATTCATTTGCGCTGAGCATGTCACCCAAGTTGTACGTGTCAGCGCGGTTAGCCAGCATATCTGGAATCTGAAACTTCTCACCACTTTCAGTGTAGGGGTTTCCGGCCATGACAACAGCGACTTTTTTCCCGCGAAGATCATAGGTTCGGCTGATCCCGTTGTACACACCTTCAATTCGACGCTGACCGTCACAGAGAGATATGAATTTCTGCAGGAACTCAGGATTACAGTGTTGAATATCATCAACATAGATCATCACATTATTACCCATTTCAAGGGCGAGGTTGAGTTTTTTCACCTCTTCACGCGCTCCCGCATTGGGTGCCGATGTGGGATCGAGAGAGGTAACTTCGTGCCCCAATGCCGGACCGTTGATTTTCATGAAAATCAATCCCAATCGGCTGGCGATGTACTCCATAATCGTTGTTTTACCGTAACCGGGAGGTGAAATCAAAAGCAGCATCCCCATGAGGTCGGTGCGCTTGTTTTCGCCCACGGTTCCGATCTGTTTGGCGAAATTATCGCCGATAAGCGGAAGGTATACTTCGTTGATCAACCGATTGCGCACAAAGGAAGTAAGTACACGAGGCCGAAACTCTTCGAGGCGAAGTTCTTTGCGGAATGCATCAACCACCGCTTTTTTCGTCTCCTGATAGGTGTACCAAAGTGTAACCGTAACCGCGCTAAATGCACTCAGTTTCTCCATGAATCCGGTGTAGGAAATAGCGTAGTTCCCTCCAGAGACCACCGTGTGATTTCCAATCAATCCAGTCACTGATATTTTCGTAGGAACTTCGATCACATTGCGAATATTGTACGAATCAGCCAAAAGAAGCTGAGCTGTTTCGGGGATAAACTCGGCGCGGTCCACAATGTTTGACTCAGCCGTATACGCTTCGAGCCATTCGAGGATCAATCCAAATTTCGCGGAAATTGAAGTTTCCAATTCAGCAAGCGACTCTTTGAAAACCGATTCGCCCCGCTTCTGCTTGAGCACTTCGCTGAACCCCTTGTAGAGTTCTGAAGCCTCCGAAGAGATCACAAAGGTTTCACCGCGCATCTGTTCGCGACAGAGATAGTGCGCCGCTTCCAATGAAGTAGCACTTTCAAAATGACCGAATTCTGCGAGGAATGCCGCGAGAGCCGGTTTGATCTGCTGCGCATAACTGAGGATTGTCTTTTTAGTGCTGAACAACTGAGAAACTTTGTGGACACCGCGTAGGCGTGCGGCGAACAGTTTTTTGTCGGCGTCGCTGATCCCGAAATCCCAAAAAAGTTGAGCTGCAGTACGCGCGGTAGCCGGGAACGTCAGTAGATCCAACGATGTATGAAGTTTGATCAGTTCCGTCAGGATTTTCGCCGTATCGCCATCGTGAATCCCCTTGATGTACCCTTCCTGAAGGCGCGTGGACATAAATTTCTGCACGTAATCCGCCAACTCTTCGCCGGTGAGATTCGCTAGTTCGGACAGTTCTCCCGATTTTTCAGCCGATTCAAGGATCGTGAAGGCCAAATATTCAGAACGATAGATTTGGTCGTTCTCCGAAGGCATTTCCTGTTTCCACACTGCTTTGAGCGAATCAAGCGCAGGACTTTCAACCTTTTGTTTGAAATCAGTGCCAGTGAGAAGGAACCAGTGGCCATCGTCGCGCTGAACCATGGTGAGATCAAGTTCTTGTGCATTCACTGAGAATTTATGTTTGCCAAACTTGACGACATTCGTTCCCTCTTCGAACAGCTCCTGCTTGTCCTTCAGTTGACGAACAGCTTCCTCTTTTGAGCTCTTTATCTGACTCTGAAGGTCATCGGCTTTCACCGAATCACCCAGTTTGTTCAGCTCTTCCACGTTGTCGCGAACCTTTTCAATCATAAGATCCGTGGCGAAATATCCGTTGATTTCGTTAATCGTGGTGAAATTTTTCAGGCGATTCTTAATCCCGGCGATAATCCGTTCCGAAGCCTGCATGATTGCGCCGGCACGCTTGTTCCGTTTTTCCACCAAGGAGAGTTTTTTCGTTTCAAAGGCACTGAACAACTCTTCTCGTTTTTCTGCAAGTTGAGGAATAAACTGATCGAAATCGGCAAACTTGCCTTCCAACTCTTCAACCTGAACCATCAGTTTGGTCAGATATTCATCGCATTTTTCTGGCGTGTCAGCCACATCGAGATAGTTGATCACCGCTTGATTAAGCAGTTTCAGTTGTGAATTAAACTCCGCAGTGCCTTCAAATGAAGAGAGTTCCGTGATTCGATTCTGAAGTTTTGCCTTTACCGCATTGAGCGATGAAAAAATCACCGAAATGGTGTCAATAATCGCCGTGGTCTGTGTGGGATCATCAATTTTCAGATTTGACACAATCTCAATAAGCAGTTCGAGATCACGCCCGGTCTTGCGAATCTCCTCTTCCAACGATTTGCCTTCGGCGGTCTTTTCGATTGAAGGAACGCGACTGCTCTGTGCTTCAACGCGAACTCTATACGGATCAAGTCCTTCAGGTTTGAGAAGATATTCGATACACCCTTGTGAAAGTTCGTCAGATTTTGTGCGAACGTCAGTTTCCAGTGTTTCGATCAGCGGAAGATTTGTATAGCGCAACTCTTTGAGTGAAATGATCTCCCCGCGAAGAACTCGCAGTTCAGAAAGAGCCGTCACATAGAGATCCACGGAGTCAAACGTGGTACTGCGAATTTTCCGCATTCCGATTTCAACTTTTTCTGAAACCCGCGCAATTTCCTCTTCAGTAGATTTGCGGATTCGCACCACTTTTTCAAACTCGTCAATGGCAGTAATGGCGGCTTGACGAATCTCAATAAGTACCGATTTCAGATCCGATGCGTCCTCTTTTTCAATCCAGAAATAGGTGTCGATAATTTCGGTACACTGTTTATTAATATCGACATAGAGATTAGCGTAGCTATCTTCTTTGCGGATCAGGTTGATCACATTTTGGCACTCCGCCATGGTCTGAACAACCTGCTTGTTCCCCACTTTCACCAAGAATGAATCACTAGTCACTTCAGCTTGGAAATCGGCGCTGGTAAAGGGCGTCTGCCAGATTTGCAGTTGGTGATTTTTCTTTGGCTCTTCGTCAGCGCGGAAGAGGATCAGTTCACCGTTTTCGAAATGGGTGTAACCGTTGACAACAATTGGTGCTTCAATAGTTTGATTAATAAGATTATAGGTGAGTATTGCGTAGATTCCCGATTCGCGATTAAAAAAGATATACTGAAAATCTTCGCCATTGGGTGAGACTTTTTTCTGAACAAACAGCATATCTTTCAGGCCCGTGTCGAACGTTTTGTATTCGCCAGACTGAAGATAATAGCCATTTGAAAAGACCAATCCCTGTTGATCGGGAAGAATTATACAGGCATCGGCTATCGCATCGATACGCGTGACACTCTGAATTTTTTCATTGAACACGAGATAACGGAATGTTTTTTCTTGGTATGGCTTGATTTTTATGAGAATGATATTGCCAATTATAGCGTAGTAAATCTCCGCATCATCAAGTTTTTGATCTTTGCTCTCCACGTCTTCTGAGTAAATTCCGCGACCTGATTTTGTGTTGTTTTCAACTTTGATTGTGAGATCACCGCCCACGGTTTCCACAAACACTCGATCGTTGATCGAGATGTGAGGAAATTCGCCGTCACAGTGCATATCACGCGTCGTGCGTTTCCATTCAAATTCAAACTGAAGCGGAAACTGGTATTCATGATCACTGCGATTGTCCATATAGGTGAGTGCATTATCTTGAATCAACCACTTGAATGTCTTTATATCTGTGACACTATTGCCCGTTCTGAAAACCATAAATAAGTGGGGACCAATGATCGAAAACCGTGTAAAGAATGTGCTTTTGTAGTATTTATAGAGATCTTCGAAATCTTTAAGAAAGGTTTCGTTGTTGATCAGTGCCAGTGTTGTTTCGGTGAATTTTCGGTTTTGATACTCAAAGATCGCGAATACATCGGCCAGTTCGATCTTCGATTTCATTCCCATCATCACGTTGAACCCGAAAATCGATTTGTTGCCAATCTGAACGAGATCGCGCGGTGTGCAATTGTTGACGGTCATGATTCGTTCATTGCTAACAATAGACATTTCTATCGATCCGAAAATCTCCTTTCGCGTGCAGTTGAGTCTCTCGAGTCGAGTCTGCAGTTCCGCACTGTGCGTTTTCAGTCGCCCGCGAATCACTTCGTATGTACCACTTTCCATTGTAGGAACTTCGTGAATTGTCAGTTCTTGGTCAGCCACAGAATCTCCTTGAATGATTGCCATGATTTTATGTGTTGTAATGGAATTATAGGTTAGATATCAATCTCAACTTTGTCCGGCTATGGCGAACTGAGTTGCAACAGATAGAGTGAGGTTGCCCAAACGACAACCTCACTCTATACTACTACGAGTTCAGGATCTTTGCAGGAAGGTCGCCGAAACCGGCTTTCTTTACAGAATCGAGAAGCGAATCGAGCGACTCTTTGTCACCTGTTTCAGCTCCGCGAGACATTTTTAGCAAAAGCCCGCTCAGTGTCAAGTTTTTCAGATCTTCCGAACCAATTCCGAACTGATTGATAAACTTGTTGATCTGCGCTTTGAAATAAGCCTGATCACCGGTGATAAAGGTTCTTTTCACATCGGTCAGCACTTCCGAGTTGTCCACCATGCGATCAATAGCCTTACCCTGAGTAATCGCTCCAACGATCTTGTCGAAGAACATTGTCTCCCCGCCGACGATATCGATTTTCGCTGAACGAAGTGCTTCGTTGATAACCGATGCCTGAGCTGCGGCGATATCGCGCTGAACAGCAATTTGAGCGAGATCGATCTCTTTCTCCTTGTCCAGTCTGAGTTTGAACTCTTCGTGTTCTCTGCCCACGCCGTCGAGAAGTTTCATCGCATTAGCTTTTTCTTCAATACCAACAGCTTCAGCGGTGAACTTTTTCGACATAACTGCCGCTTCCGCTTCGCCCTCTTTCTGTTTTGCGATAGCATTTGCTTCGCGTCCTTTCGCTTCCGATTCTGCGGTTGCCTGAAGAACACCAGCTTTTGCCGATCCCTCTTTTTCAAGAGCTGCCGCTTTGATCTCGATACCCTTTGCTTCCGCGTTGGCTGTAGCTTCGAGGACTCGCGCTTTCGCAATTCCCTCTTTTTCGTACGCAATTGCTTTGGATTCAATAACGCGCGCTTCAGACAATCCTACAACCGCTTCCTCTTCAGATTTCGCAGCAGCCATGATTTTAACTGCTTCAGCCTGTTTTTCCGCCGCTTTGAGATTTGCATCCGCTTCGATTACGTGTTGTTCGGACAAGAGAACCGCAGAAATCTTCGCCGACTCCGCCGCTTTCGTTTCGCGAATCAGCGACTCTTCGGCAAGGCGCTGAGCGTCAGTAACGGCCACTTTTTTCGCACGATCAGCCCCGGCAAATGCTTCAGTGTCCTTGATTCGCTCTTGTTCGACCACTACCTCTTTTTCCACCATCACACGAGCGCGAATAACATCCTGAATATTCTTGCGCTGCTCTTCAACGGCTTTCTCTTTTTCAATTTGAGCGAGCTGAACGATTTTCTCTTTTTCTGTTTGTTCGAGAAGGCGCTCTTTGTCGACCCGTTCTGTTTCAATCGCTTCGGTGCGCTCTTTCGCTTTCTGAGCTACAATGATCTGACGGTTCTTGTTCTCTTCCTGAACAGCAATCTCTTCATCTGTGGTGATTCTCGCTTTTTCTGATTTCAGACGCTCTTCCTGAGCGATCTTTTCAGCTTCTGCTTCTTCTCGTGAAGTGATCGATGCAATTTCGCGTTTCTGTTTCTCTTCTGCTTCGCGTTGTTGTTTTTCAAGAAGAAGAATTGCTTCGCGAGCTTTCACGTCTTGCTGTTTGATTGTTTTCTCTTTTTCGCGCATTATTTCATTGGCGCGAATTGCCTGTGTAGCGGTGCGATCGTGAATTTTTTTGATACCTTCAGCATCGAGAATATTATCAGCGTTAAGTGCATTTACATCAGTCTGCTCGAGATAGTCAATCGCACAATCCTCGAGAACATACCCGTTGAGATCTTTGCCAATAATCTGGATAATCTCTTTTTTGAATTCGAGTCGATCGGTGTAGAGCTGTTCAAAATCGAACTTCTTACCTACGGTTTTGAGTGCTTCCGAGAACTTCGCATCAAAAAAATCTTTCAATCCTGCTTCAGATGAAGCCTTTACAGTCCCTAATGATTTTGCGACAAGAAGAACATCTGCGTGATTATCTTGATTCACTTTTACAAAAAATGCCACTTTAATATCTGCGCGCATGTTGTCTTTACAGATCAATCCATCTTTTCCGGTGCGCTCAATTTCGACCCGTTTCACAGAAATGTCCATCAGTTCTGCTTTGTGAATCACCGGAAGGACAATCATACCACTTAAGGAAACTTTTGATCCGCCGAGGCCGTTGCGAATGATCGCTTCACCCTGAATCACTTTTCTAAAACTGCGGATAATGAGAATCGCCGTTCCCACAACAAAAAATACACCTAATCCGATCAGCGTCATGGTAACCGTTGATAATTCTGGCATAAACTACTCCAACTCTCCTCGAAAGGGTTCAATACTGTAGACATTCTCTTCTTCACTTTTAGATACAATTTTAACTGAAGCTCCGGCGGGAAGTTTCATTCCCGTTTTCCCCTGACAATTGACAAGAAACGAACCATTGTCAATAACTACTTGCCCCATTTCTCCATCATTGAGATCAAACCGAAGTGTTCCCACTGATCCGATAATCTCTTTGGACAACTCAGCTTTTCCGTTGATCCCGAGAAATAGTTTTTTCAGTGGAATAGTGATTATGCGTGTAATCAATGCCGCTAGGACAAAGGATGGAATCATACCTATAATATTCGGGATTCCTCCCCAAGAGTTTGTAGCAAGTGAAATTAGAATTGTATACAACCAAAACAGAGTGAACAGAATGGTCAAATAAATTGATACAGGAATATCGCCGATTTTTAGAAATAGAAGTAGATCAGTGCCAAATCCGTCGGATTCGAGATCGACGTCAATGTCTAATCCTTCGACCTGAAAGAGTCCCAGAATAACGGTAATCCAATAGATCACCACAAGAATGAGGAAAAAAGTGGGAATAGCATTTGCGCCGGCAATGGAAAGTTTCAGCAGAGAGAGAAATTCAGTCAAGTGAACCTCAGCAGAGTTGAATGTACAGACCAACAGAGAGACAATTGATTACAAGTATATTTTACTAACTGATATAGTGCAATAAGTTTCTCTTAACAGTAATCTTCCAAACCAATATCGCCCAATATGTACAAGCGGATACTATTTTCATCTTCTCTTATCGAAACAGGGAGACTCCGTGAAAACGATCGCCGTATGTATTTCTCTTTTTCTTGGTGCTACCACTACACTTCTACTCTCAACTGTAGGTGAATTGACCTTCGCAATCTCGGGACTGATAGGATTACTCACTACCGGTGTAGCCTTTATCGCAATCCCTTCGCCGAGTAAACCAGATTCACCCAAGACAACTCGAGCAGCTAATCAATCCGCAATTCCACAGATTGTTCATACTGCAGAAAAAGATATTGCACAGCTCGAACTCATTCTGTCCCAGCTCATAGAATCACCAAGCAGATCGAGGCTCCTATCGATTATCCAAGTGGCAAAGCAGTTACAGCAGGCACCGTTGCAAGATCCACGTACCAACATTGATCTACACAGTTTTTTTAACCACTATCTTCCCGCCACCGCTGCGATTTGTACACATTATATAGAACTGACTCAACACCCTTTTCAAACTGAAGAAGTAGCGGAAACTCTCGCCAAAACAGAACAAGCACTTGAACAGATAGAGGTGGCCTTTAAAAAACAACGATCGAATCTTCTGGCTCATGATTTACTCGATCTCAATGTTGAACTCACGGTGATAGAATCGTCGCTTCGCCTTGAAGGATTGGTTGAAAAAGCAGACTCACGCAGAGGATAATCGATGATCAAGGAACATACACTCCCAAAAGATCACTCACCAATCGACAACTCCCTTTTTTCTGATGAACAGCAGCAACGCATTGCCGAACTTGCAGCATCCCTATCTATCGAAAACTCTCTGGAGATGGCGCAATATGGCACTTCTGCTCAGCGTGCAATCGCGCGACAGGCCAATGCAATGCTTCTCGCCATTCGTGAACGCGAAGGCAGCGAAATAGGTTCAACTCTGTCACAACTCAAACTCACAATAGAAAAGGTTGATCTCTCAAACGATGAAGGCTCCCGTTCTCGTTTATCCAAAATCCCATTTTTCGGAAATTTTTTCAATTCGACAAAGCAATACCATATCAAATTTGAAACGATAGTCACGCAGATTGACTCAATACTTACCGCTTTAGACACACATCGCGTAGCTCTTCTCAAAGATAACGAACGACTTAACTACCAATTTTCCCAGAATGAAAATGCTATTATCGATCTGACGATGTTTATCTCAGCCGGTGAAATGAGACTCGATGAAATCAGAACAATTCACCACAAACAGCTTAATGAAGGAGCTCTAAAATCACAAGATTCTCTCATGTCACAAGAAATCGCAGACAAAGAACACCTGATGGCACGATTTGAAAAACGTCTCTTCGACCTATCGATCAGTCGGACCCTTGCCCTGCAAATAGCTCCTCAAATTCGACTTATTCAGAGTACGAACAATAGGCTTGTCGAAAAAATAAATGGTGTGATTATCTCGACAATACCGATTTGGAAACAGCAAGTTGCCCTAGCTCTTTCACTGAGTAATTATCAAAAGGGGATTGAACAAAAGCGAGCTTTCACGAAAGCAACAATTGATCAGTTCACCGTTCAGGCACAACTTATCAAGGAGGGAACAGCCGCAGTGAACCTGAACTCGCAGGACATGAGCATTGAAAAGGAAAAAGTGAAAATAGTTCAGGAAAATCTCATTGCCACAATCACAGAGACGATTCTCCTTCAAGAAAAATGTCTGGAAAATCGCCAGTCGATTGAAAGAGAGTTGGTTGCCATGGAACAGGAGTTACAGGCGGCTCGGATCTGATACTTTCTGTTACATCGACAAAGCGATTGCTATGTAACGAAAGAGAATTGCGATTTGTCGATTAATCAATACCGATGTCAATATTCGAGGGGTGTTTTGAAAATTAGTCCCGATGCAAGCATGCTCACCGGAGCAGCTATTCCTACACCCAAATGAGCAATTCCCGTATAGCGAGCCATTTCGTGTTTTCCTTCGCTGAGCGCGTAGGACTGAACAAATCCAAGTGCAATTGTTGAAACCATCAGCCCCGCATGAACATAAAAAGCTTTCCGATGCAGTGCCGTTTTTGATCGTTTCGATTGACTGTTACGAATATTGGGCAATGCAAGTTCGATCGATGCGGTTGCCGTGTAGGCGATTGTTCCAAGAGCAACTAATCCTCCGTGAATAACCCGTTCTGATTGCGACTGAGAACTTTGCCACACGTTCTGTGTTCCATTTTGTTGATTAGTTTCAGACATACCGACTTCATTGCGATAGGTATGGCCCTGATTTTTCATGGAAAGGAAATGGTATAATCCCATTCCATTTGCAGCGAGCAGAATTCCTCCTGTGGTATAGGCAAGTCTTCTATGAACTCGCATTGCATTGGTTTGTCGAACCGTGAAAAGACGATTTTCATCCGTCAAAAACTGGACCGCTGAATCGAGCAATCGCGTTTGTTCCATGAGAGAGTCAGAAATTGGCGCCGTTGACAACGGGGTAATCGTTTGCCCCTGCAGTGGAAAGAGAATCACAAAGAACAGAATCAGAAAAATGTAATTGCGCATATTGTTTTCCTTTGCATATCGCTTTGCCGCCTTTGCCACATTCACGAGATTCACCGTGAACCCGACAATAATACCATTTGGGGATCTAAGATACGAGGTAAAAGAGAAGAAGATGCCAATCGCTAATTGCACAGAATTATCGCAAGCATAATATTCACTCTAGAATCTGAAATATCTACAACACACTAATATTATAAATCTTATATTTCTAGTATCGTCACGTTCAATCCGAATGTGACACATCAATAACAAGAAGGAGAACGTATGAGTCCTGAAGATTCGTACAACAAGATCAAAAAGCAAGCGGCTCAGATTGAGTCTGAACAGTGGCGCCGTCCTTCGGGGACCAGTTCGCAGATTATCAAAGATGGCCACGACCAGATTCTTGTGGCTCGCGAAGACAAAACCAAACTGGTGGAAGCGGGAATGGCGGAGACGCTGATCGACACGGCAGAAACAGCTCTTCTCGGGTATAGCTGGGTGGATGGTCTCTATGCCACAACGCTTTGCAGCGACAGTGTCCTTCGCACTGCATGGGAATCAGGATTGGAAAATGGGTTCAACCTTCGCGGGGAACTGTTCAAATTCGGGGATTTCGGGATTCGCCGGAATCGACTCACGGCAGTGAAAGCGATGTTCACGGAGATCAAAAAGGGGATCGGCCCCGATGATATGATCATGGATCTCAAGGAGCTGAATCAGTTTTTTGTTTCCAACCCCACCGTGACAGCGGGACTGAAACAGTTTGTTCCGGGCTGGGTTGAAGAGGCACTGATGATTCACAACGAACTGACGGATCTTAGAACAAAACTTTGCGCCACCGCAGACAACACCAATCTCGACAAATTCTACAGTGAAAAGCGCGGTGCTTTCACGCTGTATCAGAACGCGATCGATGAGGTTCGCGAATGGGGACAGTTTGTGTTTGATGGAACTGAACGGGCGGAGAAATATCGCGCACAGTACCTTGTGGGTCGCGGCGGGCGGCCTTCAAAGAAAGATGAAAACAAACCTGCTACAGAGGTCGTAAACCCTCAGATGTAGTTTGATACTTCTAACTTGCTGTAAGGGGATGATTCTATCTGAATTGTCCCCTTTTTTTTTGTCAAAAAAAAATAGTTTCTGCTGGAAAACGGTCAGTTTCTGCTGGGTGAATCTCGGTTTCTGCAGGAGGGATGGTGTGTTTCTGCAGGTGGGATGGTGAGTTTTTGCTGGATGAATCTCAGTTTCTGCTGGTGGGATGGTGAGTTTCTGAAGGAGGCATGGTGAGTTTTTGCAGGGGGAAGTTCAGTTTCTGCAAGTGGAAATTCAATTTCTGCGGAGGAGATCTCAACTGTGTACGGGAGCGGGTTCAATTTCTGCGGGGAATGGTTTGATTGCCTGCATCTGAACGGCAATTTTGGCGAGATATTTACCGGTGATTCGCCGGTGAAGAGCGATTTCGCGGATGGTATATTACACTGGTCAAAGGCAGGGAGATATGACGGAGTCGAAGGATCATCTGACGCCGGAGAGGCGAAGCTGGAATATGAGCCGGATTCGGTCGAAGGATACTAAGCCGGAGATAGTTGTCCGAAAGGCTCTCTTTGCCGCCGGTTTCCGATATCGCCTCCATGTGAAAGATCTTCCCGGGAAGCCGGATATTGTTCTTCCGAAGTATAAAACGGCAATTTTCGTTCACGGCTGTTTCTGGCACCGCCACGAGGGATGCAAACGGTGTACAACTCCTACGAAAGATCGGGAGTTCTGGGAGAAGAAGTTCCAGAGAACGGTGGAACGGGATCAGCAGGAAAGAATCGCTCTTGAACACGCAGGATGGAGAGTTCTGACTGTGTGGGAGTGTGAGATCGGGACTGCCAAAATCGAAAAAACGGTACTGCTTCTGAAATCTAAAATTCTGAGCGGGGGGAGTTAAGCGCTTTTTGTTCAGGATGACTGATAATAAAACAAATACTTGTGAGTTTAATTGCTAAAGCATGTGAAAATTTCGGACGGTACAGAAACAGTGTGAATGTTTGAATGTGTTGAATTTAAGAGATATTGTGAATGTATATTTGCCGTTAGTTTTGCTATAATGTTAGTGAGTATTGATTGCAATGAATACAAAATTTAAAGCGATAGATTTTTTCTGCGGAGCGGGGGGAATTACCTGTGGTTTTCAGCAGGCGGGAATACCAGTTCTTGCAGGTGTCGACATTGATACAAGCTGTAAAGACACCTACGAAATTAATAATCGTTACGGCAATTATGAAAGCCTAATCGGTTTAACCGGTGGGCCTCAGTTTATTTCAAAAGATATCAATGAACTGCCCTTCGAGGAGCTTTCTGAGATTACGGGCATTCGACAGAATGACGATAATCTGATCCTTGTGGGCTGCAGTCCCTGCCAGTTCTGGAGCCAGATAAACACCACTCGCGACAAAGCTCAAAAAACAATGAATCTGCTTTCACGCTTTCAGGAGTTCGTTGAACATTTCAAGCCGGGGTATGTGGTTATTGAAAATGTACCGGGGCTTGAAAAACGAAAAGATGAAAGCAAGCTAGATCTGTTCCTCTCGATGCTGGAAAAGAACGGGTATGTGTTTGACGGCAAAGTCATGAGAACCGAACAACACGAGATACCTCAAACCCGCAAACGATATGTTCTTTTAGCGACACGGGTGAAAGATGCAATCACACTTCCCGAAGCTTCTGACTACAAACCGGTACTGAAAGATTTTATTGGCGATACTAAACGCTTCCCTGTTTTACCTGCCGGGTATGAAGATTCCGGTAATCTTCAACACATAACGGCAGGACTCAGCGACCTGAATCTTCGCCGCCTTCAGAAAACACCCATGGGCGGTGACCGTCTGAACTGGGCAGATGATCCGGAGCTGCAGATTCCGTGCTATCAGGACAAGCCAAATATTTTCAGAACTATCTATGGACGACTTCATTGGGACAAAATTGGTCCCACTATTACGACAAAATTTCTACGGATTTCCAACGGACGCTACGGTCATCCTGAACAGGATCGGGGCCTTTCTCTTCGTGAAGGTGCGACACTACAGACCTTCCCTTACGGGTATGTATTCTACGCAGGAAGTATGGATGCGAAAGCACGGCAGATCGGAAATGCGGTTCCACCAAAACTGGCAGAAAAAATTGCACAACAAATTCTTAAATAGATGGAGTATTAAGCAGACTGCCAAATATGGATCTGCATGATGTATTTTAAAGCATGAAAAAAACAATGCTAAAATCGGTTTCGTCAGATATTCGAAA
>JFJP01001375.1_pt1 | contig 19997 bp, 19 predicted proteins | sample 431651 | NCBI WGS metagenome assembly JFJP01 (sample SAMN02602958, study PRJNA72255) | Microbial mat metagenome, whole genome shotgun sequencing project. | biome: fresh water; feature: sink hole; material: water; isolation source: purple microbial (photo- and chemosynthetic) mats found in...
AATGAAACCGGAATCAATAACGGAAATTGGTACCGTTCTGCTTATGATAAAACCCATAATTTAGCCATAACAAGCTCCTATAAATTAAATAAAAAATGGAATTTTGGCGCCAATTTTGTACTTCAAACAGGACAACCTGTAACTTATCCAAACAGTCAATATACTTATCAAAATATCACAGTTCCAAACTATGGTTTGCGCAATGAAAATAATTTGCCACTATACCATCACTTAGATGTTTCCGCAACATTAACTCCCAAAAGAAGTGACAATAAACGTTGGAAAGGCGAATGGGTTTTTAGTATTTATAATCTATACGCTAGAAAAAATGCAGCTTCTATCAGTTTCCGACAAAACCAAGATTCAGGACAAAATGAAGCCATAAAATTATCTATCTTCGGAATTGTTCCGGCAGTTTCTTATAACTTTAAATTCTAACAAAATGAAAAACACAATCTATATTCTTGTTCTCCTATTTTTTGCAAGTTGCGAAGACAAAGTAGATATTGATTTAGACACCGCCAATCCAAAATTGGTTATTGATGCCAATATTTTATGGCAAAAAGGAGCTGTAGGAAACGACCAAACCATAAAACTTACTCTTACTACGGATTATTACAGTAATACCATACCTGTAGTTTCAGGAGCAGTTGTTTTTGTTACTAATAGTTCCAATACTGTTTTCAGTTTTGTAGAAATACCAAACACTGGCAATTATGTTTGCTCCAATTTTGTTCCTGTTATCAATGAAAATTATACTTTAAACATTCAATATTTGGGACAAACGTATACATCAACCGAAAAATTGTTAGCCACTCCCACTATTGATAGCACACAACAAACTACGGTACAGGGTTTTGGAGGAGACGAAATTCAAGTAAAATTTTTCTATCAAGACAATGGTTTAGAAGACAATAACTATTTAATAGGCGTAAAAAACTCCGAAAAATTATTACCAGAATATGGCGTTATCAAAGATGAATTTTTTCAAGGAAATCAAATGTTTGGATTTTATACCGATAGCGATTTAAAATCTGGTGACGTTCTTAGTTTTAGCTTGAAAGGAATTTCAATTCGCTACTTCAACTACATGAACAAATTACTAAACATTGCAGGAAGTGCTGGCGGGAGTCCCTTTGCAACACCACCAGCAACATTAAGAGGAAACATTATAAACCAAACCAACCAAGATAATTATCCTTTGGGCTATTTTCATTTATCTGAAATTGACACATTAAATTATACTGTTCAATAGGTTAAAGACAGCAGATTTTAATTAGTGATGATACGTTTAAAAAAAATCTACTACCTAAAACCAACTTCCTAGCACCTAAAACCTTTTAAAATGTCATCACATCACATAGTTCGAGACGATCAAGAACCTGCATTAATTATTGCAAATGGCGCATCGTGTAGTTTTGAACTTTTGGGACAATTACTAGAATGGTCGCCAATAGTTGTAGTTTTAGACAACGCCATTGACAGAGTTTTACAATTGGACATAAAGATTGATGTGCTTTTAGGAGATTTTGATGATGATTTTAATCCAGAAATTTATAAAGAAAAACAATTTCCGCTTGAAATTGTGCATACTCCAAATCAAGACAAAACCGATTTAGAAAAAGCCTTCGACTATTTAATTGAAAAAGGTCATAAAGCAGTAAATGTGGTTTGGGCAACAGGAAAACGTGCCGATCATACCATCACAAATATTACTAATATTGTAAGTTATAGAAATAAATTAAAAATCGTAATTTTAGACGACCATTCCAAAATCTTTTTATTACACAATAAATTTGAAAAATGGTACCCTAAAGATACACCTATCTCATTAATACCTATCGGAAAAGTAAACGGAATTACCACCCAAAATCTATTCTATCCATTGTATAATGAAGAACTTACAATTGGTTACAGAACAGGAAGCAGCAATCATGTAGCCGAAGATGGAATTGTTATGATTGAACATTCTGACGGCGATTTACTATTAATGGAATGTTTTGATTAAATCTCTTGTTTTCTGCATTCATTTTCCTATATTTGATATAGAGAAATGACAAAATGAAGAACAAAATAATACCAGAAAAAACTACACTACATCCAAGAAATCCTCATAGATTTAGATACGATTTTGAAAAATTAATTTATAATTATCCTATTTTAAAAAATTATATTTTCATTAATGAACACCATGTAGAACAGAACAATAACGAACTGGCAAATCAAACTATTGATTTTGCCAATCCCGAAGCTGTAAAAGCTTTAAACAAAGCTATTTTAGTTTCTAATTATGGTATTCAATATTGGGATATTCCTAAAAATTATTTATGTCCGCCAATTCCTGGAAGAGCCGATTATATTCATTATTTAGCCGATTTATTAGCCAATTCTAATGACCAAATTATTCCAGAAGGTGAAAATGTAATTGGTTTAGATGTTGGTATTGGTTCCAATTGTATTTATCCAATAATTGGAAATTATGAATATCAATGGAGTTTTGTTGGAACAGATATCGATGAAAATGCACTTCAAAATTGCAAAAAAATCATTGCAAAAAATCCACATTTAATTGAAGCAATAAGTCTTCAATTGCAAACGGAACCAAGATTTGTTTTTAAAAACATCATTCTACCCGAAGATAAATTTGCTTTTACCATTTGCAATCCACCATTTCATTCATCGCAAGAGGAAGCAACTAAAGCATCTATTAGAAAAGTAACTAATTTGAAAGACACAAAAACAACCACCCGAGGCAAAGCCGAATTGAGCGAAGCTAAACCTATTTTAAATTTTGGTGGTCAAAACGCCGAACTTTGGTGCAATGGAGGAGAAATTGGTTTCATTACCCAAATGATTTACGAGAGTGTAAAATATCCATTACAAGTTTTTTGGTATACTACTTTAGTTTCTAAAAAAGATAATTTACGAAGCATTTACAAAACCTTAAACAAAGTTGGAGCAGTAGAAATTAAAACTATAGAAATGGCGCAAGGACAAAAAATAAGCCGTTTTGTAGCGTGGACTTTCTTAAGTGAAAAGCAACAGAAAGAATGGAAGTTTTATGTTTGATATTTTAAAACAAAATCATAAATTGTTAATTTTTATACAAGTACTTGACTTTTTCAAATTGTTTTGTATCTTTGTACAAGATAGGTAATTCCTAAAAAATCGTGGCGGTGAAACATCTACCATAAATGTATTGTAAATGCATCGGATTTAGGGTCTATCTTTTTAAAAGAAAAATTCAAAGGGCAATTGCCCTTTTTTTTATGAAGATATTTATTGATGAAAGCGGAGATTTAGGATGGACTCTTGACAAACCAAATAGAAATGGTGGATCAAGTAGATATATTACTCTTACTGGTTTAGTTATTTCTGAAAATGACGAAAAATATATTACCCGTTTCATTTCTGATATTTACAAAAAATATAAACTCACTCCAAACATTGAAAAAAAAGGAGCAAATTTTCTTCCTGAACATTCAAGTTTTATTTCTAATCAATTAAGCAAGTTATCTACAAAGTGCCATTCGTTTATGATTATTTCATTAACAGTAAATAAATCAAAAGTTTTTGATGCTTTAAAAAAGGATAAAAATATTTTCTACAACTATGCTTTGGGTTTATTATTGAAAAATGAAATAGTTAAACACGAAAGAGTTGAAATCATTTTAGACAAAAGAACCATAAAAGTTAGTCATGGTGAAAGCTTTCCAGATTATATAAAAACTCAAGTTTGGGGCGAAGGACACAATATTGAAATTTCATGTTGCTTTTTAGAAAGTACTCATAATAAAATGTTATGGTTTGCCGATTGGTATGCTAATTTTGTATGGAGAAATTATGAAGATAATGAGAATAGTTCTTATAGTGTTATTCAAAATGCAACTTATTTTTCCGAAAAAAGACTTTATTTTTGATTTATGAAATTCCAAGTAATCTCCGCATACGAACCCACAGGCGATCAGCCGCAAGCCATTGAAAAACTTTCAAATGGAATTCGCAATGGCGAAAAATACCAAACGCTATTAGGAGTTACGGGTTCTGGAAAGACATTTACCGTTGCCAATGTAATTCAAAATGTAGAAAAACCTACATTGGTTTTGGCACACAACAAAACGTTAGCCGCACAATTATATTCAGAATTCAAGCAGTTTTTTCCAAATAACTCGGTGCAGTATTTTGTTTCTTACTATGATTATTACCAACCAGAAGCGTTCATTCCTGTAACTGGAACCTATATTGAAAAAGATTTATCTATTAATGAAGAATTAGAAAAACTTCGTTTAAGCACTACTTCTGCCCTACTTTCTGGTCGTCGTGATATTATAGTAATTTCGTCTGTTTCCTGTCTTTACGGAATTGGAAACCCAGTAGAGTTTCAGAAAAACGTAGTTTCTATTGAAAAAAATCAAGTAATTTCTCGAACCAAATTATTACACAAATTAGTACAAAGTTTGTACTCTAGAACAGAAGCCGAATTTACTCCAGGCAATTTCAGAATTAAAGGCGATACCGTCGAAATCTTCCCAAGTTATGGAGACGAACCATTTAGAATTCACTTTTTTGGCGATGAAATTGAAGAAATTGAAGCCTTTGATGCCAGAAGTTCTCAAGTTTTAGAAAAATACGAAAAACTGACTATTTATCCAGCCAATATGTTTGTGACTTCACCTGATGTTTTGCAAGCAGCCATTTGGGATATCCAACAAGATTTGGTTAAACAAGTAGATTATTTCAAAGAAATTGGTAAACATTTAGAAGCAAAACGATTGGAAGAACGCACCAATTTCGATTTAGAAATGATTCGCGAACTAGGCTATTGCTCAGGTATAGAAAATTATTCCCGTTATTTAGACCGACGTTTACCCGGAACGCGACCATTCTGCTTGTTAGATTATTTCCCAGATGATTTCTTGATGGTTGTTGATGAGAGTCACGTAACAATTTCGCAAGTTCATGCCATGTATGGTGGCGATAGAAGTAGAAAAGAAAACTTGGTTGAATACGGTTTTCGTCTTCCTGCAGCAATGGACAACCGTCCGTTAAAGTTTGAAGAATTTGAATCCATGCAAAACCAAGTAATTTATGTTTCAGCAACACCAGCCGATTATGAATTACAAAAATCAGAGGGAATTTATGTTGAGCAAGTCATTCGTCCAACTGGATTATTAGATCCAATTATTGAAGTGCGTCCGAGTTTGAATCAAATTGACGATTTAATTGAAGAAATTCAACAACGATGTGAAGTAGATGAACGTGTTTTAGTTACCACATTAACCAAAAGAATGGCAGAAGAGTTGACCAAATATTTAACGAAAGTTTCCATTCGTTGCCGTTACATTCACTCTGATGTTGATACTTTGGAACGTGTAGAAATAATGCAAGATTTGCGTAAAGGTTTGTTTGATGTATTAATTGGAGTAAACCTACTTCGAGAAGGATTAGATTTACCTGAAGTTTCATTGGTTGCTATTCTTGATGCTGACAAAGAGGGATTTTTAAGAAGTCATCGTTCGCTAACACAAACCGTAGGACGAGCCGCTCGAAACGTAAATGGAAAAGCCATTATGTATGGCGATAAAATTACGGCATCCATGCAAAAAACCATAGACGAAACCAACTACCGTCGTGAAAAACAAGTGAATTACAATACCCAACACGGAGTTGAACCAAAAGCATTGAATAAAAGCTTGGGTAGTGCTCTAGCCGGAAATTCGGTTTCTACTCAATATTATGAAAATCAAGTATTAAAAGCAGCCGAACCCGAAAGCTTATACTTATCTAAACCCGAAATTGAAAAGAAAATCCGTGAGGCTAAAAAAGCTATGGAAAAAGCAGCTAAAGAATTAGATTTTATGCAAGCTGCTAAATACCGTGATGAGATTAAGGCACTGCAGGAGAAATTATAAAAAAAACGCAACTTTTTGAGGTTGCGTTTTCATTCTAACCAACAATTAATTAACCAATTTCAATCATTCGTTTTGGTTTTGGTAGTGCTTCATCTCTTTTAGGAAGTGCCACATACAAAACACCATTCTCATAAGTAGCATTAATGTTTTCTGAATTTATAGTTTCAGGTAAAGTAAAGGATCTTCTAAAAGACGAATAACTAAACTCTCTTCTTGTATATCTACCCTCTGTTTCCTCTTTATCCGATTTATTTTCAGAAGAAATTGTAAGTACATTGTGATCAATCTCGATATTAAAATCTTCTTTTTTCTTTCCCGGAGCTGCCAATTCAATTCCGAAACTTGTATCGGTTTCTTTGATATTTACGGCAGGAACCATGCTGTTAAAACTTTGAATGCCACCCAACCAATCTGGTTTTAATAATTCATCGATAATGGATGGAAAGGGAACCGTGTTTCTTTTAATTAAGTTCATAATTCTATAATTTAAATTAAACATTTATTAGTTATGTTCATCTAAAAAACAAATTATGTACCAACACAAAAAAAAAGTCATTTTGACTGATAATGAATACTTTAAACTGAAATTTTGTCATTTTATGACCATTTTAACTGACGATTTTTCAGAAAATAAAAATCATAAAACCAAGAAAAATAATGAATACTTTAAACTGAAATTTTGTCATTTTATGACCATTTTAACTGACGATTTTTCAGAAAATAAAAATCATAAAACCAAGAAAAATTATAAAACCAGACTTTCTTGTAGGATAAACTTTAGTTTTGTAAATTTGAATAAAAAACAGCTTTTAATAGCGCAAATCAAACGCTATTTGGGAGTATATGCGCAATGATATTGTGACAATTTAGGAGTTGGCAGTAATTTTACCCAAAATAGACGAATTCATGACTTTAAACAGCAAACAAATATGAAGAAAATATTATTGACTATTTTACTTATTTTGATAACCTTATACCTACTATTCACTTATTCTGATGTCTTCAAAGCTAAACTTATAACAACTTACAGTAAAAATTATAAGGAAAGTTTATTTAATGATAAGTTAATTGGAATAAGCGAAATTGAACTTTTGAAAAAATTAGGCAAACCTCTTAAAGTAACTCAAAATTTGAGTGGCTATGAATCATTTTTATACACTAAAGACTTAGATAAAATCGAGATAGCAAATGGTTACGTTGGAATTACATTTAAAGACAAAGATTATGAAGAACAAGAAGAAATAGCTTTTAGCCTTATAACTTTTAATAAATATAATAAATGTTTCAGCCAATGGAAAACATCAACATATAAAGATACTATAGATTTAAGTGGTAAGAGTAAGGAAGATGTTATAAAGATTTACGGTCGACCAAATAGAAAAATGAAATGTGATGATGGTTATAAGGTATATAAATATTCAAAGTTAAATACAAATATTACTAATAATGATAGTACATATCAAATAAATGTAAGGTTAGTATTCATTGATAAAAGTAATAAAGTAGTGAAAATTTACAAAAATATTAATTTAGATAATAATGAATATTTAGGTTGTTGCGGATACGAATAATATATACCAACTAAGTAGTTTTAGCAAAAAACTACTGCCAACACCAGTTTTCGCCTATTGCTGGGCTTGCGCTTGCTATTTTTGTCTTCGTGGAGAATAATCAGGTGTCAACAATTCTAGTTTTCAAAAGAAATTTAGTAGATTTGTTTGGTCAGTGTTCGCAGCAGCAACAGAGCGAAAGCTGGGGAACGTTGGCCGTTAGTTAACCCGAAATGAACAAAAAAGAAAATAATACGAAAAAAAAATAAAGCCAAAAATAAATTAATACAAGCCAAAAATGGATAAACAAAACATTGATAATTTCATAGTAGAAATTGAAAAATATTATTTAGATAGTTCAGCAGAATATTTTGCAGGTCAAGGAATAGTTGACAAACTAAATATCGAAGAAACTAAATACTTAAATGAAAATTTAGATTTGTCTAAAATTATTGGAGTTGATGAAAACTTAATTTTAAATGAAATTCTAAAATTAAAAGAAAAAAATAAATTTTCATATTTTCTTTTAAGATCCTTGAATATAAAAATTGAAATCAACCAAATTGACGAAAATGGAAAAACTGTTTTTATGTTATTAGCCGAAAATTACTTTATAGAAAAAAACGGTTTTTTAATTCAGTCAATTAATCAATTATTTGAAAGAAACTATTTCATAAAAAAAGAAGATGAAGATTTCGTAACAGAACTTTATAAAAAAATTCAATCACAAACGCAATTAGAAAGTTGGTCACTTTTGAGATTTGCAATTAAATTAAATGATAAGGATAAATTTTCTTTGGCATATCAAAACCATAGAGAACTTTTTGTTATTCTTTCTTTAAAACTTAACAAACCAATAAGTTTCAATTTCCCAAATTTACTTGGTGTAATGAACAATGCAATGCAATTTTATAGAGAAAATGGAGAAATGATTTTAAAAGCAATGAATTTTTATGAAAGAACTAACCAAATAATGAAATTAGATGAAAAAAAAGGAACTTTCAAAAAGAAACTTGTAGAATTTGAAACAAATAAACCAATTCAAAATCAAGAATTTAAAGAAATAATATTAATTTTATTCCCAGAACTAAAATAACCGAACGGCTAACAGCAGGTGCTTTCAGAAATGGCGGGTTTTGGGCTTAATTTAAAGTTGATTTTGTACTTGCAAAGTCAGTGCTTAACCCAAAGTTTAGGCTTCCTTAATCTGCCACTTCTGCAAGCTGCGAAACGCTATTTGGCAGTATATTGTGACAATTTAGGAGTTATAAGCAATTTTATGAAAAATCTACAAACAACAACATTTATTCTTTCAATAATCTTATTTATAAGTTGTAAAAAAGAAATGAATGAAGTTAAAACAACGGAAAAGAAGAGAGAAATTATCGAAAATAAAAAAATGTTATTTAATGACTACATAAAATCTTTTAAACCTCAAAAGGTGAATTTAAACACAGATAATATTACTGAATATATATTTTGTGATATGGGACATTATGCTTTTTTTGATGGTAAAACTAAAAAAGAAATAGACTATATAACTAATGTATCAAAATATGGAGGAAATGAAGATTTGAAATTTATTGATGTATATTGTAATGACAATCAAAAAGAGTTTATTGCAGAATCTGCTGGTGGTGGAACATTGGGAAATTATCACTATGTGGATATTTTGAGATATAATTCTGAAACACATAAAATAAATTCAATTTTTAATTATGAAATATCTTCTTTTCATTGGAAAGAGGACAAAGAAATTTTAGATTATGTCTATTATATTGATGTTCTTTACAAAAAAGGAGATGAATGTATCGATACAATTAAAGTTTATCAAGGCGAATTTATAAATAAACCGAAAAGTTACAGTTTAAAGATAAAACCAAAAAAGCTTATCGAAAAATATTATTTCAATGAAAAAACTGGAACTTTTGAAAAAAACGTCGACTAACAGGTTTTGCAAGATTGCGGGTTTTGGGCTTAATTTAAAGTTGATTTTGTACTTGCAAAGTCAGTGCTTAACCCAAAGTTTAGGCTTCCTTAATCCGCCACTTCTGCAAGCTGCGAAACGCTATTTGGGAGTATATACGCAATGATATTGTGACAATTTAGGAGTTATAAGCAATTTTAGAACAACACGACTATGAAAGAACTTAAAATTTTATTGACAATATTCTTTTTGACAATTGGACAGACAATTTTAGCTTGTGACTGCGACTCTCAAGGTGAATTTTTAACTGTTGCACCAACAACAAAACTTGTTGCATTAGTTAAAGTCACAAAATATCTGACTTTTAAAGATATTTATGAAGAAAAAACACCAATGTCAATGGAAGTTGAAATCATAGAAGTTTACAAAGGAAAAGAAACAAGAAAGAAAGTAATAGTCTGGGGTGATATTGGAAATTTATGCCGACCTTATCTTTCAATATTTGAAGTCGGAAAATTTTATGTGATTGCATTTGAAACAGGTTCAGACGGTTCAAAAGGATTCGCTCATAAAAACGAAAAAATAACGGACTATTCTATTTCGGTTTGTGGCGACTATTGGCTAAAAGCTGACATAAAAAAGAAAATTGCTATTGGTTCCATAACTAAAAAAGAAAAACAAATCACTTTAGTAGAATTAAAAGCTAAACTAACCAAAAAATAAAAAAAGCTTATAACAGCGGTTCAATGGCTTGTTTCGGGATTTATTTAGAAAAGCACAGCGGTTTAATTTAAAGTTTTCTCTATATTTGTAAAGGCTTGGTGATAAATAATCGCCACTGAAGCAAGCTACCAAATCGTTGTAATAATTTTTTTTCATAAATCTATTGAGAAAATGATACTCGAAATGCTAATCTATCAAAATCAAATAATACAGAAATTAACTATAAAACCCAATAAATAAAAATCCCAAATTTTCATTTGGAATTTTCTATTTTATTTACTTAAGTACATTTTTCTTCTGCTGTATAATTCGTAGAATTGATCGTCTTTTAAATCGTCTATAAATAAAATACTTTCACCTGTAGATTTCATTTCTGGCCCGAGTGCTTTGTTTACATCTTTAAACTTACTGAAAGAAAAAACCGGTTGCTTAATAGCATAACCTTTAAGCTGCGGATTGAAAGTAAAATCGGTTACTTTGTTTTCACCAAGCATTACTTTAGTGGCATAATTTACATAAGGTTCTCCATAGGCCTTGGCTATAAACGGAACTGTTCTTGATGCTCTTGGATTGGCTTCGATGATGTAAACCGTATCGTCTTTTATAGCAAATTGGATGTTGATTAAACCAACTGTTCTTAAAGCCAAAGCGATTTTCTTAGTATGATCTTTGATTTGTTGCATTACAAATTCACCTAAATTAAATGGTGGCAAAGTAGCATTTGAATCTCCTGAGTGAATTCCGCAAGGTTCAATATGTTCCATTATACCAATGATGTACACATTTTCTCCATCGCAAATGGCATCGGCTTCGGCTTCTATGGCTCCATCCAAATAATGGTCAAGTAATAATTTATTTCCTGGAATCGATTTCAATAAATCAATTACATGTTCTTCTAATTCTTGTTTGTTGATGACAATTTTCATGCCTTGACCACCCAAAACATACGATGGACGAACTAATAAAGGAAAATCTAAACTATCGGCTAATTTCGATGCTTCGTCAGCACTTTCTGCAATTCCAAATTTTGGAAACGGAATATTTAATTCGGTTAATAATTCAGAAAAACGTCCTCTATCTTCGGCTAAATCTAAGGCGTCGAAAGAAGTTCCAAGGATTTTAATTCCGTATTTAGATAGTTTTTCTGCTAGTTTTAAAGCCGTTTGTCCGCCAAGTTGAACAATTACACCCTCAGGATTTTCATGACGAATGATGTCGTAAATGTGCTCCCAAAAAACAGGTTCGAAATACAATTTATCAGCCGTATCAAAATCGGTTGAAACCGTTTCGGGATTACAATTAATCATAATTGTTTCGTAACCACATTCTTTAGCAGCCAAAACACCATGCACACAAGAATAGTCAAACTCAATTCCTTGCCCAATTCTATTTGGTCCGGAACCTAAAACAACTACTTTCTTTTTATTGGTTACAATGCTTTCGTTATGAACGTATCTTTCGCCATTAGCCGTTTGAATTTCAGCTTCAAAAGTAGAGTAATAATAAGGAGTTTGTGCTTTAAATTCGGCAGCACAAGTATCTACCAATTTATAAACACGCTTAATGTTCATGTCATCTCGCAATTTATATACCTGACTTTCCAAACAACCCAACATGTGTGCAATTTGTCTGTCGCCATACCCTTTTTGCTTGGCTTCAAGCAATAATTCTTTGGGCAAAGTATCTATTTTGTAGTTGGTAATTTCTCTTTCTAACAAATACAATTCTTCATATTGTTTCAAGAACCACATGTCAATTTTAGTAATTTCGTGAATCCTACTCAACGGAATACCCATGGCAATGGCATCATAAATTACAAAAACTCTATCCCAACTTGCATAAGTTAGTTTTTCTATAATTTGTTCGTAGTTTTTATAACCTTTTCCGTCTGCTCCAAGTCCGTTACGTTTAATTTCAAGTGATTGGGTTGCTTTGTGAAGCGCTTCTTGAAACGAACGCCCAATTCCCATAACTTCTCCAACCGATTTCATTTGAAGTCCTAAAGTCCTATCAGCTCCCTCAAATTTATCGAAATTCCAACGTGGTATTTTTACAATAACATAATCTAAAGTAGGTTCAAATAACGCCGATGTTGATTTGGTAATTTGATTTTGAAGTTCATCTAAATGATAACCCAAAGCCAGTTTAGAAGCGATTTTTGCAATGGGATAACCTGTAGCTTTTGAAGCTAAAGCAGAAGAACGTGATACTCTAGGATTGATTTCGATGGCAACAATATCTTCTTTTTCATCTGGCGATACGGCAAATTGCACGTTACAACCTCCAGCAAAATTTCCGATGGAACGCATCATCAAAATAGCCATATCACGCATCTTTTGAAATGTGGTATCCGATAAAGTCATTGCAGGTGCCACCGTAATTGAATCTCCTGTATGAATTCCCATGGGATCCATATTCTCTATCGAACAGATAATTACTACGTTGTCGTTTTTATCACGCAAAAGTTCTAATTCATATTCTTTCCATCCCAGTAGTGCTTTATCAATCAGCACTTCATGAATTGGCGACATTTCTAAACCATAGGTTAATTTTTCGTCAAATTCTTCTTTACTATGTACAAAAGCAGCTCCAGTTCCACCCAATGTAAACGAAGGACGAATTACTAAAGGAAAACCAAACTCTTGAGCAATTTCTTTTCCTTTTAAGAATGAAGTTGCTGTTTTTGCTGGTGCTGCGGGAATACCTATTTTTTCTAATAGTTGCTTGAATTGTTCGCGGTCTTCGGTGATATTAATTGCATTGACATCAACTCCAATTAATTTTACATTAAAATCTTCCCAAATTCCTTTTTCATCGGCTTCTAAACAAAGATTTAAAGCGGTTTGTCCACCCATTGTTGGAAGAACCGCATCAATTTGAGGATGTTCTTTTAAAATTTGGATAATTGATTTGGTTGTTAGTGGCAATAAATAAATATGATCCGCCATACTTGGGTCGGTCATGATGGTTGCCGGATTGGAATTGATAAGGATTACCTCAATTCCTTCTTCGCGAATAGAACGTGCCGATTGTGAACCTGCATAGTCAAATTCGCAGGCTTGCCCAATAACGATTGGACCTGAACCAATAATTAAAACCGATTTGATTGAATTGTCTTTTGGCATTGTAGTTAGTTTGTTGTGTTGTTGTTATTTTTTTTGCCACTAAGTCACGAAGACTCAAAGTTTCAAAATTTTACTATCTTATAAATTAATCAATTTTGACTGCTGATAAGCTTAGCCCTGATAGCAGTGGAAATCCTTTTTAATTTTTCTTTAAAATTAAAAAGATTGCAACGAATAGCAGGAAATAGCTTCAAAAACTTATTAAATTTTATAAACAGGTTTAAAAAAAAGCCGCTACTAATAAAAGTAACGGCTTGATATTGATTAGCATCTAATCATTATTTTTTGTGTCTTGGTTCGCAAGATACTGTCAATTTATGTCTTCCTTTAGCTCTACGACGCGCAAGGACTTTTCTTCCATTTGCAGAAGCCATTCTGTCCATAAATCCGTGTTTATTTCTTCTTTTTCCTTTTCGATGGTTGAAACGTTCTTTTGCTCATTGCTTTTTATCTTTAAAATCGTATAATAATCTTTTCTTGAGGTCTTTTTTAAACCGAGTGCAAATATACAACGATTTTTATTACTTGCAAGTAGTTTTTTAAAAATATTTTAATTTCTATTTATTATCTTTGCAAACTTAAAAATACACTATTATGTTTCACAGAAATATCAAACTTATTTTAACAGGTTTAATCTTTATCGTCGCTATTTGGCAATTTACAGAGGGTAATATTGGAAATGGAATTTTTCTTATCTTATTGTCATTAATTCCTTTGTTTCTTTATTTTAAAAATGAGTATATTTTAATGGCTTTTTTACAATTGCGTAAACAAAACTTTGAAGGTGCTAAAAAATGGTTGGTTAAAATAAAAAATCCTGAAACGGCTTTGGTTCAAAAACAACAAGGGTATTATAACTACTTGCAAGGATTAATGTTATCTCAAACTAATTTAATTCAAGCCGAAAAATACTTCAAAAAAGCAATTGAATTGGGTTTAAATATGGACATGGATTTGGCTGTAGCAAAATTAAATCTAGCCGGTGTAGCCATGTCTAGAAGAAGAAAATTAGAAGCAACCAACCTTATCAACGAAGCTAAAAAACTGGATAAACAAGGAATGTTGAACGATCAGATTAAAATGATGAAAGAACAAATGAAGAAAATTTAGTATTCAGTTGGCAGTGTTCAGTATTCAGTTATAATGATACTTAAATAAAAAAGTTCGCAAAAATTGCGAACTTTTTTATGTTCAAAACATTTCTGCCAACTGAACACTGAAAACTGCCAACTGACTAATAACCTTCAGTTGGAATTTCAATCAAATACTTTTTCTTAGTTGCGTTAACTAATTTCTTGTCTCGCAACCAAGGATTGTGGATTTTTAAAATTTTGTAATTGATTCCTTGTGATTTTGCAAATGTTGCTAAATCGGTTATAGAACTATCAACTTCAATTGTTTTTGTTGGAATGTTATCATACAATTCGTGTTTTGCCACATCAAAACCATACAAATTTGGATTTTTCATGATTTCTTTCAAAGCCAAAATTCTAAAAACATATCTTGAAGTTTCGTCTGTTAACAATAAATCATAATAATCTGTAACTTTTTGCTCTGTAATTTTATTATTTATTCCATTCATTCCTCCATTATAGGAAGCAGCTGCAAGGGTCCAATTTCCGAATTTCTCTTTGGCTTTCAATAAATATTTACAAGCTGCTTCGGTAGATTTTTGAAGATGGTAACGCTCGTCAACACCATCATTTACTTCCATTCCTTTTTCTTTGGCAGTATCTGGCATAAATTGCCAAACACCTCTTGCTCCTGCCGAAGAAACAGCATTAGTTAATGAACTTTCGATAACTGCTAAATATTTAAAATCATCCGGAACTCCATACTGATTTAAAATAGGCTCAATAACAGGAAAAGCTCTATTAGCACGCTTTATAATTAGTATTGTAGAAGAATGCAAATTAGAATTGATTAATAATTCTCTATCAAATCGCTCTTTTACGTCGGCTATTTGCAAAGGCGCTTTTTCTCCAGCAAAATCAACAGAATTAGGAAAATATTGAGACGTACCTTCTTTAAATTGTTTTTCCTTTTGCTTGCCAGAAGTGGCATAAATAAGTGCTCCGCTTGCTAAGACTAATAGTGCCATTACACTAAAAAAATGTATCTTTTTCATATATGTAAAATTTGATTTGTTAGTGGTCATATATGGTATCGCCTTTTTATTTATAGGTGTTTGCTTGCGCAAACTTGTTGTTTATGGCGATTTCATATGTTTAAATTTTATTTTTCAGCGGTAACATATGGTATCGCCTTTTTTAATCATAGGAGTTTGCTTGCGCAAACTTGTTGTTAATGGCGATTTCATAACTCAAATGTATATTTTTCAAAGCTACAAAAATCAATCCAAAATCAAAATCATTCTAAAATTATCTTTGGTAAATTGGTGTTAAACCATTTATATTTACTCAAAATCATAGCATGCGTACCTCCTTTTACATTGATAAAACCGTTGATGTTTTTTACTGGAAAAACCTCATCAGCATCTCCATGAATATGGATAACTTCCATATCAATTTTAGTCCTATTCCAACAAATCATTTGCTCAATTGCCCAATCGAGATACTCTTTATTGCGCATGTGAAGGTATTTCTCGTAAAGTTTTAATTTCTTTTTTAAGGTATCACCAAAAGCATATTTAGTAAACAATTCAACATCCTGTAACAATCCTGTAGGAAGTAATTTGTAGGCTTTAGTAGTTTTGGCTATTTTCATCCTTCTTGGTAATTCAGAATTACTTCGAACACTTGAAATAATAATTATTTTTTTTGTAGTAAGAAACTGTTTCATTTCCTGAACTAAAACGCCACCAAAGGAAACACCTATCAAAACTGTATTTTCTTGTTTTACATTTTCAGCCATTCTCTTTGCATAATCAACAAGCATTTCATTCTTTTCAGGAAGAAGCCAATGCAATAAGTGTACTTCAAAATTGTCTTTTGGCAAATCAATCATTTCAAAGATTGTTGGACTTGCTGCTAGTCCTGGCATAAAATAAACGTGTATCTTACTCATATTTTAACGTATTTCGGTGGCTTTATCCATATTTTATTCCGAAATTTGCATAAAATTAATTTATTTATCCCACTTATACATGAACTCAGAGTTAATTTTAGAAAAAATGGAAATTAAAGACAACACATTCGCTAGACAATTTGAAACTTTGGTCGATGGAAAGTTGGTTTCTGTTGAATATTCCTTTCAAGAAAAAAAGATTTTCCTAACACGAATCAATACTTTTGAAGGTTTTACTAATGAAGAATTTATAAATGATTTATTGAAGAATATTATGGAAATTGCCTACGAACGTAAATTAAAAGTGGTTCCTATTCTTCCTAAAATTGCATTGTTTTTTAGAAAAAATACAACTTATAGAGATTTATTACCCCCTGGAATTAAAATTTAGATTACAGGTTGCAGTTATCAGATTACAGATTTATAGAATTCCAAATTCCAATAGTTTAAGCTTGGAATTTGGAATTTTTGTTTTGGAATTTTATTTTTTATCTTTATCAAATGAATTCTGAAGAACTAAATCTTACTATCCTATCATTTTTTGAAAACATCCAAAAATATTATGGTTGCAAAACCGAAATTACCGAAGGATTATTTTCAGAATTAGAAGATTTAGATGCTAATCTTACTACATGGAATTTATCTGAATTTGATTTAATTCGTTCTGCCTATCGGAACAATGGCAAACGATTTATGTTTGAAGGAAACTCCATGTACTATGAGATTTCTGGCGAAAGAATCATCGATTTCAAACAACCAGGAAGACATAAATATGAATTTATTGAACAATACAGCGAATCAGTTTTTAGGATTACTAAAATCAGGTTTAACTATAAATATTGATTTTTTTGAATACTTTATATTGTAAAATTGTATATTGCATTAAGACAATATTTACTACAATCACTTTATTTTTACATCAAAAACAATAAATTATTGCATCGTACTGCTTAAAAAATACAATTTTACAATATACATTATACATTATACAATTTACACATTTACTGCCAAAAACTCCATTCTAACACTTCCATCTTCATCTATTCTTGTCAAATTGATTTCGTGCAACGTATTTACTAATTCAGGATTCCAAGGTGTTTTTACTTTTACATAGTTTTCTGTAAATCCGTGAATGTATCCTTCTTTATTGTCACTTTCAAAAAGCACGGTTCGGTTCGTTCCAATTTGACTTTCGTAAAAAGCACGACGTTTTTTAACCGATAATCCCCGTAGCATTTTACTCCTTTTGGAACGCACATTCATTGGAACAACATTCTCCATAGTTGCTGCTTCTGTATTATCTCTCTCGGAATAAGTAAAAACGTGCAAATAGGAAATATCCAACTCATTTAAGAAATTATAAGTTTCTAAGAAATGTTCATCGGTTTCACCAGGAAAACCTACAATTACGTCAACACCAATGCATGCATGTGGCATTACTTGACGAATATTTGAAACCCTATCAACATACACTTCTCGTTGATAACGACGTTTCATTTTGCCCAAAATTTCATTACTTCCAGATTGTAACGGGATATGAAAATGAGGTACAAAAGTTCTGCTTTTTGAAACAAAATCGATTGTTTCATTTTTCAACAAATTAGGCTCGATAGATGAAATTCGTAAACGTTCAATTCCTTCAACACCGTCAAGCGCTTTAACTAAATCTAGAAAGGTATGTTCGTGCTTTTTGTTGCCAAATTCTCCTTTTCCGTAATCGCCAATATTCACCCCTGTTAACACGATTTCTTTGATACCTTGTTCCGAAATTTCTTTGGCATTTTTTAATACATTTTCTAAAGCATCACTTCTCGAGATTCCGCGCGCCAAAGGAATGGTGCAATACGTACATTTGTAATCGCAACCGTCTTGCACTTTCAAGAAAGCACGAGTTCTATCTCCAAAAGAATAACTGCCTACATAAAAATCGGCGTCTTCAATTTCGCACGAATGTACTTCGCCAAAATCGTTTTTGGACAAATCGTTGATGTAATCGGTGATTTTAAATTTTTCAGTAGCACCAAGCACCAAATCAACACCATCAACAGCAGCTAATTCCTCAGGTTTCAATTGTGCATAACAACCAACGGCAGCAACAAATGCTTTATCGTTGAGTTTCATGGCTTTTTTAACTATTTGCTTGAATTGTTTATCGGCATTTTCTGTAACCGAACACGTATTGATTACATACATATCGGCAATTTCTTCAAAATCAACGCGCTCAAAACCTTCGTTTTGAAAACTTCGGGCAATGGTCGAAGTTTCCGAAAAATTCAATTTACACCCAAGAGTATAAAAGGCAACTTTCTTTTTGTTTTCCATAAAATTACTCAATTAATGAAATCGTTGTCAAAAAATTGAGAAAGCAAATTTAGGTATAAATAAAAAAACCTACAAGGTTTTATAAACCTTGTAGGTTAAAACATCAACTCCATTTTTTTCCACCACCAAAATTCTAAAGGAAAATCAGGATAATTCTGCTTGAATTTATTGTATTTACTCCATTTTATTTCTTGCTCGTTGAATTTTATTTCCACTGCAAAACCTTTTAAATAGGAAGTTTCTACGACAAAATCAACTTCATTTCCATCGGCAGTACGCCAATATTTTATTTGATCTTGGTCGTATCTTTCTGAAAGTAATCGAAAAGATAAATTTTCCAAAACCATTCCTTTATCGGCTCTTTGTTCTAATGGTGAAAAATAATTAATCAATACGTTTCGCAACCCCAAATCATTGATATACACTTTGGGCATTTTGGTCAATTCCTTACGTAAATTGTTGTAAAATGGTTTTACCAAGGTAATATGAAAACATTTTTGCAACACATACAAATAATTTTCCACTGTGGCATTGGTGATGCGCAGCGTATTTGAAATTTCGTTTACATTCAATAAATTCCCAGATTGACTGGCTAGAAGCATCAATAATCTATAAAACTTGGTTTCGTCCATAATCCCAGATTCTAAAATATCTCGTTTTATAAATGAATCCCTAATGTCTTTGAGTAATTCTATTTTTTGGGTAATATCATTTTCTAAAACCACGGCAGGATAACCACCATAATTCATAAATTCGTCCATATAACCCCAAAGCACGTTTTCCTGAATGGATTTTACTTTTTTATAGTTTTTGAGTTTTAAAACTTCTTCGACCAAATCATTTCGTCCTTTAAAAAGCAAAAACTCTTCAAAATCAAGCGTTCCCATTTGAAAAATCTTTTTTCTACCCACAAGCGAATCATTAAACTGCTTGTCTATATAAAATGCTGAACTTCCTGTGGCAACTATCTTTAATTTGTCTGAATATTCGTCGAAGAGTAATTTTATAAAATTGGTGGCATCATCGAGATATTGAATTTCATCAATAAAAACAATGATTTTTTTATCTTGTTGCAAGGGACAAATTTTGAACAAATTTTCGGGACTTTCGTTTAATTCGTCTAAAATTTCTTTACGGTCTAAATTTAAGAAATGAACCGCATCGCCTTTTTGGTTTAAATCATCATACAATTGTTTCAACAGTGTTGACTTCCCTATTTGTCTAGCGCCAATAAGGATTGTGAACTCTTTTTTTGAAAGATGTTCGGCAATTATGGTCTGTTTTTTTCGCTGTATCATTTCACAAAGATACTAAAAAACATAAAAATATCCGATATTTTTAAAATATTTTTTAAAATTATCCGATAATTTACATTGTGTACTATATAAAATATCCGATAATTTATATTATG
>JFJP01038143.1_pt1 | contig 19997 bp, 18 predicted proteins | sample 431651 | NCBI WGS metagenome assembly JFJP01 (sample SAMN02602958, study PRJNA72255) | Microbial mat metagenome, whole genome shotgun sequencing project. | biome: fresh water; feature: sink hole; material: water; isolation source: purple microbial (photo- and chemosynthetic) mats found in...
ATTCCTCTTTTTGTACTCCCGGTAATTCAGTGGCCAGAACCATGTCCCCTTCTTTTTCAAACAGATTGATAAACGGATAAACCCCGCGACCGGTTGTTCCGGCTTGAAAAAAATTGGTACCTCTTGCCTGCTCTACTGCTCTCTGGATGGCGATATCCAGACCGCTTGATAATTTTCCAAACATCATAACCTCCTCATTAAATAATTGTTTTTTCAGACATCATCTTCCTTAACGCATCCCGTATTCCAGGATCAGAAATGTATAAGAGCAAGCTTTATGCCATGACTGGCATCTGTTTTCCAATGCCGCCGGCCATGCTGGTTTAAAGGAGGAATCGGTTCTTTTAAAATTCCGCGGGATATAAAAAAACGGTAGGACAGAGTCCATATGTGACCAGTGGTCATATATGGACCGATTTTTCAGGCAGACCCGTTAGTCAGACTGATCCACGGTTTTGATCACCGGGAACCCAGGCTACGTCATGCCGTCATAAAATCCTGCTTTTTGCGCAGAAACAACTTTTTAAACTCGGTGATGAATATGATTGCCACAGCTCCGGCGGAACAAACACCAAGCTCTTCCCATCGCAGAGGGAAAGTGCGGAAAACCAGGTTGAAAAAAGGAACATAGATGATCATCATCTGCAAGATCAAAGTTACACTGACAGAGGCTAAAAGCATGGGATTGCTGAACCAGGAACAGGAAAACAACGATTGCTGCTGTTTCCGAACGCACAGTGCATAGGCCATCTGGCAGAAGGTTAGCATGGTAAAAACCATGGTCTGCCAGGCCTGCGAACCATCAGGCCCATGATCACCCCCATTATGATAATCTGCCATCCCATGCCCCGGGCAAAGATCCCCTCTTTTGGGTCAAGTGGCGGGCGATCCATAATTTTCTGCTCAGCTTCTTCATATCCAAGGGCGATGGCCGGTATTCCATCGGTCACCAGGTTGATCCATAAAATCTGAATCGGAAGCAACGGCAGCGGCATTCCGAGCAGCGGACCGGTCAGCATCACAACGATTTCTCCCGTGTTTCCCGTGAGAATATATCGGACGAATTTACGGATATTATCATAGATACGCCGCCCTTCTTCAACGGCTGCAACAAGGGTGGCAAAATTATCATCCAGAAGGACCATGTCGGAAGCTTCTTTGCTGACATCGGTTCCGGTAATTCCCATTGCCACACCGATATCGGCTGATTTCAGGGCTGGCGCATCGTTTACGCCGTCACCGGTCATGGAAACGATCTCATGCTGTTTTTGCAGCACATCGATGATAATCATTTTATGACTTGGCGAGACCCGGGCAAATACCGAGATTTCCGGAATGCGGAGATTGCGTTCTGCCGCGGTCATCTTTTCCAGATCCTGACCGGTCAGGAATGTGTCTGTGTCAGTCAAACCCAATTGTCCGGCGATGGCCACAGCAGTAAGGGGATGGTCTCCAGTAATCATAACCGGACGAATTCCTGCCTGTTTACACCGCCGCACCGCCTCAACCGCTTCAGGACGCACCGGATCGATCATTCCGGCCAGACCCAGATAAATAAGGTTCTGTTCATAACGCTCCGGTCGGTCCAGTTCATCGGCATCGATGAACCGATACGCCAGCCCAAGGACCCGGATACCGGTTTCAGCCATGGCGGTATTTTCAGCCAGAATCGCATTTTTCCGTTGATCATCGAGAAGCTCGATCTTTCCGTTGATCAGAATGCGGCCGCATACTTCTATCAATCCGTCTGCTGCGCCTTTGGTCAACAGGATATGGCCGGTATGTCCATCCTGTTCGGTTAGAACGGAAATGGGATAGGAAGATGCCTCACCGGAAGAAGAGGGCATGGCATGAACCGTGGACATGCGTTTACGTTCCGAGTCAAAGGGTAATTCACGCACGCGCGGCAAAAGTGTTTTTAGATCGATCTGAACCAGTCCTGCCTGATCGGCGGCAAGCACCAGCGCGCCTTCGGTAGGGTCCCCTAAAATATCCTGCCGGGCGCTCTCGTTTATAACCGCATCGTTGCAGAGCGTCCCCGTCAGCATCAGTAAAGAAAGACCGATATCCTCTTTGTGTCCGGCAACGGCTTCGGCAAGTGTAACCCTGCGATCCGGCAGCACCACTTCGGTCACGGTCATTTTATTTTGGGTTAAGGTGCCTGTTTTATCCGAACAGATCACCGTCACGCTGCCCAGGGTTTCAACAGCGGCAAGCTGCCGGATCAGCGCTTTTTTCTTCAGCATCTGCTGTGCGCCAAGAGCCAGAGCGATGGTGACCACAGCCGGCAGACCTTCGGGAATGGCGGCCACTGCCATGCTGATGGCGGTCATAAACATCACCTTCCATCCGGCACCCTGCAGATACATCAAACCGGCCACCACAAAAATCAACACCACGGCAGCCATGGCCAGAGATCTACCCAGCCGGGCCAACCGGCGCTGCAAAGGGGTTTGCTCGTCTTCCACACCCTGCAGAAGCGTGGCGATTTTTCCCAGTTCCGTATCCATCCCGGTACTTGTCACCACAGCATGCCCGCGCCCATAGGTCACCACCGTCCCCATATAGATCATGTTTTTCCGATCCGCCAGGGCATAATCGTCCCCCTCAAGCCTGTGGGAATGTTTATCCACCGATTCCGATTCACCGGTCAGGGCGGCTTCCTGCACCTTTAGATTTACGGTCTTTATCAGACGGGCGTCGGCCGGCACGACATTTCCGGATTCGATCAACAGGATATCACCCGGAACCAGATCTTTTGCAGAAATCTGCTGCTCCTGACCATCACGGAGCACCCTCACGTTGGGTACGGTCATTTTTTTAAGAGCTGCCATTGCATTTTCAGCTTTGAATTCCTGCCAGAATCCGAGAATGGTGTTCAGCACGACAATGATGAAAATAACGCCAGCATCGATATACTCCTGAAGAGCCGCCGAAATGACCACGGCTGCCAGCAGAATAAGGATCATGACCTCTTTTACCTGGGCCAGCAGAATGCGCCAGGCTTTTTTTCTGCCCTTTTCAGCAAGTTCATTGGGACCGGTCGTATTGAGCCGTTGTGTAGCCTCGGCGGCTGATAATCCCTGACCGGCAATCGTTGCTTGATTTTGCAAAACAGTCTCAGCGGTCAGGACATGTGGTTCCTGCATCGGTTTTTCTCCCATATTCGTAAAAACAGTTCACCTGAATCCTAATTATTCCTTGTTAAAACCAGCCTGAACCCTATATTGTCGCTTCTCATAGCGGGTATGGATTTATCCCGGTTGGTGCAGCGCAGTTTTACCGTATTGTCTGAAAAAGATCCTCCCCTGACAACCCTGGAGGACCCCGTTTCTTTATAAAGCGGATTTTTCTTTGCATGCAGTGAATAAGCCCCTTTGTGATAGATATCCCGGCACCACTCCTTAACATTGCCAGCCATATCATACAGCCCGATATCATTGGGGGGAAAGCTGCCGACAGGAGCGGTTTCTCCGTGAAAATCTCCTGAATTGCAGGTACCGCAGTTTTCATCAGGACGAAAGGATTCATTGCCCCAGGAAAAATTGACAGTCTCTCCGCCATTTCGACAGGCATATTCCCACTGGGCCTCTGTGGGCAGGGAGAACTTTTCAAAGGTTGCAGTATTCAGAATCCGGATAAATTTCTGGATATCATCAAAAGATACATTTTCAACCGGCTGACCCGGATCCCTGGAAAATCGGGAAGGGTTGCTGTGCATGATCTGGTTCCACTGCTTCTGGGTCACCTCAAATTGTCCCATCCAGAACCCGTCAATGCATACGGTATGAGAAGGCTTTTCATCCTTCTCGCATTTTTCCGCAGACGGGTGACACCCCATTATAAAACAGTTTTTAGGGATAAATACAAACTTGATTCCTGTGACCGGCTCCTGATAAACATCTCCTTTACCATATTTTGGAAGCACCTCATCATCAAAACTATCTTCACATTTTCCAGAATATTTCCATAATTCAAACTCGTCCCAGAGCTTTTCAGCCCGCCTGGACCCGTTATCATATGCTTTTTTGATCCAGCATTTGGCTTTAAACGGATCTTTCAACGTGTCCTTTCCATGGAAATACGCCTCCCCAATGTCGCACATGGCCTCAATGTCCCCGTTTCTTGCTTGTTCAAGCATTGACGGCAAATCCGGTAAATTCCCGGCAAAACAATCGCACAAGGCAAGCAGAGCTATAATGAGGACTGATATCCCTTTTATCATATTTTTCTCCTGTATGGTTTGTTCGTTTTTACATCACCTCATGATCATATATGACCTGGAAAGCGGCAAATGAAAATTTATCGATCCGGCCTTATGGTTGTGTTCAGTCATGCCGGTTGAATTGTCCGGCGCCATCGGGTTCTTTCTCTGTTCCTTGAGTGGCTCTCGAGCCATATGTATTTGAATAGACCCAGGTAAACTCAGCGCCGAACAGAAAGATCTGTGCCCCGAAATAAACCCACAGCAATAAAACGACCAACGACCCGGCAGCGCCGAAACCAGATGCTACACTGACTTTGCCCAGATAGAGACCGATGAGGAATTTTCCGATGGCGAACAGGAAAGCGGTTACTGCCGCCCCAATCCAAACATCCCGCCAGGGGATTCTAGCCCGCGGCATAAATTTATAGATCAGCGCAAACAGGAGAGTTGTAATAGCAAACGAAATACTCAAATCCACTGCAAGCAGAACGACTTCCCAATCTGAGAACAGGATACTGAGCCATTTGCCGATGGCGGCGATGGCAGCACTGATGATGAGCGAAATCAGCAGGAGAAATCCTACGCCCAGCACCAAGCCGAAAGAGAACAAACGTGTACGCAACAAGCGCCATAAACCGCTCTCCTGGGGCGGGACAGAAACACGCCAGATGCGGTCCAGATCGCTTTGTAATTCCCCAAACACCGTGGTTGCCCCGATGATCATGGTAATGACGCTGCCCGCTATTGCCAACATGCTATGAGCAGGCTCATACGCGTTTTTCAGCAGGCCCTGCACGGCGATTGCCCCTTCCTGCCCGATAAGGTCTTGGATCTGGCCGATGATTTCGCCCTGGGCTGCTTCATGGCCAAAAACAATGCCAGCCACCGCTATGGCGATTATCAGCAGCGGTGTAATTGAAAACAATGTGTAGTAGGCAATCGCTGCCCCCATGCTCGGGGCATAATCGTCCACCCAGGCTATAACGGAATTTTTGATCAGGCCCAGGATCTGTTTAAGGTGCATACTGATCTCCTATACCGGATCTGCTTTTACTTTGCCGCATCAACGGTGTTTTTAACCGTCAGTTCCATGGGTTGTCCGCAGCAGACAAGCTCACCCTCGCCAGCATGAAGGACCTCAACGATATTGCCACAGATTTCACATTTATAAACTTGATGTTTTTCAGTCATACAATCTCCTTTTGGTTTGTTTTGCTCATCGCTCCTAAAGCCAGGTCTATTTAAGCCGGGCTTCGACCGCTTTCCAGTCAATATTGTTCTTGGTTGCTTCTCCGTTATGGTTTTGGTTCTTTCGTCTTTTTCTCAGAGGCAGAGATGCTGGGAGCAACCGGCAAGAGATTCTCTCCGTCCTTCAATGGTTGTACCTGCCGTGCCTGTTCCTCGATGACAACGGCTTCGCTGTATAAGCCGGCTTCCGCTTTCGTGGACACCTCATCGAGTTCTTCGTGCAGCGGGAGCCGTTTCCCCTGCTTAGCACCGCGCGCATCTGCCGTTTTCCCATCGAGCACGGTGACTGGGACACCTTGCGGGAAGACAACCTCTCTTGCCTCGTCGGGCATCGAGATGCCATGTTTCTGGAAAGCGCGCTTCACCAGCCGGATCACCGAAGACCGTACTTTCAGCCAACTGTGTTCGCGGCCATTAAGCCAAAAGTAAACGCGCAAGTTCACTGTAGACCTGCCCAGGTTATCCGCCAGCACCGAGGGCTCGGGGTCGTTCAGAACTGCCGGGTGGTCCGCCAGCACTTTCAGTGCAATCTCCTGGGCGTCATTGATTGCATCGTCGTAGCCGATGCCGACAACAAAGTCCTCCCGTCGATTGGAGTTGGTCGTAAAATTGCGAAGGTTGCTCTTGTAAACACTGGTGTTTGGGATTTGCACGAGGGTCCCATCAAGGGTCATCAAGATCGTTGTACGCATGTTCAACTGCTGTATGTACCCGGTCTCGCCGGAAACCTCTACCAGGTCGCCGGTCTCGAAGGGCCGCTGAATGCTGAGGAAGATGCTGGCCAAAAAGTTCTCTGTGATGTCCCGGAATGCGATGCCAATAGCAAGGCCGATCAGGCCGGTGCCGCCGATTACCGTCAATGCCAGTTGAGTCAGGCCAGAGACCCTCAGAATGATATAGACGCCGCAGAGAAAAATGAGGCCGCCCACCCCACGAGCGATCACATTTTGAAGCAGTTTCGTCCGAATCCGTCGACGAAGGAACAACCGGGCTATTGCGGTTGTCAGCGTGCCGGCCCCCATCGATAGCGCCAGGATGAGCAGCCCAAAAATAATATGAGGAAGCGAACGGATGAAGTCACGCCATAATATCATCAGTCCGTTCGACGCCGGACGGAAATTCCATACCGGTGGCTCGATTACCTCCATCCGGTTGACCACAGCAACGACGTCCTGGGTGTTTCGAGCCAAATTGCCGGCCCATTTCTTGATCTCTTCAGACTCGACCTGACCGCTGAGAAAGACGACTCCTTCTGCGACGCGAACTTTTGGGTCGATGAACCAGTTGGTGGCATGAAGGATACTCTGGAGTCGCTTGACGATCTGTTCATCATGCGCCACAGGGCTTACCTCCACCTTTGCGGGTGCTGAGGAAAGTTCTTCTTTGGCGGGGTCGGTCAGTTTCTGCGGTTCCCTGGCTTTACCGACCGGCTCCTGTGCCATGGCCACCAATGTCAGCAGGCTGTACACAGCAACGAGCAATACTGCCCGCAGAACAAGTTGGTATGCAGATCGCTGCACGGAAACACTCTCCGGATGCAGATCAAAATAGGCATGGCTGTCGTTCAGTTGAATGACGGTGAGTGAATTTCTGATAGGAGGTTCGGTCGTATTTTCAGTCTTCATACTGCACCCCCTGAAATCATGCTGTCAAACAACCTCTCGGCATCTTCCCTCCGGCACAGTTCCGTTCCCGGCGTCATGACGGCTGCGGCGCCGGCGGCCACGCCGAAAAAAACAGACTCCCTTGGCGACCTGCCACGGGCAAGGCTCAAGGTGATACCAGCCACCATGCTGTCTCCGGCGCCCACCTTGCTGACAATCGGCACGGTCGGCGGAATGATCCGTTCGGCAACCCCCTCCGAAACCATCAAGGCGCCTGCCGCGCCTAAGGAAATGACCAGCAATTCACACTGCCCGTTTTTTACGAGCTGTTGGGCCGCCGCCTTGATCTGTGATTCCTCACTGATCTTCTGACCCACCAATTCCCCGAATTCACGGATATTGGGTTTGATCAGATACACGCCTTCCTCAAGCGCTTTTTTCAAAGCTTCCCCTGCAACGTCAATAATGACTTTTGCCCCCCGGTTCTTTCCGATGCGCGCCACCCGCGCATAAAAATCAGCGGGCACGCCCGGCGGAAGGCTCCCGCTGGCCACCAGATATTCAGGCACCGGGTCCATGGCCGACAAGGCAGTCAGGAATTGTTCCCATTCCTGTTCTTGAAACTCGGGTCCCGGCATTCCAAAACGATACTGCAGGCCGGTGGATTCCTCCAGCACGACCAGGCTCTCCCGGATCAATCCCTCAATGGGAAAATGCCGATGGTTCAGGCCTTCCTGGTCCAATAGCGTTTGAAGCATCTTTCCTGTCAGGCCTCCCATGGGATAAAGGAGCAGGGATTCTCCCCCCAGTTTCTGAATGGCCCGGGCGACATTGACCCCGCCCCCTCCCGGATCGAATCGAGGGGGTTTGCAGTAGAGCTTTTGTTCGGCCGTGACATGCGCAACGCCTGTACTTTTATCAATCGACGGATTCACGGTCATTGTTACGATGGTTTTCATACATAGCCCTCCTTCAATCGTTTTTTCAGACATCATCTTCCTTAACGTATCCCATATTCCATGATCAGAAGTGTGTAAAAGCAAGCTTCATGCCATGATTGGCTCCTGTTTTTCGATACCACCGGCCATGCCGGTTTAATGGACTGGTGGCTGCCGGCACGTTGGGGTCATCAGAAGGAGCGGGCCCAGCGCAGGCCGATAAAATTGGGTCCGATAATGGGCGCCAGCCAGGTCGCATTTTCCGGCGTGACCGTGAGCATGGCCACACCATATGCCAACACACCACCGGCAAGGACGTCCCGCCAGTTATGCTTGTCTTCATCAACTCGAACATAAGCGACGGATGCAGCCGCCAGATAGGCTGGGATGCCCCACTTCCAACCGTAGCGCTGGTGCAGAAAGGTCGCACCCGACATCACGAAGGCCACATGACCAGAGGGGAAACCATAATTATTTCCGTCTGGGCGTTCACCCAGTCTGGTTTCGTTAAATCCGAGTCGGAGGCCCGACACGAGGATCTGGTTCAGACCGGTATTGCGCAGCCATTGTTTCTGGCCCTCAGTATCATCCGTGAAATAGGCGACGGCCAAGCCGGTGAGTGGAACAACGGCTGTCAGGATGTCGGTTGCCAAAATGTTGGTAGTGTTCTCAGCATTGGCAATGGCCAGATGCAACCCCAACATCACCACTACAATAGTGCACATAAACAGGTGTCTCTTCATAATCAAAATCCTCATTTATAAAATATTATCCTGTATCAAGAATCAAAAAGAGTCATGATTCCTCCACTCCACGGCACCAAACCGGGCATTGCCAAGCCAGGTATAAACAAGGCTGATGCTTCCAATGGACTGGTGGCTGTTGGCCCGGTCGGGATATCCTGCATCCCTTAAAGATGTGTTATATTGGATGCCAAGGGCATGAGGGCCATAAATGCGAACAGTGATTCCCGTATTCAGGCGGTTGATGGTCTCTCTTCCGCCAGGGTCATCACCACCCAATCCGGACAAATAATATGCGCGGTCTGTTAAGTCAAGCATGACCCTGTCCCCAAAAATGAGTCGGAGCCCGACGAGTCCCTTCGAAGCGACACCGTAGTGATAGTCCCGCTCACCCACCTGGCTGACATTGCCGGCCGCAGCATAACCGACACCCCCGAGAACGCTACCCTGAAGCGCCACTGTCCGGGAGAGCCACCATTGATAAGTCGTACCCAGAGAGATAGAGGTGCTTGAAACGCGGAAAATGTTGGGAGATATATAGTCATAGCCACCATAGAGTCCCCATATCCCGCGATAGGAATTGCCGACTTCATAGTCCGTTCCCAGGAGAAGACCGCGGACCATGATGTCATCAAAAGGATTATCCGGGTTGCCGAGAGTGATGAATTCAAAATTGAAATAATCAAAAGGGCGCTTGTAACTATAGCCGGGTTTGCCGGGGAGCCCATAAGCCAATGTGAAAGTCGCGGTCATGTCGGTATTGATGCTGGCGCTTTGGCCGGAAGTTTCGTTCTTGTCCGACATGAGGCTTGCACCTATCTGCACGCGTGAGAAAGTGGCTGGATTGTGGCTCGGGAAGATGGGTTTGAAACGGTTTCCAAAAACAAGCCGATTGAGACCTGTGGGAGGCGAAATGATTCCCGCTCCCAGCTCTTGCCAGAACCCGGGTTTGCCGCCATCACCCTCAAGCACCAGGCTGGCCATCCGGAAAAGAGCCTCTCCGAAGAAGCTCCCGCCAAAGCCGCTGGCGATCTGATCATTGATGGAAGGGTCCGTGGTCTCCCCGCCCATTTCCCAGAGAAAGCTTCCCACATTAGTGTAGAGGAGCGACTCCCAGTAGGTGAGGCCCGCCGATCGAGCAAATCCATGGTATATGGACCCTTGATAGGGATGTGCGAACTGATTAATGCCAAAGGCGTCCGTGTCAACCCCCCATTGCCCATCGACGACGTGATCCCGGAAAGTTGACAGATCTGTATCATAAACTTTTACCCCATTCTCTGTAAGATCAGGGTAACCAATCAGCCGGTCGTATCCATTCAGAAGAAAGAGAAATGCCGGGATTTCCATGGCCGGTATGAGATAACTCTTGCCGTCACCTGTTTCCCAGGACATGGCCGATGTCGGATCGTCGGGATTGTCAGAGACATCTTTTACAGAACCCGAAATGACACCTTCCCCGGCAATGACCGGACAACTGACTAAGATCACTGCACCTGCAAATATTCCTGCAAGGATCATCTTAAATATTTTTCCTTGGTAATTCATAACTTCACCCTCTCCAAGAATCATTCAAAGCGGCACCTCCAAGGTGATGTAGATTGTACTGCCGCCACGATCCACCAGCAGCAGCAACGTACCGCCCTGGGTATGTTTTGCCGTTATCCGGTTAAAAGCGGCCTCGTCGGAAACGATTTGTTCATCCGCCTCAACAATGATATCCCCGCCTGCCAGACCCGCCTCGGCCGCCGGTGACCCCTCACCCACCTGCACCGCCAGAAGGCCGGATGCGCTCGAAAGGCCATAACGCTGAGCCAATTCGGGCGTCACAACCTGCAGGACAAGACCCAGTTGTAATCCTTCGGTTTGCTTTTCAATCGAGGGCTTTTCTTCAGACAGCTCTTCGGTTGTGGCCTCCAGTTGGATTTTTTTACCCTTGCGCATCACATCCAGGGTCACCTTGTTTCCGATGGGCACCACTGCCACCAGTTTCGGCAGATCATTGGAATACAGGACCTCTTTACCATTAAACGCAACAATCACATCCCCACGCTGCAGGCCTGCCTTGTCAGCCGGGCTATTAGCAACGATGCTTGAAATCAGTGCGCCCGTGGGTGTACCCAGGCTGAGTTTTTTCCCAAGCTCCGGTGTGATATCCTGGGCCATCACACCCAGGTAGGACCGCATCACCTTACCCTGGCGCAACTGGGGCAGAATATCTTTTACCAGATTGATGGGAATGGCGAATCCAATGCCCACACTGCCTCCGGATTGAGAAAAGATAATAGAATTGATGCCGACGACCTGACCGTTCATATCAATAAGGGGACCACCGCTGTTACCGGGGTTGATGGAGGCATCGGTCTGGATGAAATTGTCATACGTCCCCTGGCCGATCTGACGGTATTTCGCACTGACAATGCCGGAGGTCACCGTATTACCAAGACCAAAGGGATTGCCGATGGCCAGCACGGAGTCCCCGACCCGTAACCCTTCCGAATCTCCCAGGGAGAGTTCGGCGAAGGTCTGTTCAGGCTCGATCCGGATCAAGGCCAGATCTGTTTTGACATCCTGACCCACAATGACGGCCTTGTATTCTTTGTTGTCCGCCAGCTTGACTTTCAATTCAATGGCGCCATCCACCACATGGTTGTTGGTAAGAATGAAGCCGTCCTTGTCGATGATGAAACCGCTTCCGATTGCCCCCTGGCGGTATTCACGCGGCACGCGGTCTCCCAGGAGCTGTTCGAGGAAATCCTTGAAGGGATCACTCGATCCATAGGGCATTTGCTTTCTGGGGGATGATGTGACCACTTTGACGGACATGATATTGACCACGCCGGGGCCGGCTTTTTCCACAAGGTCGGCAAAGGACGACGGCACGGCGCTGGCAGGAGAAGGGGTTAGCAGGCCAATTGTCCAGCACACACAAAACAACGACATCATCAGGATTGCGTATCCCTGTCTAAAAGTGTTTTTTTTCATAGTTCTTCTCTCTACTAATGCTTTGAAAATAAAATTTTTCAGCATATTCCCGGACCATCCGGCGGGCTGAAAATTGAGCTGCATTGCTTTTAATGGACTCCTTCATCAGTTTTACCCATTCAACAGGGATGCTGTTTTCCGACATGGTGTAATAAAGGGGAATGATTTCATTCTCCAGAAGATGGTAAATTTTCCCGGCATCAATCCCGTCAGGGTCGTCCGGGATTTCTTCATGCTTTACACCCCAGCCGTTTTTGCCGTTAAACCCTTCCTCCCACCAGCCATCCAATACGCTTAAATGGGGCACACCGTTCAAGGCGGCCTTCATCCCGCTGGTCCCGCAGGCTTCAGCCGGGGGCAACGGGTTGTTCAGCCAGATATCCACCCCATGCACCAGGTACTGGGCCAACTGCTCACCATAATCCTCCACAAAGGCGATTCTGCCGCCAAGCTCCGGATCACGGGCCAGGGTAATCAGATTTTGCAGCAGGCGTTTACCCGGATCATCCGCCGGATGGGCTTTGCCGGCAAAAATGATCTGTATGGGGCGCCAACGGCTCATTAAGATTTTTTTGAGGCGGGGAAGATCCTGAAAAATCAGCAGAGCCCTTTTATAGGTGGCGAATCTGCGGGCAAATCCGATGGTCAGAACCGACGGATCGAGGAAAACGCCGCCGGTCAGCATCATGGAAGCCCCGGCATCCCCATTGACCCAACGTCTGCGGGATCGTTCCCGGATCGCATCAATCAATTTCATCTTAAGGAAATAATGGGTCCGCCACATCTCTGCATCCGGGATAATGTCGATGTCACGCCAGATAGCCGGATCATCATGTCGATCCATCCACCCGGCCTTTAGATAGCGATCCAGCAGAAGCATTATTTTAGGTTCAATCCAGGTGGGCACATGAACGCCGTTGGTGACATACTCAATGGGCACCTGATCCTCCGGAACATCCGGCCACAGGCTGTGCCACATCTGCCGGGATACTTGTGCATGCCGTTTGCTCACCGCGTTCCGGTGACCGGATAACCGCAATGCAAAGGCTGTCATATTGAACCCGGAATCCGGGTTTTCCGGATGGATGCCCAGCTTTAAAAACGCATCCCGGTCAAGACCTAAGCCGGGCCAGTAAGAATGAAAATATTTTTCGATCAACGGAAAGGGGAAAACATCATGACCTGCCGGCACCGGGGTATGGGTCGTAAAAATGGTGGCCTCGATATGCTCGTTTAACGCTTGTGTAAACTCTTTTCCCTCTGAGACGGTTGCCCGTATCCGTTCTAAAAGTGCAAAAGCGGCATGGCCTTCGTTCAGATGCAGAATATAATCCTTAATCCCCAAAATTTTCAGCATTTGAGCACCGCCAAGCCCCAGGATAATTTCCTGGCGCAGGCGTTGTTCAAGATCGCCGTCATAGAGCCGGGCTGTAATCGACCGGTTCCAGGGATCGTTTAATTCCAGGTCCGTATCCATGAGGTAAAGGGGGACCCGCCCCACATCCACCTTCCAGATGGCCACGTATATGGGGGGGTCCGTCAGCGGCACCCGGATGACCAGTTGCTTTCCATCCGTGTCCATGACCCTGGAAACGGGAGCCGCGTCCCGGTTGATGGATTCAACAAAATTTTCCTGCCATCCGTCATCCCGGATCTGTTGCCGGAAATACCCGTCCGGGTACATAAAGCCGACCGCCACCAATGGCAGGCATAAATCACTGCATTCCTTGATAAAATCACCGGCAAGAAACCCAAGGCCCCCGGCATAAAACGGCAATGAGCGATGAAGGCCATATTCCGCAGAAAAATAGATCACCGTGCATTTGTGACCGTGGCAGGCAGATCCCGGCAGGCGGCATTCCTCTATCGTCATATAATTATGAAACACTTCCATCACGGCATCAAACCGGAGGAGATATTCAGGGTCTGTGGCTGCTTTTTCCAGAAGGACGGGCGACAATTCCCTGAGCATTTTGTCGGGATTGTGACCGCTTTCTTTCCAGGCCTGGCGGTCCAGGGTCTTAAACAGCATCCGGGCGCCGGGATTCCAGCTCCACCAAAGATTTTCCGCCAGCTCTTCCAAACCTGCAAGACGCTCCGGCAAATGGGGAAAAAGCGGTGTAATGGGTGTCATAATAGTTGTATTCATATCTTTTCAAGCTCCTTTCAATATTGCAGGACCACCTTTCGCATGGCGTTCAGCAAATCTTTGACCGGGACTGTTGCGATTCCGGAATTGATATCCGACATGGCATAGGGAATAACCAATTCCTTTTGATGAATGATGGACCCGCAGGAATAGACAACATTGGGGACATACCCCTCCCGCTCTTTCTCATTGGGTGTCAGAAGCGGTTCATCGAGACGGGCGATGATCCGGGTCGGATTTTCCAGATCCAGCAGTATGGCGCCGATACAGTACTGGCGCATGGGCCCCACCCCATGGGTCAGCACAATCCAGCCTCTATCGGTCTCCAGGGGTGACCCGCAGTTCCCGATCTGTATAAATTCCCAGGGCTGTTCCGGCTCCTGGATAATCTGGGAGGTCTGCCAGAAATGCAGATTGTCTGAAAACATGATATGGTTATTTTCGCCGTCCTGGCGTGACAGCATGACATATTGACCGTTTATCTTCCGGGGGAAAAGGGCCATGCCCTTATTTTGAACCGCCTTACCGTTGAGTGTCAGAATTTTAAAATGAATGAAATCCTTTGTTTCGATCAACTGTGGTAAAATGGTCTTGCCGTTATAGGCGGTATAGGTGGCATAATAGGTGACCTCTTTATTATCATCGAAAAATTGAACAAACCGGGCATCTTCAATTCCCCTGCTCTCATTTTTCGAAACCGGAAAAATGACCCGTTCCGAGATTCTGTGATCGGGATGAAAGGACATCTCATAATTGGAATCCGCAAGCCAGGTGATAAAGCTGAAAGTTGTTTTCTGTTTCGCCTGAGGAAAAAGAGGAGTTGTCTTGAGGAGGTCTATCTGTTCGATCAGTTCCCTGGAGGTAAATTCTTCAGGCAGACGGTCGAGAACATAAGCGCTGATTTCGTTGCCGGTCATCATTTCATTGAGCTTCAGCCGGAAAATAGTCCGATTATAGGCAGGGTCTTTCTTCAGATCCGGAGTTTCCACAAAATCGCTGACCGGATCAAAACAAAAAGTATTATGCCGGTTAAGGATGCCACTCCGAAACACAATGGAGGATACATGGCCCTCTCCAGTGGCCCTCAGGCTCATGACAAACCGCAGACAGTTCTTTTCAAGGTGGCTCTGATCCGGATGAAGCACAATGGAAGGATTGAAAAGCGCTGCTGATTCTATGGCATACTCTTTTGTAAAATAAGCGCCGATCAATGCTTTTTGAACATCATTGAGCAATACTCCTTCCGGCAGGAAATCCTTTACCCGATCCAGGTGCCGTGCAAAAATATGATGAATATCTTCGTGCCGGCTGGAAAAATCTTTGAGTATTTTTGTGATCAGATCTTTGGCGGAACCATCTGGCAGATCCATGATCCGCCCGATGATCCTGTATATTCGATGCGGGTCATCCGGAAGATGCGGCCGTGTAATGACCCGGGAGGTATCACCGATGATCCTGTTGGGTTTTCTTTCCACTCTGATTCGAAGATGCTGCTTTTCTTTCATATGCGAATTTCCTTGTTTAAATAAAATTTTAATGGCAACCTTAAAACCTAAAAATAGTGGTCACATATGGCCAAGGGTCATATGTGACCACTATCTGATCTGACCGCCTTCCACTGTTCAACCAGCTTTTTTTCCCCGGCCGTCAGATTTTTCGGTAATATTGTTTCTACGGTGACATATAGATCACCCCGCTGGTCCGGGTATTTCATTTTTGGCATTCCCATTTTTTGAAGTCGAAAAATACGACCATTCCGGGTTTCCGGCGGGATATCAAGATTCACGGTTCGGTCAATTCCCGACACTGGGAATTTGCCTCCCAGGAGCATGGTGAACAACTCCACTGAAATTGTGACTTTCAAGTCGTCATTGTCGCGCAAAAAATGGATGTCAGGCAAAACGTCGACCTTAAGAAACAGATCCCCTGAATCACTTTTGCCGGTTCCCGAACCCCCTTGTCCCTTGATTCGTACTCGTGAACCAGACTTAACCCCGCGTGGGATTTTAACATCTATTTTACGGCCATCTTCCCACTCCAGCACGCGGCTGGTTCCGTTAAATGCTTCTGTCAGGCTCACCTGAACCGGATGTTCGAGGTCTCTTCCCCTCTGAGGCGGTTCATCGTAATGGAATTGCTGATCGCCTCCGGCAGGCCGATGGTTTTTATCGCCAAACAGGTTCTCAAAAAAATCAGAATATCCACCTGAAGTTCCAAATAATCCTTCAAAGTCCTTTGGATCGACCGTCCTATAGGTATGCCCCTGGCCGGATGAGGCCTGGGTCCTGTCCCGGTTAAAATTCTCAGGGCGTCCGCCGTTTTGCCATTGGGAACTTATCTGATCGTACTTCCGACGTTTTTCAGGATCTGAGAGTACCTCATATGCCTCATTGAGATCAGAGAATTTTTGGGCTGCCTCACTGTCATTCTGATTAACATCAGGATGACATTTCCGGGCCAGCTTGCGATACGCTTTTTTGATCTCCTTTTGACCGGACTTGAGGTCGACGCCCAATGTTTTGTAATAATCTTTGTATTCCATATACCTGATCTTTCCCAGCGTATTGAATTAATCGGCAGCCACCAGCACCTGCGCCGGGCGCAACAGTTTACCGTGATATAAATACCCCTTTCTTTCGACCCTCACCACCGTATTGGGAGCTGCTGCCGGATGCTGAACCATCCCAATGGCATCGTGTAAATTGGGGTCAAACAGTTCTCCCCGGGCAGCAATGGCTTTTACATCATATTTGATAAAAAACTTATCAAGGACACTCTTGAGCAGCTCGATACCTTCTATGACATTCCGGTTGTCATTTCCATTGGATATATGTAACAAGGCTAAATCCAATCCGTCAGCAAACGGCAGCACGTCATTCAGTAATTTTTCTTTCTGGCCTTCCACCTCCTGGGCAGAGTTGCGGACAAGACGTTTTTTTGTGTTGTCCAGGTCAGCGAGCAAATGAATATATTTGTCCTTCCAGGCAGGCGTCATATCGGTTTTTTGCTCTCCGGCCTGCCGTTGCTCAGAAATTTCTTTGTTAAAACTGTCATCTGACTGCAAACTTTGATCTCTGACAGCAGCATCGGCGTTTTCCTGAAATTCATTGGTCATCTTTATCCCTCTTTTTCTCAGGCTATTTTTACCATTAAACGGCCACCGGCATAAAACCGGTGGCCGTTTAAATTTGCGGACTGAAAGCCCATTGTTCCGGTTTACTTTTTGGTTGGGTTCTTGGTTCCTTTCTTCCCCCCCGTCATTGGTCCCTGGCCAGGTCCGGTGCGGTTACCCTTACCCTTGCCCTTACCGTCTTTCGGTCCCTGACCTTTGGGTCCGGTTCCATCTTTATTTGGCATCTTCATCACCTCCTTTCTTCCAGCGATTGATAGCGACCGCTGCTAATTTGTTATCGCCTGCATTCACCTTATTTGCAGGTAGACCCTCAATTAATAAGTAATTAACTTCCAGATGAGATATCGCCGATATTTTCACTGATGGTGATCCAATGTATCCGGGATAGTACGGTCAAGAATTTCCTTGGCATGGGTTGTCTCATCCACAGAACCATGGACAATCAAGACAAACTTGCCGGTCTTGAGTGCCGTCTCATACCGCAGCACGCTATCCTTGGGGATTCCCAGGCCGTACAAGCCAGCCCCGAGAGCGCTCAAACCGCCCACCACGATGGCACCTTCGAGTGCCCCGATAATCCAACTGACCAGCGGCCCCCCCATCAGAAGCGGCCCCAAACCGGGAACCCAAAAAAATGCGGACCCGAACAAAAATCCCCACAGACCGCCCCAGAAAGCACCTGTCTTGCCCCAAACCTTCATCCGGTCGCCGGTATTGTAGTAGCCGATCACATGTTCATCCGTGTGATAGTCGCGTCCCACAATCGACAGTTTCTTCATATCGAAACCGGATTGCTGCAGTTCCTTGACAGCCACTTCAGCGGCTGTGTGCGATGAATAGGTCGCAACGATGGAATTGTTTTTGGCCATGATCTTCCTTCCTTTCTTGATAATGTTAATTGATATATGAATCACATTTCCTGAATATAGGTTTTATTGATCAGCAAGTATATTCAATAGCCAATTCATTATCTACCATCCATACACCGGGCGCCTTCCATGCTGTTCTTTCAGCTTCATCTTTTTCATACCATGACTTAACCCTGCCGGTCAGAGTTACTTTATGGTCCGAAGCTTTAACGATAATATTTTTAGGATATATAGACCAGTTGCGTTCAAGTGCACTTTCTATGTCCTTTTTTTCAATCTGGTCCAGTGTTTCATGCTTAATTGTGATGTTGTTTGATACACCCACTACACCCGAGAGATTTTTTACAGCGTTTTTTACAGCTTCCTTTTGATAATACCACTGTACTTCTCCCTCCAGGCTAACCCATCCTTTTTCAACTTTTACTTTTATTTTGTTGTTAGGAATTCGCCAATTATAATTCAAGGCATTAATTACCTCCGTAGCGATTTCATTGTCATCCTTTTCAGCCCAACTGCTAGCATACTTAACTTCAATTTTCTCAACCACAGCCTTTACCCCGGCCACATTTTTTGCTGCATCTTCAGCCTCTGTCTTTTTAAAGTAATCGTCTACAGTTCCTGTTAAGGTAACAATACCATCTTTGACAGTTACACCGATTTCGGCTGCGTTCAATAACGGTTCCCATTTAATTGCATCTTGAACATCTTTTTGTAATTCTGCATTATTTTTCATGTTATTTATCCTTTTTCAGTAGTTGTTTAATTTGATTAATAGATCATCTTATTTTTCTGTTCGTCTCCACTGATCTCGTGAGGCAGCGCTATAAGGCGTAACTCTACGGTGAAGAATAGACCTTTACAAGTGCCATAAAGCCTACCCACTTAAATCTGCGACTAATCTCGTTTGCGGCAAACAAAACCGCGAATACAAGAAGCCACCCGATCATAGCGGTTATTACACCGCCGCCTTGTGTTAAATCAAACATATTCCCCAGTGCTTTCCTTTTTCATAGTTCCCTGCACAACCGACAATAAACACAGCCGGAACGAACCCTATAAGACATTGTGTTTCAATAGCTTGGCACCGTTTCGGACCTTTGCAGAGTAATACGGGAAGGTCTCGATGACTGCTGGATTCATATTTTCATCTTTCATTTTTTGAATGAAATGCGGAAGGTGCTCAGATTTTCTTTTGCGTTTTGGTGTAACAATAAAAAGTGGAATCGAAGAAGGCCTCAAAACCAGCCAGACCGGCTCGGCAATCGGTTGTACGTTTGTAGAATGTTCTTTCATTTTATAATAACCTCCACATTATGTTGTTTTACCAAAGCACCGATTAATTCACCTAAAGCAGAGAGCTTTGAACCATCACCGGGCAGATCTTTTAATGGTGGTTTTTCCTCGGCATAATTTTTTATTTGAATTTTGAAACCGCATTTTTTATGCCCTTTATAAAATCCTCCAAAGCACTTGAAGTTCCTTTGCCCAATTCTTTCCAACCCTCTTCGCCTGCCTGGCGGATATTGTTCATCCTCTCCTTTAAAGTCCGATAGTATTCCTCTATCATCTTACGGTCCTCTTCAAACTCGACCCTGAACTTTTTCCCAAGGTTTTTACTTTTTTCTGTCATATCTTCCGCTATGGATTTGAGGGTTTTGACCCGCTGCTCCAACTTTTCAATATAAAGAGTCTTTTCACCTTCAGGCCTGCAGGTATCTACTGAAGAGGATTCAATCTTCATTTTGTTCATCAGAGATTGATGATATTCCTGTCTTTCAAAAATTGGGTCGGTTTTTTGGTTTGTCATGGGTTACTCCTCCTGTCTTTTTTATAAAAGGTGTTAAATCATTGTAAGCACCTGCATCATACTCATATACTTCAATTTGCATGCCACGCTTCCACGTCCAAGCGTATTGACATCAACCGGCTAATATATATAAATAATTTTAATCCAAAAGCCCTGTTCTACAGATGGTAAACAATTGGAAAAAGGTCATATCCAAAGCAACGGTCATATATGACCTTGTTTTTGGGAATAGCATCCGGGACAAAAATTTTATGGTTGTTCACAAATTTAAGAGATGTCAGAGTTATTTATCTGGATTCCCTTAATTTGGCCAG
>JFJP01038056.1_pt1 | contig 19994 bp, 33 predicted proteins | sample 431651 | NCBI WGS metagenome assembly JFJP01 (sample SAMN02602958, study PRJNA72255) | Microbial mat metagenome, whole genome shotgun sequencing project. | biome: fresh water; feature: sink hole; material: water; isolation source: purple microbial (photo- and chemosynthetic) mats found in...
TTACTTTTGAAAAACATAAATACTAGAGCTCATTATCAATGAGTTTCATTCAAATTTTAGTTAATTCTCGGATTTACCGGACAACAATGATAAAAAATTTAATACCAACAAAGAAGATACTTCACTGAATAATGCTGTAGATTCTGTTTTACAACATGTATTTGAAATGTTTCGAAAATGTTAACAACTTATCAAACTTAGGAAAAAGAAAGAAATGAGAAGAATGTGTAAATTAAATTGATAGAATGTATTGTATAAGAAGAATAAGTTTTTACCTTTGCAAGCCAATTTGATAAGAAAATATAGTGATAATATGCCTACAATTCAACAGTTAGTACGCAAAGGAAGGACTGACATAGAATCCAAGAGCAAAGCTCCTGCATTAGATTCATGTCCTCAGAAGCGCGGAGTATGTGTGCGCGTTTATACCACCACACCCAAAAAGCCGAACTCGGCTATGCGCAAAGTAGCGCGTGTAAGATTATCGAACCAGAAAGAGGTGAATGCCTACATTCCGGGCGAAGGTCACAACCTGCAAGAGCACTCAATTGTATTGGTGCGTGGGGGTCGTGTAAAAGATTTACCAGGTGTACGTTACCACCTTGTGCGCGGTACGCTTGATGCTGCCGGCGTAGAAGGTCGCAAACAAAGCCGTTCTAAGTACGGAGCCAAACGTCCGAAACCAGGCCAACCGGCTAAAGATATGAAAAAGAAGAAATAAAAGGTAAAACACATGAGAAAGGCTAAACCCAAAAAGAAAATCTACTTACCGGATCCTAAATTTAACGAACCTATGGTAAGCAGGTTTGTAAACAACCTTATGTATTCCGGCAAGAAAAGTACCGCCGCCACCATTTTCTACGATGCTATGGAAATAGTTGAAAACAAAGTAAAAGTGGAAGGTAAAGGTCCTGTTGATATCTGGAAAAAAGCATTAGAAAATATTACCCCTGCCGTTGAGGTGAAAAGCCGTCGCGTGGGTGGTGCTACTTTTCAGGTTCCTACTGAAATTCGTCCAGACAGACGAGTTGCTATCAGTATGAAAAACTTGATTCTGTATGCTCGCAGAAGAGGTGGAAAATCCATGTCTGATAAACTAGCTGCTGAAATTATTGCTGCATACAACGAAGAAGGTGGCGCATATAAAAAGAAAGAAGATACTCACAAAATGGCGGAAGCAAACAAGGCATTTGCCCATTTCCGTTTCTAAAAACTAAGTACCACAAAATAAAATGGCCAAGGATTTATTTTATACTCGCAACATAGGCATCATGGCGCATATTGATGCCGGAAAAACTACCACTTCAGAACGTATTTTATACTATACAGGACTTACGCACCGCATAGGTGAAGTTCACGATGGTGCTGCTACAATGGACTGGATGGTACAAGAACAGGAGAGAGGTATTACTATTACCTCTGCTGCTACTACTACTTTCTGGCATTATGGTGATCAGGAATATAAAATCAACCTGATAGACACTCCCGGACACGTTGATTTTACCGTTGAGGTAGAACGTTCATTGCGCGTACTGGACGGTGCAGTTGCTGTCTTTTGTGCAGTGGGTGGTGTTGAGCCACAGTCTGAAACTGTTTGGCGTCAAGCCAACAAATACGGTGTTCCCCGTATTGCTTTCATCAATAAAATGGACCGTGTAGGTGCCGACTTCTTTAATGTTGTTGACCAAATTCGTGAGAAATTAGGTTCCAATCCTATGCCACTTCAAATTCCAATCGGATCTGAAGAGAATTTTGTTGGTGTTGTTGACCTTATTCGCAATCATGCCATTGTTTGGACTGGCGAAGAAAGTGGTGCTAAATTCGAAATCAGAGAAATTCCTGCCGATTTGAAAGAGCAAGCAAGTGAGTGGAGAGAAAAACTTCTTGAAACCATTGTGGAGCAAGACGAAGCACTCATGGAACGTTATTTCGACGATCCTGATTCCATCACAGTTGATGAACTACTTGCTGTAGCTCGTAAATCTGTTGTTAGCCAGCAGATTATTCCTGTTTTAGTTGGTTCTGCATTCAAAAACAAAGGCGTTCAGCTTTTGCTCGACACTGTTTGTGCATTGCTACCAAGCCCACTCGATAAAGGTGCCATCAACGGAACTAACGTTGACACAGGCGAGCCTGAAGTACGTAATCCAGACGAATCTGAGCCTCTTTCAGCCCTGGTTTTCAAAATAGCATCTGATAAATTTATCGATAAATTGGCGTTCATACGCGTTTATTCAGGCGTACTCAAAAATGGTGAAAGTGTATATAATGCACGCACCGGAAAGAAAGTAAAAATTTCACGTCTTTTCCAAATGCACGCAAATAAACAAAACCCACGCGACGAAATCGGCGCTGGTGATATTTGCGCAGCAGTAGGTCTCAAAGATGTAAAAACTGGCGATACTCTTACCGTAGAGGCACATCCGATAGCATTGGAATCAATGACCTTCCCTGAGCCTGTAATCGGTTTGGCAATAGAACCAAAAGTTCAGGCAGATGTTGATAAATTGGGCATCGCACTCAATAAACTATCTGACGAAGATCCAACATTACGTATAAGAACAGACCAAGATAGCGGACAAACTGTACTTAGCGGAATGGGCGAGTTGCACCTCGAAATCATTATCGACCGTTTGAGACGTGAGTTTAATGTGGAAATAAATCAAGGAAGACCTCAAGTAACATACAAAGAAGCTATTACCAGTAAAATTGAACACCGCGAAGTATTCAAAAAACAATCGGGTGGTAGAGGTAAATTTGCTGATATTTATATCAGACTTATGCCAGGCGACCCAGGTACTGAAGGCCTTACATTTGTTGACCAAATCAAAGGTGGAACTATTCCAAAAGAATTTATCCCATCCGTAGAAAAAGGCTTCAAAGAAGCTATGAACAATGGTCCATTGGCCGGATACAAAATGGATAACCTTCGCGTAGAATTATTCGACGGATCTTTCCACGCAGTAGACTCCGATGCACTATCATTCGAATTGGCTGCCAAGTATGCATTCCGCGAAGCTGCTTCAAAAGCACGTCCTGTATTCCTCGAACCAATCATGAAACTGGAAGTAGTAACTCCCGAAGATTTCATGGGCGATATCATAGCCGACCTTAACCGTCGCCGTGCTACCATCGAAGGAATCGATTCAAAATCGAACGGACGCATTATAAAAGCAAAAGTACCATTGTCTGAGCAATTTGGATATGTAACCGTTATTCGTAACTTATCAAAAGGTAGGGCCATGTCAACCATGGAATTCTCACACTTTGCCGAGGTACCGGAGCATATTGCAAAAACAGTACTGGAAAACGCAAAAAGCAAATAATACAAAATAAATTCACATAATTACCAGTATGAGTCATAAAATTCGAATCAAACTCACCTCTTACGACCACAATCTGGTTGATAATTCGGCTGAGAAGATCGTGAAGACGGTAAAAGCTACTGGAGCAGTTGTAAGTGGCCCTATACCACTTCCAACCCATAAAAGAATTTTTACCGTAAACAGATCTACCTTCGTAAACAAAAAGGCGCGTGAGCAGTTTCAATTATCCTCATTCAAAAGGTTGATTGATATATATAGCAACTCACCAAAAACAATCGATGCCCTCATGAAGCTTGAACTTCCAAGTGGCGTAGAAGTAGAAATCAAAGTTTGACAAATTAAAAACAATTAAGAATGTCAGGAATTATTGGAAAGAAGATTGGGATGACATCCATCTTCGGGGTGGACGGCAAAAACGTAGCATGCACCGTTATTCTAGCTGGCCCTTGTGTTGTCACTCAGGTAAAAACAATTGAAACTGATGGCTACAACGCCGTACAGTTAGCATTTGATGACGCCAAAGAAAAAAACACAAGTAATCCGCTGAAAGGGCACTTCAAAAAAGCCAACACAGCCCCGAAACGCAAACTCATAGAGTTTCGCGACGCACCAAGCGAATGGAAACTTGGTGATGTAGTAACAGTAGACTATCTGAAAGACGACCAATGGGTAGACGTAGTTGGCGAGTCTAAAGGTAAAGGATTTCAAGGTGTAGTAAAACGCCATGGATTTAGTGGTGTAGGCGGACAAACCCACGGCCAGCACAACCGCGGACGCGCACCAGGATCTATCGGTTCTTCTTCATTCCCTTCAAAAGTATTTAAAGGTATGAGAATGGCTGGTCGCACAGGTGGCAAACGCGTGAAAGCATTCAATATGGAAATATTGAAAGTAATGCCTGAGCAAAATATACTTGTAATCAGAGGGTCAGTACCCGGAGCAAACGGATCATATTTAATTATTGAGAAATAATGGAATTAGCAGTATATACCATCAACGGGGAAGATACAGGTAGAAAAGTTGTAGTAAACGATGAAGTGTTTGCCATAGAACCCAACGACCATGCAATCTATCTGGATATAAAACAATACTTGGCAAACAACCGCCAAGGTACCCACAAGGCAAAAGAAAGAAACGAAGTAAAAGGTAGCTCACGCAAGATCAAAAAGCAAAAAGGTACCGGTGGGGCTCGTGCAGGTAATATTCGAAATCCACTTTATAGAGGTGGTGGTAGAGTATTTGGCCCACGCCCACGCGATTATCGTTTCAAGTTGAACCGCAAACTGAAAAGACTTGCGCGCCGCTCAGCAATAGCTTATAAGCTAAAAGCCAACGGTTTAATGATAGTTGAGAGCTTCAATTTCAGCGAGATCAAAACCAAGTCAATGGTGGCTTTAAAACAAAATTTAAAAATTGCTGATAAAAAGTCGCTTTTAGTTCTTTCTGAACCAAATAAAAACATATATTTGTCGTCCCGTAACTTACCGGGGTCAAAAGTTGTAACTGCAAATGAATTAACTACTTACGATATCTTAAATGCAGCGTCGGTAGTATTCGTTGAAGGTGCGCTAGAACTTATAGAAAAGAACTTGCAGTAAAAAAATACAAACATGGACATCTTAAAGAAGCCCATCATAACGGAAAAACTAACGATTCAGACTGAAAAACTGAATCGTTATGGATTTTTGGTTGACATACGGGCAAATAAAATTGAAATTAGAAAGGCAGTCGAACAGATGTACGGAGTAAACGTACAATCAGTGAACACCATGCGCTATGACGGCCAGAACAAACAGCGTTACACCAAAACCTCAATAGTTAGAGGTAGTACTCCTGCATTTAAAAAAGCCATCATCACACTGGCTGACGGCGAAAAGATTGATTTTTATAGCAATATCTGATTAGAAAAATGGGAATACGCAGTTTAAAACCGGTAACACCCGGCCAAAGACACAGAATTGTCAATACCTATAGCGAAATAACCGCTGATAAACCTGAGAAAACACTCGTCGTAGCTATAAAAGGCTCAGGCGGACGTGATAATACAGGAAAGATGACTATGCGCTACATTGGTGGCGGACACAAACGCATGTATCGATTGATCGATTTCAAACGCGACAAAGAAAATATACCTGCTACCGTTAAATCTATCGAATACGATCCAAACCGTACTGCACACATTGCACTGGTGGTTTATACCGATGGCGAAAAACGTTACATACTCGCTCCAAACGGATTAAAAGTTGGACAAACGCTCAATTGCGGAAAAGGTGTAGCACCTGAAGTTGGTAACACTTTGTTTTTGAGTGAAATACCACTTGGTACAGTGATACACAACATCGAATTGCGCCCCGGACAAGGTGGAGCAATGGCCAGAAGCGCTGGATCATACGCACAGTTGATGTCACGCGATGGCAGATATGCAATCATAAAGTTACCTTCAGGTGAGTCACGCATGATATTGGTTACCTGCAAAGCTACCATTGGAAGCGTTTCAAACGCAGAGCATGCAAACGAGCAATCAGGTAAAGCTGGTCGTTCACGCTGGTTAGGACGCCGTCCTAGAACCAGAGGTGTAGCTATGAACCCTGTAGATCACCCCATGGGTGGTGGCGAAGGTCGTGCATCTGGTGGACACCCACGTTCGAGAAAAGGTTTATATACCAAAGGACGTAAGACCCGTGCTCCAAAAAATGCATCAAATAAATTCATTGTAGAGCGCAGAAAGAAATAACAGGTAAACCACTAAGAAAATGAGTCGTTCGTTAAAAAAAGGACCGTATATCGATCACAATCTGGACAAGAAAGTACAGAATATGATAAGCACCGGCAAAAAAAATGTGATAAAAACTTGGGCCAGAAGGTCTATGATTTCACCTGATTTTGTTGGTCAAACCATTGCCGTGCACAACGGAAATAAATTCATACCGGTTTATGTTACCGAAAATATGGTCGGACATAAATTAGGTGAATTTGCTCCTACTCGCACATTCAGAGGTCACGGCGGAAAGAAGAAGTAAACAAAGTTAACCTGAGGACAAAAAAATTATGGGTTCACGTAAACGTATCATGGCAGAAAAAATGAAGGAAGCAAGAAAATCTTCCTATCATGCCATTCTCCGCAACTGTCCTATAGCACCACGCAAAATGCGCCTGGTAGCAGATATGATAAGGGGCTCCAATGTAGGAAGCGCCTTGGATCAGTTGCGATTCAATCCGAAACATTCGGCACAACCAATCGAAAAACTTTTGCGTTCAGCTCTAGCTAACTGGCAAAACAAAAACGAAGGTGCACGCATGGAAGATGCTAACCTCTATGTAAGAGAAATTCAAGTGGATGGCGCACGTATGCTCAAAAGGCTGCGCCCTGCACCTCAAGGTAGAGGCCATCGTATCCGCAAAAGATACAGCCACATCACACTGGTTGTTGCATCTCGCGAAAATGCTGTAGTTGAAGAAACAGCAGACTTAACAAAAGCTAATGACTGATCTTAAAAAACAGTATCGATGGGACAAAAAGTAAATCCGATAAGTAACCGTCTCGGCATAATCCGTGGATGGGATTCAAACTGGTTTGGCGGAAAAAACTACGCAGACAAGATTCTGGAAGATGAAAAGATCAGAAAGTATCTCAATGCACGTTTGCCAAAAGCCAGCATTTCTAAAATTGTAATTGAACGTACCTTGAAACTCGTCACAGTTACCATCAATACAGCCAGACCTGGTGTTATCATTGGTAAAGGCGGTACTGAAGTTGACAAAATCAAGGAAGAGTTAAAAAAACTCACTAGCAAAGAAGTACAGATCAATATTTTTGAAATAAAAAGACCTGAACTTGATGCAGTACTGGTAGCAAACAACATAGCTCGCCAGATTGAAGGTCGTATCGCTTACAGAAGAGCTATTAAAATGGCTATCGCTAGTACCATGCGTATGGGAGCTGAAGGTATTAAAATACAAATCAGCGGCCGCCTCAACAACGCAGAAATGGCGAGAACCGAAATGTATAAGGAAGGAAGAACTCCTTTACATACACTCCGTGCCGATATCGACTACTGTAAAGCGGAAGCGCTGACAAAAGTGGGACTGATCGGTTTGAAAGTATGGGTTTTTAAAGGTGAAGTTTATGGCAAACGCGATTTATCGCCCAATGTTGGCCAAAAACCATCACGCCCAAAAACCTTCAAAAAGAAGAAAAAATAATTAAAAATTACCTGAAGCGATGTTACAGCCGAAAAAAGTAAAGTACAGGAAGCAGCAGAAAGGAAAAATGAAAGGAAATGCCCAACGTGGCAACCAGCTCGCTTTCGGCTCCTTTGGTATAAAAACCATGGAGGAGCAATGGATAACAGGTAGGCAAATAGAGGCTGCACGTCAGGCATTGACCCGCTACATGAAACGTGAAGGACAAATCTGGATCAGAATTTTTCCAGATAAACCTATTACCAAAAAACCAGCCGAAGTAAGGATGGGTAAAGGTAAAGGTGCACCTGAAATGTTTGTAGCACCAGTAACACCTGGCCGCATACTATTTGAAGCCGAAGGAGTGCCAATTGAAATAGCTCGCGAAGCTCTCCGTTTGGCTGCTCAAAAACTACCCGTAAAAACAAAATTCGTGGTACGTAGAGATTATGTTGAAACAGTAAATGCAGAGTTATGAATACCGCAGAGATACGCGAATTATCAAACAAAGAACTCATCGAACGAATAGAAGACGAAAAAGCACAACTCGTTAAAATGCGATTGAATCATGCTGTTTCGCCACTTGAAAACCCGATGAAAATTCGTGAGGCAAGAAAAGTTATCGCAAAACTTTTAACAGAACTCACTAAAAGAAACAAAAATAACGATTCGAAATAAGCCATGGAAGAGCTAAAACGTAACTTAAGAAAGGAACGCATCGGAATCGTTGTAAGCAACAAAATGGAAAAATCTATTGTTGTAGCCGTTCACCGTAAAATGAAACACGGATTGTACGGTAAATTTATCAACAAAACTACCCGTTTCGTAGCTCATGACGAGAAAAACGAATGCAACATAGGGGACACAGTCCGTATTTCGGAAACTCGTCCTTTAAGCAAGAACAAGAATTGGAGAATGGTTGAAATCATTGAAAGAGCTAAGTAATCATGGTACAACAAGAAAGTAGACTAATTGTAGCAGACAACAGTGGTGCGAAAGAAGTGCTTCTTATCAGAGTTTTAGGAGGTACCGGTAAAAAATACGCTTCTATCGGCGATAAAATCGTAGTATCTGTTAAATCTGCTATCCCCGGCGCCGATGCTAAAAAAGGCTCCGTATCAAAGGCTGTTATCATTCGTACTAAAAAAGAAGTACGTCGTTCTGATGGTTCATACATCAGATTCGATGATAATGCTGTAGTATTGCTCAATAACGCCGGTGAAATGCGTGGAACACGTATATTCGGTCCGGTGGCCCGCGAACTGCGTAGTAAATACATGAAAATTATTTCATTAGCTCCCGAAGTACTATAAATTATAGAAAACATAAAGAAAAATGGCTAATCGTAAGCTACATATTAAAAAGGGAGATATGGTATACGTTAACTCCGGCGAATCGAAGGGACAGAAAGGACGTGTTCTGGAAATAATCGTTGAGGACGAACGTGCCATTGTTGAAGGCGTAAACCTGGTTTCGAAGCATACCAAACCCAACGCCAAAACCCCACAAGGAGGCATTGTTAAAATGGAGGCCCCTATACACATTTCCAATTTAATGGTTATTGATCCTGCCAATGGCAAACCTAGCCGAATAGGCCGTAGGAAAAACGCTGAAGGCAAGAATGTTCGTTATGCAAAAAAATCAGGGGAGGAACTTAAGTGATGAAATACGTACCTAAATTAAAAACTGATTATAATGAGCGCATTGTGCCAGCTCTGATGCAAGAGTTTAAATACACCAGCATCATGCAAGTACCTCGCTTAGAAAAAATAATCATAAACCAAGGTCTTGGTCAGGCAGTAGCCGACAAGAAAATTATTGATGTATCCATTACAGAGCTCTCAGCCATAACCGGACAAAGAGCAGTAAAAACCATTTCTCATAAAGATATTTCGAACTTCAAATTGAGAAAAGGAACTGCAATTGGTGCTAAAGTAACCCTACGCCAGGAGCGCATGTATGAATTTCTACACAGACTAATTTATGCATCACTTCCACGTATCCGTGACTTTCAAGGTATTCCGTTCAAATTTGATGGAAGAGGCAACTACACACTTGGAATAGACGAGCAAATAATTTTTCCCGAAATTGATATTGATAAAGTAACAAAAATGTTGGGAATGAATATTACCTTTGTCACCACCGCAAAAACAGACGAAGAAGGCTACGCTCTGTTACGTGAATTTGGAATACCATTTAAGAACAAATCTAAGAATAACTAAACGATATGGCGAAAGAGTCAATGAAAGCGCGCGACGTAAAGCGCAGAAAACTCGTACTGAAATACGCCGAGAAACGTAAGAAACTTAAAGAGACTGGCGAATTGATGCTGCTTGACGGCCTACCTCGCAACTCTTCAAAAGTGAGAGTACGTAATCGCTGTTCCCTTACCGGACGCCCACGCGGATACATCCGCCAGTTCGGTCTTAGCCGTATTACCTTTCGCGAAATGGCTTCGCAAGGTTTAATACCAGGAGTAAAAAAAGCAAGTTGGTAAATATTATTATTTTAAAGTAGTTTAAAAATGACCACCGATCCAATCGCAGATTACCTGACACGAGTCAGGAACGCAATTATGGCGAAACACAAGGTCGTCGAGATACCCGCTTCCAATATCAAAAAAGAAATTACAAAAATTTTGAAGGATAAGGGGTATATACTCAGTTTCAAATTTGAGGACGACGGCAAACAAGGGACAATAAAAATAGCGTTAAAGTATGACCCAAAAACCAGGGTATCAGCTATTAAAAATCTCACACGCGTAAGTAAACCGGGACTTAGAAAATATGCCGGTATAGATGAAATGCCCCGTGTACTAAACGGTTTAGGTATAGCAGTTCTTTCTACATCGAAAGGAATAATGACCGATAAGGAAGCCCGCAAAGAAAATGTGGGTGGAGAAGTTTTGTGCTACGTATATTAAAAATGATCAGAACATGTCACGTATAGGAAAATTACCCATAGAAATACCACAAGGTGTTACTGTAAGCATTTCTGAATCTAACGTAGTAACCATCAAAGGTAAACTCGGAGAATTAACTCAGAAAGTAGATCCGGATATCATTGTGAAAGTTGAAAACAATGAAATAACCGTAAACCGCCCAACCGACCAGAAAAGACACAGAGCTATGCACGGTTTATACCGTTCACTGCTCAACAACATGGTTGAAGGAGTTTCAAAAGGATACGAAGTGAAACAAGAACTAGTTGGTGTGGGTTACCGTGTAACCCTAAGCGGCCAGGTTCTCGATTTTTCGCTTGGTTTCTCTCACCCCATAATGTTGGAATTGCCAGCAGAAATCAAAGCCGAAGTTGTGCAGGAAAAGCAAAAAGCTGCCGTACTCACTATGCGCAGTTATGACAAACAACTTCTTGGCCAGGTAGCTGCCAAAATACGTTCATTCCGTAAACCTGAACCATACAAAGGTAAAGGTATCAAATTTACTGGTGAAGTATTACGTAGAAAAGCTGGTAAAACTGCTTCGTCGAAATAACCTCTAAATTAAGAAAGCATTATGTCATTAACTAAAATGGAACGACGGGCACGAATCAAACTTCGCATACGTAAAAGAATTACTGGTAGCAGCGAAAGCCCACGATTGACTGTATTCCGCAGCAACAAGCAGATTTACGTGCAGTTGGTTGACGATCGCTCAGGAAAAACCCTGGTATCGGCCTCTTCACGCGAAAAAGAACTCGCAGCGGCTAAAGGCACTAAAATTGAGATAGCTGCTCTCGTTGGAAAACGAATTGCAGAAAAGGCCATCTCTATGAATATATCTAATGTAGTGTTCGACCGAAACGGTTACCTGTATCATGGGCGCGTGAAATCGCTCGCAGATGCAGCCAGAAACAGCGGTCTTAAATTCTAATGCACATGTCAACAAGTATAAGAAAAGTAAAAACAGCAGATCTGGTACTAAAAGACAGACTGGTTGCAATACAACGTGTTACTAAAGTAACCAAAGGCGGACGCGCATTCAGTTTCTCTGCCATTGTAGTGGTAGGAGATGAAAATGGAATAGTAGGTTATGGTTTGGGAAAAGCAAACGAAGTAACTACTGCAATAGCAAAAGGTGTGGAAGATGCCAAGAAAAATCTTGTGAAAATTCCCATTCTACGTGGAACTATACCTCATGAGCAAGTTGCCAAATATGGTGGTGCCCAAGTGTTACTAAGACCTGCATCAGGCGGTACCGGCGTAAAAGCTGGTGGTGCTATGCGTGCTGTGCTCGAAAGCGTTGGTATTCATGATGTACTTGCAAAATCTAAAGGTTCAAGTAACCCGCACAACCTGGTAAAAGCTACTATGGCCGCTCTTCTCGAACTCAGAGATGCACGTACAGTAGCTCAAAGCCGTGGCTTATCATTAAATAGAGTGTTTAACGGTTAAATTGTACCAAGATTATGGCAAAAGTTAAAATTACCCTTTTAAAAAGCAGAATAGATCATGCTGAACGTTTAAAGCGTACGCTGTTGGCCCTTGGTCTCAAAAAAACACAAGCTACCGTGGAACATGAAGCTACCCCACAAATTCTGGGCATGATTCGCAAAGTGAACCACATGGTTAAAGTAGAATTTGTTAACTAATTCAAGAAAATTCAGGCATCATGGAATTACATAATTTAAAACCGGCTTCTGGCTCAACTAAAACCGAAAAACGTCTCGGACGTGGACAGGGTTCAGGCACCGGCGGTACTTCTACCCGTGGTCATAAAGGTGCAAAATCACGCCGTGGTTACTCACGCAAACGTGGTTTTGAGGGCGGTCAAATGCCACTTCAGCGCCGTGTACCTAAATTCGGTTTTACAAACAACAACCGTATTGTATACAAAGTGATTAACGTCGAAGACCTCGCCGCATTAGCTCAAGAAGCTAAACTTACTCAAATTTCTCCCGAAATTCTGGCCAACGTTGGTCTTGTTTCAAAGAATGACAAAATAAAAATTCTTGGAAATGGAGAAATAACATTAAGTTTGCAAGTCAAAGCTCATGCCTTTAGTAAGAGTGCTAAAGACAAAATAGAAGCGAATCAAGGATCTGTTGAAATCATTTCATAATGAAAGAACTTATTCAAACTTTAAAGAATATTTATAAGATTGAAGACCTGCGTAATCGCATTCTTACAACCCTGGGTTTAATCCTTATATACCGCATCGGATCGTTTGTGGTATTGCCGGGCGTAGATCCAGGGCAACTTGAGAACTTACAGTCACAAACTTCAGGAGGCATCATGAGCCTTCTGAATATGTTCTCAGGGGGTGCATTCGCAAATGCTTCAATTTTTGCATTAGGTATCATGCCTTATATTTCCGCCTCAATTGTAATTCAATTGCTGGCTATGGCCGTACCTTATTTCCACAGGTTGCAACGCGAAGGTGAAAGCGGCAGAAAGAAAATGAATCAGATAACCCGTTATCTGACCATTTTTATCACAGCTGGTCAGGCCCCAGGGTACATCGCTAATTTGCGTACCCAGTTGCCTACTAGTGCTTTCCCACTTATCGAATCTGGAAATGAAATCATGTTCTGGACCTCGTCTATTGTAATTCTTGTAGCCGGCACCATATTCGTAATGTGGTTAGGCGAACGTATTACCGACAAAGGTATCGGCAATGGTATTTCATTATTAATTATGGTAGGTATCATTGCACGTTTGCCATTTGCTCTACTTGCAGAGTTTGGTAACCGTATGGAAGGTACTGGTGGTCTTGTAGCTCTTCTTATCGAAATAGTAGTATTGTTCCTCGTATTTGTGGGGTCCATACTTCTGGTACAGGGGACGCGGCGAATACCAGTGCAATATGCAAAACGAATTGTAGGAAACAAACAATATGGTGGTGTACGTCAGTATATTCCATTAAAGATCAACGCAGCTGGGGTAATGCCAATCATCTTTGCCCAGGCACTTATGTTCATTCCTTTGATGTTTGGAAGTTTTCAATCTCAATCATTAACAGGAATCGCAGCTACTTTTTCTGATGTAACAGGCTTCTGGTACAACTTTGTGTTTGCACTATTAATCATAGTGTTTACATATTTTTATACCGCAATTACTGTAAATCCGAATCAGATGGCTGAAGATATGAAGAAGAATGGTGGGTTTATACCCGGTGTAAAACCAGGACGCAAAACTGCAGAATTTATCGACACGATAATGTCCCGAATTACACTACCAGGATCAATATTTCTGGCACTCGTAGCAATTATGCCTGCATTCGCAATGATAGCAGGTATTAACAATCAGTTTGCACAATTCTTCGGAGGCACCTCTCTTTTAATTTTAGTGGGCGTGGTATTGGATACGCTGCAACAAATTGAAAGTCATCTACTCATGCGTCATTATGACGGATTAATGAAATCAGGTCGTATCAAAGGCCGTACAGGTCAGGCAGCAACTGTGTAATTCCGAGAAACTATGTCGAAACAAGCATCCATCGAACAAGACGGCGTTATAATCGAAGCATTATCAAATGCAATGTTTCGCGTTGAATTGGAAAATGGGCATATTATAACCGCGCATATTTCAGGGAAAATGCGGATGCATTACATTAAAATTCTACCTGGAGACAAGGTAAGAGTTGAAATGTCGCCGTACGATTTAACCAAAGGAAGAATAACATTCAGGTACAAAAATTAAACTCAATGAAAGTACGTGCTTCAATCAAAAAACGTTCTGCTGAATGCAAGATCGTTAGACGTAAGGGGAAGTTGTATGTAATCAACAAAAAGAACCCTAAGTTTAAACAAAGACAAGGATAATCTAAAAGAAAAAAATTAATATGGCACGAATTGCAGGTGTTGACATACCCAGTAACAAACGCGGTGAAGTATCGCTTACATACATTTTCGGTATAGGGCGTCCTTCGGCACAAAAAATATTGGCGGAGGCTGGTGTCGACAAAAATATGAAAGTTCAAGACTGGACTGACGAACAACTGAACGCAATAAGAACTGAGATTTTGACAAATTTCAAAATCGAAGGGGAATTACGTTCTGAAATCCAGACTAATATCAAACGATTGATGGATATTGGTTGCTACAGAGGAATTCGTCATCGCTCAGGATTACCCGTGCGTGGGCAATCAACAAAGAACAATGCACGCACTCGTAAAGGTAAAGTTCGCAAAACAGTACCGAATAAGAAAAAAGCTACCAAATAAGTTGTAAAACATGGCCAAAGCAAGTAAAAAAACAGTTACCAAGAAACGCGTTGTAAAGGTAGAGGCGGCTGGCGAAGCTCATATTCACAGCTCCTTCAATAACATTATCATATCTCTTACCAATACAGCTGGACAAGTGATTTCATGGTCATCAGCAGGTAAAAAGGGCTTCCGTGGTTCTAAAAAGAATACACCATACGCTGCCCAAGTAGCCTCTGAGGATTGCGCAAAAACTGCGTATGATTTAGGATTACGCAAAGTTGCGGTGTATGTGAAGGGTCCCGGTAATGGTCGCGAATCAGCAATCAGAGCTTTAAATACCGCTGGTATTGAAGTTGTTGAGATAGTGGATGTAACTCCACTTCCACACAATGGTTGCAGACCACCCAAACGCAGAAGAGTATAATTTAATGTTCTCATTAGAAAAACAAAGGGAATAAAATGGCAAGATACATTGGACCAAAAACCAGAATAGCTCGTAAATTTGACGAGGCAATATTTGGCCCCGACAGGAATTTCGAAAAAAGAAAATACCCTCCCGGACAACACGGTCAAAACAGAAAAAGAGCCAAAATATCTGAATACGGTATTCAGCTCAAAGAAAAACAAAAGGCAAAATATACTTACGGTCTCTTAGAACGTCAGTTCCGTAACCTTTTCCAAAAAGCACAAAGAACCAAAGGTGTAACAGGTGAAGTTCTGTTGCAATTGCTCGAATCAAGACTTGACAACGTTGTTTTCCGTCTAGGAATTGCTCCTACTCGCTCTGCAGCCCGTCAGTTGGTTACGCACCGTCATATTTTAGTGAATGGTGAATATCACAACATTCCTTCTATGATTCTTAGGCCTGGTGATACTGTAAGTGTGAGAGAAAAATCAAAATCGCTACAAGTGATATTCGAAGCTGTTCGCGACAACAAACGCAGTCGTCCTTCTTGGATGGAGTGGGATACTCACCTCATGACTGGTAAGTTCCTCAATCGCCCTGAACGTGCTGAAATTCCTGAAAATATTAAGGAACAACTCATAGTTGAATTGTACTCTAAATAAAACACGATAAAGAAAACATGGCAATACTTGCTTTTCAAAAACCGGATAAGGTTATCATGCTCGAGTCCGACGAAACATATGGAAAATTTGAGTTTCGTCCGCTTGAACCCGGGTATGGTATCACCATCGGAAACGCACTACGTCGTATCCTGTTATCCTCACTCGATGGGTTTGCTGTCACTGCTATTCGTATCGAAGGCGTTGATCATGAATTTTCTACCGTCAAAGGAGTACGTGAAGATGTAACCGAAATTATTCTGAATATAAAACAAATTCGTTTCAAACGTGTTGTTGAGGATTTAGACGAAGAAAGAGTTACTGTGACTGTGAGCAACAAAGACGTATTCAATGCCGGCGAACTTGGTAAATTTCTCACCGGTTTCGAGGTTTTGAATCCGGAACTTGTGATTTGCCACATGGAACCTTCAACTAAAATGCAAATTGAATTCAGAATTGGCAAAGGACGTGGTTATGTAACCTCCGAGGAGAATAAAATCCCGGATGCAGAATTTGGTCTTATTCCTATTGATTCAATTTTTACACCTATCAAAAACGTAAAGTATTCCATTGAAAACTATCGTGTTGAGCAAAAAACTGACTACGAAAAATTAGTTATCGAAGTACTTTCCGACGGTTCTATCCATCCTAAAGAAGCTCTCAAAGAGGCAGCAAAAATTCTGATTTATCACTTTATGCTGTTCTCGGATGAGAAAATCACTTTGGATTCTGACGAAAAATCTGAAACCGAAGAATTTGATGAGGAAGTTTTACATATGCGCCAGTTGCTCAAAACCAAACTTGTGGATTTGGATCTTTCTGTGCGTGCACTAAATTGCTTGAAAGCTGCTGATGTTGAATCTCTGGGCGACCTTGTAATTTACAACAAAAACGACCTATTAAAATTCCGAAACTTCGGAAAAAAATCCCTTACTGAACTTGAAGATTTGCTCTCTAGCATGAATCTCAGTTTTGGAATGGATGTATTAAAATATAAACTTGACAAAGATTAGAAAACGATGAGACACGGAAAAAAAGTTAATCATCTTGGTAGGACTAGCCCCCACCGTAAGGCTTTGTTGTCTAATATGGCCACTTCACTTATTTTACATAAACGTATAAATACTACTTTGGCTAAAGCTAAAGAATTGCGTAAATATGTGGAGCCTCTTATCACCCGTTCGAAAGAGGTAGCCGGACAAACCGAAGAACAAGCCATGCATCACAGACGTGTAGCTTTTAGCTATCTGCAAGATAAGTTTGCTGTTACCGAACTTTTCAAAACTGTAGGCCCTAAAATTGGGACTCGTGAAGGTGGCTATACGCGCATTCTTCGCACTGGCATGCGTCATGGTGACGCTGCGGAAATGTGTTTGATTGAGCTTGTTGATTTCAACGAAAACATGCTTAAAGATACTGCGAAAGAGCAAAAAGCTGCGGCCAAGAAAACACGTCGCGGACGTAAAAAAGCTACTGAAGCTGCTAAAACAGAAGAATAGTATTTTCTATTTAAACTTCTTAATTGGGGGTAAGCGCTTGTCGTTTATCCCCTTTTTTATTATATTTGAATCTGCTTAATACTAATAAAACTATATTATATGGGACATATTGCACGCCTTTTTGCCCGTCAAATACTTGACTCGCGTGGTAATCCAACTATTGAGGTAGATGTTATGACCGATAGAGGTGTGCTTGGCAGGGCTGCTGTTCCTTCCGGTGCTTCTACCGGACAATACGAAGCCATGGAATTGCGCGACAACGACAAAGCTCGCTACCTTGGTAAAGGAGTAATGAAAGCTGTATACAATGTAAATAAAATTCTGAACGAGGAGTTGAAAGGATATTATATAACCGACCAAAGTGTGATAGATGCGGCCATGATAGTGCTCGATGGTACCGAAAATAAAGGTAACCTTGGCGCCAATGCTATGCTGGGAGTATCGCTTGCTGTGGCCAAAGCTGCCGCGCTTACCACAGGACAACCCTTATACCGATACATAGGCGGGGTAAATGCGAATACACTGCCCATACCTATGATGAACATTCTGAATGGGGGCATGCACGCCGACAACAAAATCGACTTTCAGGAATTCATGATAATGCCTGTGGGTGCCGATTCTTTTTCTGAATCGCTCAGAATGGGGGTCGAAGTTTTTCATCACCTCAAACAAGTGCTAAAATCTGCCGGACATTCTACCAATGTAGGCGATGAAGGTGGTTTTGCCCCTGATTTAAAATCGAACGAAGAAGCCATAGAGATTGTAATTAAAGCCATTGAGAAAGCTGGCCTGAAACCCGGCAAAGATGTTTTCATTGCCTTGGATGCTGCCGCCAGCAGTTTTTTTAATATTGAGAAAAGTATTTATGAACTAAAATCGACAGGACAATTACTCGATACCAACCAAATGGTGGAGTATTGGCAAAAATGGGTCGACACCTATCCAGTAATCAGCATAGAAGATGGTTTTGCTGAAGACGATTGGGCAGGATTTGCGCTGCTCAATCAGGCTATTGGCAATAGGGTACAGATTGTGGGCGACGATTTGTTTGTGACCAATGTAAACCGCCTTGCATATGGAATTAGCAATGGATGTGCCAACTCGATACTCATAAAAGTGAATCAGATAGGCACCCTTACCGAAACCATAAACGCTGTAAATATGGCCATGCAAAACGGATATACAGCCATCATAAGCCACCGTAGTGGCGAAACTGAAGATACCACCATAGCAGAATTGGCAGTAGCGCTGAATACCGGGCTCATAAAAACCGGCTCTGCTTCTCGATCAGATAGAATTGCAAAATATAACCAACTCATTCGTATTGAGGAAGCTCTGGGATCGTCGGCAAGATTTTTAGGCAAAGATTTCCCTTATGTTCCTGAAAATGCTTAACAACATAGTGTACATTCTAAATATGTACTTATTTTAGATTCTTAAATAGAGTAGTATTTGAACTAACAGTTTTATTTACAAGAAAATTAATCATACAGTTATGTCACAATTAAAGAATAAATTAAAACTAAAAATTGACGAGCATCGTCCACGTACACAACGCCTGCTAAAAGAGTTTGGCGATGTAAAAGTGGATGAAGTAAAGATTGAACAAATAATTGGTGGTATGCGGGATATTAAGTCATTGGTGACTGATATTTCATACCTCGATCCGCAAGAAGGTATTCGTTTCCGTGGCAAAACTATTCCCGAGGTAATGGAAGTGCTTCCGAAACCCGAGGGCAAAGATTATCCATATGTAGAGGGATTCTGGTATTTTTTGCTTACCGGCGATATACCCACTCTCGAGGAAACTCTTGAAGTAGTTGAAGAATTCAAAAAACGCAGAAGCATTCCGCAGTACGTGATAGACCTGCTGCGTGCTATGCCGCGTGACACGCACCCCATGGCTATGCTCTCTGCTGCTATTGTGTGCATGCAACGCGAGTCTAAATTTGCTGCCTTCTACAACAAAGGCTTCAAAAAAGACATTGCGTGGGAATATATGTACGAAGATTCTACCGACCTGTTGGCTCGTCTTCCGGGCATAGCTGCTTACATTTTTCGCATGAAGTACCGCTCCGATGTACACATACCTCAGTGCGACAAAACCGACCTCGGTGGCAATTTTGCGCATATGATGGGCATACCTGAGCCTTACGACGATGTTGCTCGTATGTATTTCATCCTGCACTCAGATCATGAGTCGGGCAACGTATCGGCACACGCTACCCACTTAGTGGCTTCAGCGCTTTCTGATGCTTATTTCTCGCTTTCTGCGGGTATGAACGGCCTTGCCGGTCCACTTCATGGGCTTGCAAACCAGGAAGTTCTGCACTGGTTGCTTGGTGTTATCAACAAATTGGATGGTGCAAAACCTACCGAGGAGTTGATGAAAAAATTTGTGTACGATACGCTCGATAGCGGACAGGTGATTCCTGGCTTTGGCCACGCAGTATTGCGCAAAACCGACCCTCGCTACACAGCTCAACGCGAGTTTTGCCTCAAAAACCTGCCAAACGATTCATTGTTTGAATACACCAGCATGCTTTATCATGTAGTGCCTCCAATTTTGCTCGAAAGAGGAAAAGCCAAAAATCCATGGCCCAATGTAGATGCCCAATCGGGAGTGATACAGTGGTTCTACGGAGTACGTGAGTACGATTTCTACACCGTTATGTTTGGCGTGGGACGTGCATTTGGCGTATTGGCCAACATTACCTGGGCACGTGCACTCAACTATCCGCTGGAGCGCCCAAAATCGCTCACCACAGATATGCTCG
>JFJP01005464.1_pt1 | contig 19991 bp, 19 predicted proteins | sample 431651 | NCBI WGS metagenome assembly JFJP01 (sample SAMN02602958, study PRJNA72255) | Microbial mat metagenome, whole genome shotgun sequencing project. | biome: fresh water; feature: sink hole; material: water; isolation source: purple microbial (photo- and chemosynthetic) mats found in...
CGCAGGGCGACCACGCCACGCTGATTGCCAGCATCAAAGAGCGCCTGTGGCCGATGGGTGACGACACGGTGTTTATCCCCGGCCATGGCCCCGAGAGCACCTTTGGCCGGGAGCGGCGCACCAACCCCTACGTGGCGGACGAATGAGCCGATGGGGTCAGGTCTTGAAATATAGCAAAAATGCCGACTCTCGCGGGATTGACAATTCATGCTGTTGGGTCAAGTTTTCTCGCCAAACACTGCGCAAAAAAAGCAACGCACAGGACGGATGATGCGCTGCCATGCAGCAGTGCGGTGTGGTTGTTGACATCTGACTCTAAACCATTTCATCGTCAGTAGCTGGTCAGAACCAAAATCTATGCTGCACCGCAACATGAGAATATCGCTTGAACTTCGATTACGGCTAGACGACCTGCTCGCTGACCTCCAATACGCGCGCAGAAACGATGAGCTCGGCAGGATGGCATTGCTGACCTACTGTGAGGTGCGTTGCTGGGCACGCCAAGCCGATGAGGCAGCTCTGGCTGCTCAAGCGAGTGCGATGTTTACCGAGCAACCGCACGTCAGTCGAGCGGTATTCCTTGCCCAGGTTGACAGCCTGATTGAGCAGTTAAAGGCAGTAAGCCAGAAATACTACGAACCCCTGGTCGCCCTTGAAGGTGCCGATGAGGGGCTCAAACGCGCCTTGAATTCGGCCAGCAAAGCCTGGGAGAGTTGGCATCTGCGGCCAGGAACGGGCTTGTATGCCCAAATTCACGGCTGTGACATTGCCGCGCGCAGCACGAACTTCAACTTGGGAACATGAAGACGGCCCTTGGTTTTGCGTTTGTTGGACATGCATTGGCTTGGCTGTATTGATCAGGGGTGGCGCAGCCATTGTGGGAAGAATGATGCTTTCAAAATTCACGCAATCCAAAGGACCCGGGTGTGCGGGCTTGTGCTCACACTCATCCTGGCTGCCCCTGTTTCTTTAGGAATGCCTGGTCCGCATGCAGGGTTGGGATGCTGGGTAGTTACAACAAGTGGATGATTTCCTGGCGACTTGCCTTGGCACCATTTCCGCGCCACGCTTCGACGCTGCCGCATGATCACTTTCCCATTCACCGGTTAAAAAGGGGCGCTGCGCAAGGCCTGCAGGTCAGTGACCCGCAGGCCGCCATATTCCACCTGAATAGCCCCTTGAGCGGCCAAAGTGGTCAGGGCTTCGTTGACGCGCTGGCGCGACAAACCCACCAGATAGGCCAACTCTTGCTGGGTGATGCGCAGCACCGTGCCCAGGCCCGGGTAAAGCACCGGGTTGAACAGCGCTGCCAGACTGCGCGCTACCCGGATATTCGGGTTGTTCATGCGGTCGATTTCGCGCGCAGCAATAAACTGGCCCAAGCGCTCATTGAGCTGATTCATGACGAAGCGGTTGAAGCCAATCGAGTGATCCAGCAGCCAATGAAAGGTATCCACATGCAGGCCGGCCACCATGCTTTTACGCAACGCCTGGATGTTGTAGCGGTAACCCTCGCGCTTCAAGGCCGTGCCTTCGCCGAACCAGCCACCGGGCGGTACGCCCGTGAAGGTCATGGTTTGCCCCTCTGCATTGTCAGCACTCATTTTCAGCAAGCCTTCAATCACGCCAAACCAGTAGGTGGCCGGGCGCCCGGTGCGGCAGACAAAGTCACCGGGCTGGGCATTGGCGATCTTGAGGTCTTCGACCGCGCGTTCCCGCTCGTGCGGCAGCAGGCGCTTGAGCCACGGAATGACCTCGAGTTCAGCCGTCGTCAAGGGGCGGCGGCGCTGAAAAAGGCTGGCTTCTAGACTCATGGTGGAAACTTTAATAACGCTGCGGGTTTGATAGAAAGCAGGGAAAACACCTAGCGAGAACGGGCTGAATTGTCGCTCAAATGACAACTTAGCGTCAAATTGGGTCCTATCATAGACCTATATCAGCCAACGCCAAGCCGGTTTTGGCTTGCGACGATTTGGACAGACAAGGTGCCCCGATGCGAACCACTTTTCCGCGGTTACTGTTGAATCATGCCAGCCAGCGGCCGACCGATACCGCCATGCGTGAAAAAGAGTATGGCATCTGGCAGGCCATCACCTGGGCGGGCATGGCCGCCATGGTGGAACATCTGGCGTGTGGCCTGCATCAGGCCGGACTGCGTCAGCATGAGCACATGGTGGTGATCGGTGCCAACCGCCCAAGGCTTTACGCCACCATGCTGGCGGTGCAGGCGCTAGGCGCGGTGCCGATTGCGTTGTACCAGGATGCCGCAGCACCCGAGTGCGTGTTTCCGCTGAACAATGCCGATGTCCGCTTTGCCTTTGCTGAAGACCAGGAGCAAGTGGACAAGTTGCTTGAAATCCGCGAGCGGTGCCCGCAGCTCACCAACGTTTACTTTGATGACCCGCGCGGCCTGCGCAACTACGACGAGCAAGGCCTGGCAGCACTTGATGAACTGGTTGCTGCGGGCAAGGTCTTTGCCGCCATCCACCCGGATTTTTTCAGCAATGAAGTGGACAAGGTTTTGCCAGATGACGTTGCGGCCATGTTCTTTACCTCAGGCACCACCGGCAACCCCAAGGGTGTGGTGCACACGCATGACAGTCTGCTGAACCGCGCCCGCGCCGGTGCTGATTTTGACAAGCTGACCCACGCCGAAGATGTGCTGGCGTATTTGCCGCCGGCCTGGATTGGGCAGAATATTTTCAGTTATGCCCAGTGGCTGAGTTGCGGCTACGTGGTGAATTGCCCCGAATCCGCCGCCACCGTCACGATCGACCTGAAAGAAGTCGGTCCAACCTATTATTTCGCGCCACCTCGTGTGTTTGAAGGTTTGCTGACCAGTGTGATGATTCGCATGGAAGATGCCGGCGCATTCAAACGCAAGCTGTTTCACTATTTCATGGACTTGGCCAAGCGTGTGGGCCCAACCCTGATGGATGGCAAAAGTGTCTCCCTTGCTGACAGTATCTTGTACGCCTTGGGCAACTTCATGGTTTATGGCCCGCTGCGCAACAATCTGGGCTTTAGCCGGGTGCGCGTGGCGTACACGGCCGGCGAGGCGATTGGGCCGGACCTGTTCAGCTTTTACCGCTCGATTGGTGTCAACCTCAAACAACTGTATGGCTCCACTGAAACGGCGGTGTTTGTCTGTCTGCAACCCGACCAGGAGGCCCGTGCCGACACCGTGGGCGTGCCCTGCGAGGGTGTGGAAATCAAGGTGGCTGACAACGGCGAGATTCTGGTCAAGTCGCCTGGCCTGCTCAAGGGCTACTTTAAAGACCCTGAGGCCACCGCTGAGGTGTTGACCCCGGACGGCTGGTACCACACCAGCGATGCCGGCTTTCTGGATGCGCACGGCCACCTGAAGATCATCGACCGCGTGAAGGATGTGGGGCATCTCAAGGGCGGCAGCAATGATGGCGCCATGTTTGCCCCCAAGTACGTGGAGAACAAGCTCAAGTTTTTTCCGCATATCAAAGAAGTGGTGGCCTACGGTGACGGACGCGAGAAGGTCTGCGTCATGATCAACATCGACTTTGACGCGGTGGGCAACTGGGCCGAGCGGCGCAACCTGCCTTATGCCGGGTACACCGACCTGGCGCAAAAGCCTGAGGTCTATCAGCTTGTCAAGGAATGTGTCGAAAAGGTCAATGCCGACCTGAGTGTGGACGAATTGCTGGCGGGTTCCCAAGTCAGCCGCTTTCTGGTGCTGCACAAGGAGCTTGATGCAGATGACGGCGAATTGACGCGCACCAACAAGGTTCGCCGCGGTTTTATTGCCGACAAGTACGACGTGCTGATTGATGCTTTGTATGGTGGCATGACCACGCAATTTATTGAAACCCTGGTCAAGTTTGAAGACGGGCGCACCGGCAAAGTCAGCGCTACGCTGCGCATTGACGATGCCCAGACCTTTGCACCGGTCAAGGCCGCGGCCTGAATTGAGTAAACCCTATGGCAACTAAACAAATTGGCGATGTCATTCTGGATGTCAAGAACATCTCTTTGAGTTTTGGTGGCGTCAAGGCGTTGACCGATATTTCGTTCAATGTGCGCGAGCATGAGGTGCGCGCCATCATCGGCCCCAACGGTGCAGGCAAGAGCTCGATGCTCAATTGTGTCAACGGCGTTTATCGGCCGCAGCAAGGTGCCATTACCTTCAGGGGTCAGACCTTCAGCCACATGGACAGCTATCAGGTGGCCAGCATGGGCATTGGCCGCACCTTTCAGAGTCTGGCGCTGTTCAAGGGCATGAGTGTGATCGACAACATCATGACCGGGCGCAACCTGAAAATAAAAAGCAACCTGTTCTTGCAGGCTTTGCGCCTGGGCCCGGCGCAGCGCGAAGAAGAAACCCACCGTGAATTTGTCGAGCACATCATCGACTTTCTGGAGATTCAGGCGTTTCGCAAAACACCTGTTGGTCAGTTGCCGTATGGGTTGCAAAAGCGCGTCGATTTGGGCCGCGCCCTGGCGATGGAGCCGCAACTGCTGCTGCTCGACGAGCCCATGGCCGGCATGAACGTGGAAGAAAAGCAGGACATGTGCCGTTTTGTGCTCGAAGTGAACGAAGAGTTTGGCACCACCATTGTGCTGATTGAGCATGACATGGGTGTGGTGATGGACATCAGCGACCGTGTGGTGGTGCTGGACTACGGCAAGAAGATTGGCGACGGCACCCCCGATGAAGTTCGCACCAACGAAGAAGTCATCAGCGCCTATCTGGGCACCTCACATTAACCCGGCGGGAGACACACAAGATGGCATTTTTTCTTGAAACACTGTTAGGCGGCCTGATGGCCGGCATGTTGTATTCGCTGGTGGCTTTGGGTTTTGTGCTGATTTACAAGGCTTCGGGCGTGTTTAATTTTGCACAGGGTGCCATGGTGCTGTTTGCGGCACTGGCAATGGCACGTTTTTCCGAGTGGTTGCCGCTGTATGCGGGCATTTCCAGCCCGGTCATTGCCAATCTGCTGGCGTTTGTGGGTGCTGGCATCCTGATGTTTGGTGTGGCCTGGCTGATTGAGCGCCTGGCCTTGCGCCACCTGGTCAATCAGGAAGGCACCACGCTGCTGATGGCCACGCTGGGCATCAGTTATTTTCTGGACGGCCTTGGGCAAACCATTTTTGGCAGTGACATCTACAAGATTGACGTGGGCATGCCCAAAGAGCCCATCATGGCATTCGAGAGCCTGTTCGAAGGCGGCATCCTGATCAACAAGGAAGACTTGTATGCCGCCGTGATTGCCGCGGTGCTGGTGGGTTTGCTGACCATTTTTTTCCAGAAAACCGTGACCGGCCGCGCCTTGCGTGCGGTGGCCGACGACCACCAGGCGGCGCAGAGCATCGGTATTCCGCTCAACCGCATCTGGGTCATTGTCTGGTGTGTGGCGGGTGTGGTGGCCTTGGTGGCCGGCATGATCTGGGGCAGCAAACTGGGTGTGCAGTTTTCCCTCACAACGGTGGCGCTACGGGCATTGCCGGTGGTGATTTTGGGCGGCTTGACCTCGGTGCCAGGGGCCATCATTGGCGGCCTGATCATCGGTGTGGGAGAAAAGTTGTCTGAGGTGTTCCTGGGCCCCTACGTCGGTGGCGGCATCGAGATCTGGTTCGCCTATGTATTGGCCCTGCTGTTTTTGCTGTATCGGCCCCAAGGCCTGTTTGGAGAGAAGATTATTGATCGCGTTTGACTGTCTTTACATGATGACTTGCGTGGCAGCACAGATCGCAACAGTACAAAAATAGTTTCTCCAGAGGAATCAGAATGTTTTACAGAGAAAACGGACAATTCAAAACCAGCTACCGGGCAGATCAGCAGATCTTTCCCATCACGCAAGACCGGTGGGCGGTGTTGTTGCTGATTGCCGCAGCGTTTGTGGTGGTACCCATGCTCACCAGCGAATACATGTTCCGCGCCATTTTGATACCCTTTGTCATCATGTCGGTGGCTGCGCTGGGGGTGAATATTCTGGTGGGTTACTGTGGCCAGATTTCACTGGGTTCGGGGGCCTTCATGGCCGTTGGGGCCTACGCAGCGTTCAACTTCTTTGTCCGGGTTGAGGGGATGCCGGTGCTGCTGGCGCTGGTGCTGGGCGGCCTGTGTTCGGCGGCGTTTGGCATTTTGTTTGGCCTGCCGAGTTTGCGCGTCAAAGGTTTGTACCTGGCGGTGACCACGCTGGCAGCCCAGTTTTTCAGTGACTGGATGTTTTTGCGCATCAAGTGGTTCACCAATGACGCGCCCTCGGGCTCGGTGTCGGTGTCGGGCCTAAAGGTGCTGGGCTACCCGATCGAGAGTCCGCTGTCCAAATACTTGTTTTGTCTGTCGATCCTGGTGGTGCTGGCCTTGCTGGCCAAAAATCTGGTGCGCTCGGCCATTGGCCGCGAATGGATGGCGATCCGTGACATGGACGTGGCCGCCGCGGTGATTGGCATTCGCCCCATGTATGCCAAGCTGACCGCCTTTGCGGTGAGCTCGTTTATTGTGGGCGTGGCCGGTGGGCTGTGGGGCTTTGTTTACCTGGGCTCGTGGGAGCCGGCTGCGTTCTCGGTCGATCTGTCGTTCAAACTGCTGTTCATGGTCATCATTGGCGGCATGGGCTCCATCATGGGCAGTTTTTTTGGCGCCGGTTTTATTGTGTTTTTGCCGATTTTTCTCAACCAACTATTACCGGCCCTCGGCAACTTGGTGGGGGTTCAGATCTCAACCGTGGTGACCGCCCACGCCGAGCTGATTATTTTTGGTGCCTTGATTGTCTGGTTTTTGATCGTCGAGCCCCATGGTCTGGCCAAATTGTGGTCCATTGGCAAGCAAAAGCTGCGACTTTGGCCTTTCCCGCACTGAGTTTGATCGTTTTTTTGTTAACCACAGGCATCCAAGTGCCGAACCTTTAGGAGACTTCAATGAAAATCCGCAACATTGTTTTGGCCAGCGTCATGGTGGCTGCCGGAGCCTCGGCTTTTGCCCAGGCCAAAGAGCAGTTCTTCCCGCTGCTGTCGTATCGCACCGGTGCCTATGCACCCAATGGCGTGCCATGGGCCAACGGCAAGCAGGATTACCTCAAAATGATCAATGCCCGTGACGGCGGCGTCAACGGCGTCAAGCTGACCTTTGAAGAGTGCGAAACCGGCTACGCCACCGACCGCGGCGTGGAGTGTTATGAGCGTCTGAAGAGCAAGCCGGGTGTGGCCTTGTTTGACCCCCAGAGCACCGGCATCACGTTTGCCCTGACCGAAAAAGCCCCGGCCGACAAAATGCCCTTGATGACCCTGGGTTACGGTCTGTCGGTGTCGCAGGACGGCACAGCGTTCAAATGGAACTTTCCTTTGATGGGCAGTTACTGGACCGGTGCTGACATTTTGATCCAGCACATTGGCAAGAGCCTGGGTGGTCTGGACAAACTCAAGGGCAAGAAGATCACGCTGGTTTACCACGACAGCCCGTTTGGCAAAGAGCCCATTCCGCTGTTGCAGGAGCGTTCCAAAATGCATGGCTTTGACCTGCAGTTGCTGCCAGTCACCGCGCCAGGGGTTGAGCAAAAAGCCGCCTGGTTGCAAGTGCGCCAGTCCAAGCCTGACTATGTGCTGCTGTGGGGTTGGGGCGTGATGAATTCAACCGCCCTGAAAGAAGCGCAAGCCACCGGCTACCCGCGCGACAAGATGTATGGCGTGTGGTGGGCCGGTGCCGAGCCTGATGTGAAAGACGTGGGCGAAGGCGCCAAGGGTTACCAGGCGCTGGCCCTGAATACCTCGGGTCAGCAACCCAAGGTCATTCAGGACATTCTGAAACACGTGCATGACAAGAGCCAGGGAACCGGGCCCAAAGACGAGGTCGGCTCGGTGCTCTATACCCGTGGTGTGATCATTCAGATGCTGTCCATTGAGGCAGTGCGCCGCGCCCAGGAGCGTTTTGGCAAAGGCAAGGTCATGACCAGTGAGCAGGTGCGCTGGGGTCTGGAGAACCTGTCGCTGGATCAGAAGAAACTGGAAGCCTTGGGGTTCACTGGCGTGATGCGCCCGATCAGCACTTCGTGTGTCGATCACATGGGCTCCAGTGCCGCGCGCATTCAGACCTGGGACGGCAAGAAGTGGAACATCACTTCAGACTTTATTGAGGCCGACGAGCAGATTCTCAAACCCATGATCAAGGCCGGTTCAGAGAAATATCTGACTGACAAGAAGATGACGCGCCGCGCCCCGGCCGACTGTCAGTCCTAACCGAGTTGTGCACCAGTTTATATGACAAATTGGCCACGAGCCCCCGTCCTATAAGCGCGACACGCTATTGTTTTGGTGGTGAATGCATCCCGGCCACAACGCCGGGATGCCCAGCCAATAGCCCTGCGTGCAGGGTTGTTGATTGGTGAAAGCAAGGAAATATGGAACCCAACAACATCGTTCTCAACGTCAATGGCATCGAGGTCATTTACAACCATGTCATTCTGGTGCTCAAGGGCGTGTCCCTGAATGTGCCACAGGGCAAGATCGTGGCCCTTCTGGGCGGCAACGGGGCGGGTAAAACCACCACGCTGCGGGCTATTTCCAACTTGCTCAAGGGTGAGCGTGGCGAGGTCACCAAGGGTTCGATCGAGCTGCGCGGTGAACGCATCGAAAACCTGTCACCGGCCGATCTGGTGCAGCGCGGTGTGGTGCAGGTGATGGAAGGCCGGCACTGTTTTGCCCACCTGACGATCGAAGAAAACCTGCTGACAGGCAGCTACACCCGCAAGGACAAGGGCGAGATCGCCACCAACCTGGACAAGGTTTACAGCTATTTCCCGCGCCTGAAAACACGGCGTACCAGCCAGGCCGCCTATACCTCGGGCGGTGAGCAGCAAATGTGCGCGATTGGCCGGGCCCTCATGACCAACCCCAGCATGGTGTTGCTCGATGAGCCGTCGATGGGCCTGGCGCCGCAGATTGTCGAAGAGGTGTTTGAGATCGTGAAAGACCTCAACACCAAGGAAAAAGTCACTTTTCTGCTGGCCGAGCAAAACACCAACATGGCGTTGAAATATGCCGACTATGGCTACATCATGGAGTCGGGTCGGGTGGTGATGGATGGTGTGGCGAGCGACCTGGCCAACAACGAGGACGTGAAAGAGTTTTACCTCGGCATGGGCGGTGGTGAGCGCAAGAGCTTCAAGGATGTCAAGAGCTACAAGCGTCGCAAACGCTGGCTGGCTTGATTCATTCGACGCTTGCCGTTTTGGCGCAAGACGCTACCGACGGCCAACATTTACTACGGGAAAACCATCATGACCGAATTTTTTGACGCGCTGGAAACGCGTGACAGTGCCGCGCGTGAAGAAGCCTTGCTCGGTGCCCTGCCAATTCAGGTGGCGCACGCCAAGTTGGCATCAGCCGCCTTTGCTGAGATCCTCAAGGATGTCGATCCGTCCCGCGTCAAAAGCCGGCTGGCCCTGGCTGCGTTGCCGGTAACGCGCAAACATGAGTTGCTGGAACTGCAACTTGCCGGTCGCAGTCGCGGTGGCAGCGTGTTTGGTGGCTTTAGTGCGCGGGGGTTTGGCGCCTCCATGCCACGCGTGTTTGCCAGTCCGGGGCCGATTTATGAGCCCGAGGGCACCTCAAAAGATTACTGGCGCATGGCCCGGGCGATTTTTGCCGCCGGTTTTCGTCCGGGGGAATTGATTCACAACAGTTTCAGTTACCACTTTGTGCCGGCGGGCTCGATGATGGAGACCGGTGCTCATGCGCTGGGTTGTACGGTGTTCCCGGGCGGTACCGGCCAAACCGAACAACAGGTGCAGGCGATGGCTGAGCTGAAACCGGGGGGTTATATTGGCACCCCGAGTTTCCTCAAGATCATTCTTGAAAAAGCCGCCGAGATGGGTGTGGCGTTGCCGAGCGTGGGTAAGGCCATGTTTGGCGGTGAAGCCTTCCCACCGAGCCTGCGCGACTGGTTTACCGCGCACGGTGTCGCGGGTTACCAGTGTTACGCCACCGCTGATTTGGGCTTGATTGCGTTTGAAACCACGGCCCGTGAAGGCCTCGTGGTGGATGAAGGGGTGATTGTCGAGGTCGTGCGTCCCGGCACCGGTGATCCGGTGGCGCCCGGTGAAGTGGGCGAGGTGGTGGTGACCACGCTGAATCCAACTTATCCGTTGATCCGATTTGGCACCGGCGATTTGTCGGCCGTGCTGCCAGGAAACTGTCCAACCGGGCGCACCAACACCCGTATCAAGGGCTGGATGGGGCGTGCCGATCAGACCACCAAAATTCGTGGCATGTTTGTTCACCCCGGCCAGATCGACCAGATTGCCAAGCGCTTTCCTGAAGTGGGCCGAGTCAGACTGGTGGTGACCGGTGAAATGGCCAATGACACCATGACGCTCAAGGTCGAGACATCCTGTGGCGGCCCGGACGCGCTGTCAGCCAAGTTGATGGAGGCGATCCGCGACGTTACCAAGCTGCGCGGCCAGGTCGAAATCGTGCTCCCGGGGACTTTGCCCAACGATGGCAAGGTGATCGAGGATGCGCGTAGCTACCGCTGATTCCCGGAGTCATTTTCAAGCCCTGCGGCTCTGGCAGTGTGTTCAAACCCCCCAGGTTATGGCCTCATCTGCCTTGATACATTGCCGGATCATGTCCATGAAAGGCAGGGCACGTTGGCGCAGGCTTACCACCTCGAAGCGTGGCGGTGGGGTGCTGTCTGCCAGCGCCTGGGCGATGGCCTGGCGCCGGAGGGTTTCTTCGTCGGCAATGGCCTGCGCCAATGCTGACAATGCCTGGGGCATCTGTTCCGGCAACAAAATGCCCGGGTGGCTGGGCTCGGTTTTGCTGTGCTTGCCAATGATCTCCAGCACCCGCTGGCCGCCCGGCTGCAACATAATCACGTCGCCTGAATTCCTGGATTTGAACTTGTAAAGCATGTTTATGTCCCTGCGTCGATTAGCCTATGTTACTGGGTTGTTGCTGGTTTTGGCCCAACTGGCGGGTTGCGCTGATACGCGTTACTACTGGCAGGCCGTCAGCGGACATCTGCGGGTGATGCGGGCCGCGCGACCGGTTGATGAATGGCTCGCCAGTGCACAAACACCGGTGCGATTGCGGCAGCGGCTGACGCTGGCGCGGTCAATCCGCCGGTTTTCCGTGACCGATCTGCAACTGCCCGACAACGCCAGTTACCAGAGTTTCGCTGACTTGCAGCGCCGCCATGTGGTGTGGAACGTGGTGGCGGCACCTGAGTTGTCACTGACACTGAAAACCTGGTGTTTTCCGGTGGCGGGCTGTGTGGGTTACCGTGGCTATTTTGATGAGGCCGAGGCGCAGGCATTGGCCGCCGAACTGCGTGCCCAAGGCATGGATGTGAGTGTTTATGGTGTGCCCGCCTACTCAACCCTGGGCTGGCTGAATGGGGCCGGGGGTGACCCGTTGTTGAACACCTTTGTGGATTACCCTGATGGTGAGTTGGCGCGTCTGATGTTTCATGAACTGGCACATCAGGTGCTTTACGTGCCTGACGACACTGCGTTCAACGAGTCGTTCGCCACAGCCGTCGAGCGCCTCGGCGTGGCGCAGTGGTTGGCATCGCAAGCCACGCCACAGACACGGCAAAGCTACCAGCAACTCGCACAGCGGCGCCAGGCGTTTCGGGCATTGACCCGTGAGGTGCGTCTTCGACTGGCACCGATTTATACGAGTAATACACCTCCAGCGCTTACTAGAACTGCGCTTCTAGCTATGAAAAATGAAGTGTTACAAGATTTTCGAGTGGCTTATGCAGAGCTGAAAAAACAATGGCATGGGTACACTGGCTTCGATACCTGGGTGGCACATGCGAATAATGCAGCGTTTGGTGCGCAGGCCAGTTATGACGACTTGGCACCAGGATTTGAAGCGCTGTTTGAGCGTGAAGGGCGCGACTGGCAGCGGTTTTATGATGCGGTCAGACAATTGGCAAAATTGCCGGTGCCTCAGCGCGCGGCACAACTTCAACAATGGGCAAAGGAGCAATCACTTGGCTGACTTACATATTGTTCGCGAACACGCGCTGGGCTTGTCCAAAGCCCGAAAAATAGCTTTTCAATGGGCCGAACAGGTTGAGGCCGATTTCGCCATGGAGTGCTCCTATACCCAGGGGAAAACCAGCGATGAAGTCGAGTTTTCTCGCTCAGGTGTCAAGGGCACACTGCTCGTGACCAAAGACCATTTCGAGTTACAAGCTCAGCTCGGTTTTTTGGTAGGTGCCTTTAAACACCGGATTGAGGCCGAAATTGTGAAAAACCTCGATGCCCTGCTGGCGCTCAAGGCGCACACCAGTCACACACCCAAACCGGCACGGGTTCGGGCTGGAAAATCAGTCTGATCAGCCTAAGGGCTTGTCCACAAATAACATGCACATTTGGCTCGCCAGCTTTGGGCGCACTGCGTCGTTGCAAATCGCCGCTTGTGCAGCAAAGCTGCACGGCGCGCTCTGCGCCTAGCATTGCATCCCAAATCCGACGGCCAAATGCACAGCTTAATTTTGGACAAGCCCTAACGACTCAATCAAATCGATGTACTGCTGCATCGCATCGTTGCTGCTGGTGCCCTTGAGTGCATTCCAAGCATCCCACTTGGCGCGACCGACCATGTCGGTAAAGCCCGGTCTCTTCTCTGCGTTGTCGCCGGTGCTGCCTTGTTTGTACAGGGCGTAAAGCTTGAGCAGGGTCATGTTGTCGGGGCGTTCGCTCAAATTTTTGGAGTTGGCCACTGCGGCTTCAAATTTGCTTTTCAGGTTTGGCATGGGAGACGGTCTCGGTGAAGGGCATTGAATTTTCGTATCAGGGTAATACGCAGCTATCTTACGGGCCCGTTTGCCGACAAAATAGAGAACATTCCCAAAAATTGAGTTGACTTGATTCGTTATGGTGACACGCACGAAAATTCCCTTTACCGTAGAGCGCATGAGCAAGGTTGATACCGCCTGGCTGCGCATGGACTCACCGAGCAATCTGATGATGATCATCGGGGTGTGGATCATCAAGCCCGGTGTAACTTACCGTGCAGTATGTGATCGCATTGAAGATCGCCTGCTCAAGTACCCCCGGTTTTCGCAGCGGGTGCAGCTAGATGCTACGGGTGCCAGTTGGGTGACCGATAACAACTTCAGGATCAAACGCCATGTTCTGCGCGAGAAGTTGCCGGCATCTGCCAAAAAACACCCGGAGCAGGAATTGCAGCAGCGCCTGGGGGAACTCGCCGTGCAGCCGCTGGATGCACGCTACCCGCTTTGGGACTTTCGGTTGGTGGAACATTTCGACGGTGGCTCAGCCCTGTTGGTGCGCATTCACCATTGCATTGCCGACGGGTTGGCGTTGATTTCGGTGATCCAGACGCTGGTCGATGGTGGCACCGATCCGCCGCAGCGTGCTGCCCACGGGACTCATCCGCATGGCTGGGAGGCGGCCGAAGACTGGATGTCGCACACACTGATTGAGCCGTTGACAGTCGCCGCCATCAAGGCCCTGGAGGTTGCCGGCGATGGTGCTGTGCACGCTTTCGAGGCGATAGGTGACCCCCGCAACGTGCTGGAAAAATGGCTTGAAAGCGGCCTCAGCAAAGGCAAGGCGGGTTCTGCTGATGTAGCGCGCCTGGTCTATCAGGTGCTGCGCGATGGTGCGGCCCTGGCACTGATGGCCGACGATTCGCCAACACGCCTCAAAGGCGTGCCTGGCGTGGTCAAACGGGTGGCCTGGTGCCGTCCCTTGCCGCTGGACGAGGTGCGTGCGGTGAGCAAGGCATTGCGTTGTTCTATCAACGACGTGTTGCTGGCTTGTGTGGCGGGTGCCATGGCTCAGTATCTCAAGGGCTTTGGAGACGCGGTGCTGGGCAAGGAAGTCCGGGCCATGGTGCCGGTAAATCTGCGCCCGATGTCGCAAGCCTACAAATTGGGCAACCAGTTCGGCTTGGCACCCGTGGTGTTGCCATTGGGGCTGGACAACCCGATTGAGCGGGTTTATGAGGTGCGTCGACGCATGTCGGAGCTTAAGGGCAGTATGCAGCCGCTGATGGCGTTTGCGATGCTGGCGATTGCTGGCGTGTTAATCAAGCCGGCGCAGGATGCCATGCTGAACCTGTTTTCAAAAAAGACCACGGCTGTCATGACCAATGTACCTGGGCCACGTGAAAAAATGAAATTCTGTGGCGCAACGCTGGACCAGGCGCTGTTCTGGGTGCCGCAGTCTGGAAGCGTGGGTCTGGGTGTATCGATTTTGAGTTACGGTGGGGGCGTACAGTTTGGCCTCATCAGCGACACCACCCTGTGCCCAGATCCGCAAGCGATCATCGACCAGTTTGGACCAGAGTTTGAAAAGCTCAGCTTGTTGACCATGATGTTGCCTTGGGACGATTAATTCGCTATCTTGGTAATAGCATGCTGCGCAAGTACCAGTTGGGTTGGCGGCAAAAATGCTGTTTTTTCCTAAGCAGTGCTCAGTCTTCCAGTTCAGTCTTGGCCATTTCGACTTCAATTCGTTCAAGGGCATCGGCTGGCTTGACGCGGGCCGCTAATTGGTACAGGCGAGTGGCCTCCTCGATCATTTTTTCCCCGTCGATCATCAGGATGGCCCGCGCATACTCGACCATGCAATAAGCCGAATCGACATTGAGTTGCAGGGCTTTTGAAAACAGCTTGAGCCCCATGTCCCGGTTGGCACCGTAGGCCATGGCACCGATCAGGGACCCCACTTTGTCAATAATCTCGGCGTGAAAATTACCAAGCACCACATGCGCATCGGCATGGTTGGGTTCTTGTTTGATAACGTTTTCCAGCTTGGTCTTGACTTTGCTGCCCAACCCTTGCGCCAGTGCCTTGGCCACACTAATGCTCTGGCTGTAACGACCGAGTGCACAGGCGTGCCAATAATGGGCATTGACGTTCTCAGGCTCTTTGGCGAGCTGTTCTTGCGCACGTTCGGCCACCTCCAGAAACAGCGCCAGGCGGCGGTCTTCATGCTTTTCTAGGTAGGTGGCATAAACGCAGGTGGCTTTGTTGGCCACATTGAGCCCTGCCGGTCCCAGACTCAGGCCCAAAGTGGCTGCCGTGTGAAACTCACCATTGTGAAAATGCGCCCAAGCCTCCAGAAGACGTGGGTCTTCGGGCAAAGGTTCCCGGTCTCCGGCGTGAAGTCTGGCCCATTTCTTTTTGACAGTCAAGGCATCAAAGTTGTATTCGCCAGCATAGGGAAAAGCGGTCCATCTGACCATTGTTGTCTCCTGATTCCCGTTATTATGGATACTATCCTTTATTGTAGGCATCCGCCAGCTTAATCAGGTGGGCTCGCTGGCCAGGCTCCAGATACGGTGCCAGCAAGTTCAGTACATGCTGTGCGCCACGAAGCAGAGCCGCTTGGGCATTGTTGACCTCCAGTGCGTTACGCGGGTCACGCACATATTCGTAGCTCAGCCAGTAGGTCAGCACGACCACCATGCTGGTGGCAGTCGCCTCAATCTCGCGAGAGTCAATTTGCAGGGCACCACCACGTCGCATGCCATCAAGCAGCGCCTTGACAGCGCGTGTCTTGTTTTTCAGGACCAGTTGAAAGTGGGTTTCCAAGCGCCTATTTTTGCTAAGCAGGTCGTTGAGGTCCCGGTACAGAAAGCGGTATTGCCAGATCAGTTCAAACAGTGTGTGCATGAAAAACCAGGCATCCTCCACGTTGCGCACATCGTCGCTGGCGTTCAGCAACTCACCCAGTTCATGCTCAAACCGATTGAACAAGGCATTGATCAACTCGTCCTTGGCCGGATAGTGGTAATACAGGTTGCCCGGGCTGATGTTGAGCTCGGCAGAAATCAGGGTGGTTGAGACGTTAGGTTCACCAAAGCGGTTGAAAAGGGTCAGGGTGACTTCCAGAATTCGCTCTGCGGTGCGCCGCGGTGCCTTTTTTACCATGTTGGTTGGCCTTCAAGACAGGGCTCGCTGATCACCTGGCCCAGATTGTTCATGATGTTGTGAAGCTTGGTCAGGGCTTGACCAACGCGGGTGGGCGGATTTTTGGGTGCGCAAAGATGACGGCGTGCATCATCCAGGTGCGCATGGTTGAGCGTGATGCCGTGGTGACCGAATTTGGCGCTCAGGTTGGTTTGACTGGAGCGAAGCATCTGACGGGTCTGCTGGTAAGCGTGCTCTGCCAGGTGGCGACGCTGGCTATAGCTGAAGGTGTTGGCCAGATAAAGTTCCGGGTCACGGTGGTTGGGTTCGATCAGGATGATGTCGGTGCCGGGGTAGGCTTGCTCATAGTTCTTCAGGCCCAGTATCAGTCGGGAATGGATCAGTGACCTGAAAGTTTGGCTCAGCACCGCAGGCAGGCCGCCCTCGACAATACTTGGAATTGGGTCGGGGGCGGTCCAAGGCATGATTCTGTCGCTGGCGGCAAGTGGTGCTGTGGCATCAAATGGCACCAGCGGGTTCATGCACAGCATCAGATCAACACCCTCGTCAAGGGCAATGGAGGCGTGCATGGTCTTGATCAGGGCACCATCGACGAAATGGTGGCCATCAATCTGGACCGGCGGGAAAAGCCCCGGTAGGGCAGCACTGGCTTGCACGGCTTTGGAGATGGGCACATGGTCCCACCCAGGGCGGCCAAAGGCCACCGCTGTGCTGCTGTCAAGGTGGGTAGCAACCAGGGTCAATCGACTCTTGAGTTGCCGAAAATCGTTGGTTCGCCCGGGACGTGAAAACAAACGGGCCAGTTCGATGTCGATTTGTGCATTTGAAAAGATGCCGGTGGGCAAGCTGGGGCTGAGCCGCTCCAGCGCACGAATCAGTGTTTTGCCACCTAGCGTACTTTGCCAAGCTCCTTCAAACAATAGTTCGGGCAGCAACATGGAGCGCGAGAAAAACTCGGCAAACGCCGGCCTGAGCAGCCAGGCTGGATCAAACGCCTCGGTCTGATGTTTACGATCTTCGATAAACAGGGAAAATAAATCCAACGGCGTGATCCCGTTGGCCAGACCTGCTGCGATAAATCCACCAGCCGAAACCCCAACGTAGTGCTGCAAACGGTTGAAGTCGAGCCCCAACAGCGACTCTTGCAGGGCACACAGCGCACCGATCTCATAAATTGCCCCCAAAGGCCCACCGCCAGCCAAAGCCAAGGCGATCCTGGGTGGGCGGGGTGTCTTTTGTTTCATGGGTCAAAGTTTAAGACCGATCGTGCTGTTTTTACACAGGGTTTACCTGAGTTGGAACCGCTTCCGGCATGGCTGGTTTGGGCGGGGCGACTTTTTTGACCGCAGGCTTGGCAACTGCTGTCGTTTTTTTTGTGGCTTTTGAGGCCCCTGGTGCCACGACTTCTGCTGGCACTTTGGCGCTAGCCTTGGCGGTTGCCTTGGGTGGCGTCAGTTTTTGCACGCTGGTATTGAGCTCGTCAATGCGGGCAATCAGTGCGCTAATGTCTTTGGCCGAGGGCACGCCGAGTTTGTTCAGGGCTTTGGCCACACGGTCTTCAAAGATGTTTTCCAGCTTGTCCCATTGGCCGGATGCCTTGGACGAAATATCGGTGGCCATGCTGGTCATTTTCTGGGTCGCTTCGGTGATTTTTTCTTCAGCAGCAGACTGCGTTTTACGTTGGAAGCTGACTCCTTCCTTGACCAGGGATTCAAAAGCCTTGCTGCCCTCAACTTGCGCCTTGGTGAAGGCACCCAAACCGGCCTGCCAGATCTGCTGGGCAGAATCCTTCACCGAACCTTTTAAAGGCGTGCCGGCTTTTTGGGTGGCAGTGGTTTTGCCGGATGCGGCGGTTTTCTTGAGTTTGGTAACCATGGTGGTTTCTCCGGTTGGATGTAAAAAAAGTAATGAAATGGCAGGGATTGAATTGCAGGCAGATTGACCTGAATGTGGCGGTACTGTAGTTGGCCTGTTGATTGCGTTGTAGGTGCATCTTTCTAATTTGCCCCAACTTTTTGCTGTGGCCCACGGGTTTATGCTGAATGCAAAAGCAGTCAACTCAGGCAAGAATAGGGCATCAAAACGGAGTGTTTATGCAATATTTTGTAACTGGTGCCACAGGATTTATTGGAAAACGATTGGTCAAAAAGTTGCTGGAGCGAAAAGGCTCGGTCGTGTACTTTTTGATACGCAACGAAAGCGAAGGCAAAGTCAAGGCTCTGCGTGAATTTTGGGGCGTCAGCGCGGCGCGGTCGATACCGGTTTTTGGCGACCTGATTGAAAAAAAACTGGGCCTGTCCAGCCAGGACATCAAACCGCTCAAGGGGCAGATTGATCACTTTTTTCACCTGGCCGCCATCTACGACCTAGGGGCCGATGAGGCCAGTCAGACCGCCATCAACGTTGAGGGCACCCGAAACACGGTGGATCTGGCCTGCGCCATTGATGCCGGGCATTTTCACCATGTGTCGTCGATTGCGGCGGCGGGGCTTTATGAAGGGGTGTTTCGCGAAGACATGTTTAATGAAGCGGAAAACTACGAACACCCGTATTTCATGACCAAGCACGAGAGCGAAAAAATCGTGCGTACCGAGTGCCAGCAGCCCTGGTCGGTATACCGTCCGGCCATGGTGGTGGGCGACAGCATGACGGGCGAGATGGACAAGGTTGATGGCCCCTATTATTTTTTCAAGCTGATTCAGCGCATGCGTCAGTTGCTGCCACCGTGGATGCCATCGATTGGCCTGGAAGGAGGGCGGATCAACATTGTTCCGGTCGATTTCGTGGTCGATGCGTTGGCTGCGATCAGCCATCAAAAAGACATCACCAGCAGGTGTTATCACCTGGTCGATCCAGTCGGATACCGGGTGGGTGATGTGCTGGACATCTTCAGCAAGGCGGCTCACGCCCCCAAGATGAACCTGTTCGTCAATGCTGCGTTACTGGGCTTTATTCCCCGCAGCGTGACCAAAGGCCTGATGGCGCTGGCACCGGTGCGCCGGGTGCGCAACGCCATCATGAAAGATCTTGGTTTGCCCGAAGACATGTTGACTTTTGTCAACTACCCGACCCGCTTTGATTGCCGCGACACCCTGGCCGCCCTCAAGGGCACGGGGGTAAGCTGCCCCAATCTGAAAGACTACGCGTGGCGGCTGTGGGATTATTGGGAGCGCCATCTGGACCCCGATCTGCATATTGACCGCAGCCTGCGTGGCACCGTTGGGGGCAAGGTGGTGCTGATCACCGGTGGGTCGTCTGGCATTGGACTGGCTGCCGCGCACAAGTTTGCCGAAGCCGGTGCCATCACGCTGATTTGCGGGCGCGATCAGGACAAGCTTGATGAGGCTTGCGCCGAAGCCAAGGCCAAGGGTTACCGCTTCATCGCCTACGCCGTAGATATCGCCGAGCAGCAGGCCTGCGAGGCGTTTGTGCAACAGGTGATAGCCCAGCATGGTGGTGTTGACTTTCTGATCAATAACGCCGGGCGTTCCATTCGCCGTGCCATTGAGTCGAGTTATGACCGCTTTCACGACTATGAGCGCACCATGCAGCTCAACTACTTTGGCAGCTTGCGCGTGACCACCGGTTTTTTGCCCGGCATGGTGACCAAACGCAAAGGCCATGTCGTCAATATCAGCAGCATCGGTGTGCTGACCAATGCGCCACGCTTTAGCGCTTATGTCGCGAGCAAGGCAGCACTGGATGCCTGGACACGCTGCGCCAGCAGCGAGTTTGCCGACCAGGGCATCAGCTTTACCACCATCAATATGCCGCTGGTACGCACACCGATGATTGCGCCGACCAATCTCTACAACAATGTGCCGACCCTGTCACCTGAAGAGGCCGCTGACATGATCGCTCAGGCGTGCATTTTCAAACCGGTGCGTATTGCCACCCGGCTGGGCATCACCGGTCAGCTGCTGCATGCCTTGCTGCCGCGTGTAGCCCAGATTGCGATGAATACGAGCTTCAGGATGTTCCCGGACTCCAGCGCCGCCAAAGGTGCAAAAGCTGGCGATAAGCCAACTAGGTCACAGTTGTCGCCGGAAGCGGTGGCGATGCAGCAGATGATGCGGGGGATTCATTTTTGAGCCTT
>JFJP01011137.1_pt1 | contig 19988 bp, 15 predicted proteins | sample 431651 | NCBI WGS metagenome assembly JFJP01 (sample SAMN02602958, study PRJNA72255) | Microbial mat metagenome, whole genome shotgun sequencing project. | biome: fresh water; feature: sink hole; material: water; isolation source: purple microbial (photo- and chemosynthetic) mats found in...
CGGAAGCGAGGGTGAGGCCAAGAACACTCCTCTAGGGGAAGGACTGCGGGGTCGCCTGTGCCGCAGTCAGGGCCGGGCGGGCGTCGGTCGAGTCCTGCGGTGCCTCGCCGTCGAGCGGAACCACCTGCGCGTACAGGCGGGCGCGGTTGAGGATCTGGTTGACGTAGCGCACCGTGCGGCCGCCCGGGAAGGGCGCCGACGCCACCCGGCCGACCCAGGACGGGTCCGACAGTTTCGGCAGCGCGAGCTCGACCGAGCCGGCCCAGCGGTTGGGATCGCGCCGTTGCTCCATGGCGATACGGCGCGCGTCCGAGACGCGGCTGGGGCCGGCGTGGTATTCGGCCAGCGTGAAGCACCAGCGGTCCAGCGAGTCGCAGTAGGCGTAGCCGTCGAAGATGGTGCGGAGCAGGCGCACGCCGGCCGTCAGGTTGGCGCCGGGATCGAGCAGGCTGTCCGCCTGCGCGCCGGCGACGCTCGGCAGCACCTGCATCAGGCCCTGCGCTCCGGCGATGCTGAGCGCAGCGGGCTCGAAACGCGACTCCTGGTAGATGAGCGCCGCGACCATGCGCCAGTCGATCCCGAATGCCGACGCCCGCGCGCGGATCAGCGGATCGTAGTCCGAGATGGCGCCCCCGAGATCGGGGCGCAGGTGCGCCTGGCGGTAGGAGCGGATGGTGCGCGGATCCTCGAAATAGCGCTCGTGGATCACGGAGTAGGCGTAGCTGCGCCTTTCGCGGCCATCGGCGTCGACATTCAGGTTCCCGCGCAGGAAGGCGTTGAGCGCCGCCCGCAGTTCGGGGCTGTTCTGGCGCACGAACCAGACCGTCGGGCGGCGTTCGCCCAGGGTCAGCCCCATGCGCACGTCGTCGCGGTAGGTCAGCGCCGCCTGGGCGACCAGGTCGTCCACGACCGCGGCGTCCAGCCGTCCGCGGGCCACCTCGGCGATCAGGTCCTCGGCGTCCAACCGAACCGGCGAGGCGCCCATATAAAGATTCCAGCCGCCGGCCCGGGACAGTTCCTGCAACTCGCGGCGGAACGGATCATGGGCCGGCAGGGTCACCGTCAGCCCGGACAGGGCGGCCGTGGAGTCGGGGCGATCGTCGTCCGCCGGCAGGACGAGGACCTTCTGCACGAAATTGGTCGGCCGCGTCAGGGCGACCCAGCGTTCATGTTCGGGCTCGGCGATCAGGCTGCCGCAGGCGATGTCCCCGGTGCCGTCGTTCAGCAGCGAAACGATGTCGGCGCCGGGCTCGGTCACCACAGCGGCGATGGTCAGACCGCGTTCGCGGGCGAACCGCTCGACCAGTTCGAACTCGAACCCCGCCTGGCCGCCCTTGTGCAGGAAGTAGTTGGTGGAGTCGTAACGGAACAGCACGCGCAGGACGCCGTCGGCGCGCAGGTCGCCCAGATCGCGCTCGATCCGCGCGTGCGGAATGGCGGGCTCGGGCGGGGCCAGGTCGGCGTCGGACGGCGCCATGCGGTCCCTGCACCCGGGCAGGACGAGCCAGACGCCCAGCAGGGCGGCCAGGGCCGCCCGGCCGCGGAGTTTCGGGAAGTCGTGTGCTGATGGGAGCATGCGACCATCCTAGGGCAACCGGTGTCCGCTGGCAACGGGCTTCAGCCCGGCCCGAAAGGTGACGGATTCGTGAAAGTGCTGGCCGTGGATGGGGCCTCGCCTGATAATGAGTGCGCATCAAACGACAATTCGCGCGCTGACTTGTGGTGGGCGGCGGGGAGATTCCGCATCCGATGAGGCTGGGAGACATCAGGCCGCTGGGGTTCGCCGCGCTGGGCGTGGCGTTGGTTTCGGCTTGCCCGACGCAGGCGGTGCGTGCGGCGACGGTGTCCGGCATGTCCTCCGGTGTGGTTTTCGACGAACAGGGCCTTCTGGGTCGCTTCCACGCCGCCTTTGCGCCCGACCGGCTGCCCCGGCATCCGGGCCTCAATGTCCAGGACGAACCGGAGGCTGGCCGCTGCGGCACGCCGCTGGTCATCGACTACCTGTCCCGGCGCGAAGTCCTGTCGTCGCTGACCACGCAGATCATCGACCAGTATCTGGCCTACGCCGACGGCAGCGACACGCTGCTGAGCGCCGAAGGCCGGTTCCGTCTTTCGTATCTGCGCGAAGGCGACAACGCCGTGCCGCTGGATGATCTCGATCCGGCAGATGGCGTTCCCGATTTCGTGGCCCGCGTTGCCGCCTATCTGGAGACGGCGTGGACCGTGGAAGTCGGCGAAGTGGGCCTGCGGGCCCCGCCGATCGATCAGCCGGTGGACGTCTCGTTCCGCCGCATGCACTTCTATGGCTACGCGGTTCCCGTGGATCCGACGAAGGGCTCGACCCGGCTGGTGCTGAACAACACGTTCAGCCGCTTTCCGCCGAACGACGATCCCGACGGCAACGTGGCGGGAGCGGCCCGGGTGACGGCCGCCCACGAGTTCCGCCATGCCGGGCAGTACGCGGGCAGCCGGTGGAGCGAGGGCGGCTGGACCGAGATGGACGCCACCTGGGCCGAGGAACTCGTTTGCGACCAGGTGAACGATTACCACCACTACCTGTGGGGCGACAGCCCGGTGTGGCGGCCCCATGTGCCGCTGGACGGCGGCCAGACCGGGACGGGTTCCTACGACGACGCGGTTTTCCAGATCTGGCTCGCCCGGCGCTGGGGCGAGGGCGTGATCCGCGATTACTGGGAACGGCGGGCCGGAGCGCCGCTCGAGGCGCCCCTGGCTTCGTGGGATGGGGTGCTGGCCCCGCGGGGGACGTCGCTGGCGGCCTCGTGGGCCGACTTCATCGGCTGGAACTTCGCTACCGGCACGCGCGCCGTCGCGGGCGTCGGCTACCCGGAAGCCTCGCAGTACCCCGAGAGCACCCTGCACGCCGCGCTGTATGTGTACCCGTCGCAGGTGTCCGGCGAAGTGGAGCATCTGGCGGCCCTGCCCGTGCAGTTGAACGGGTTCGCGTTCCTGGACGATCAGCTGCTGAGCCTGTCCTTCAACGGCGACGACGGCCCGGGCCCACTGGCGCTGGCCCTGCACGTGATGACCACCGATGGCGGCGGCTATCTGGAAACGGTCGGCCTGGACCGGTACAACGATGCGGAAGTGGTCGTGCGGACGCCCGCCTCGGAGCTGCGGGCCGTGGGTGTCGTCGTCGGCAACGGGGCGTCGTCCGGTCCGGCGCGGTTCTGGACGCTGGCGGTCGACACGATCGCGGGTCCGCCCTCGCCGCCGGCGGGTCATCTGCTGGGTGCCGAGCCCAATCCCTGCAATCCGGCGACCTGGTTCACCTGCGAGATGACCGCACGCGCGGACGCGACCCTGGACATCGTGGACGCCCGCGGACGGCTCGTGCGGCGCCTGTGGACCGGATCGCTGGGGCCGGGCAGCCACCGTTTCCACTGGGACGGGCGCACCGACGGGGGTCGTCCGGCGCCGGCGGGAGTCTATCTGGGGCGCCTGGGCACGGCACGGGGCTGGCAGGGACTGAAGCTGACGCTGGTGCGCTAGCACCGGCGTCGGGCGGCCCCCAGGTACGGTCCGGAAAGGGGCGGCCGAACGCCGGAGTTGTCCCGGACCCACCGATCGCTTAGGGTTGCGCGCCCGCGGGGCTGAAAGCGGAGGGCCGTCCCGGGGCCGGGCTTCGCGGGCCGGCCGGCAGCGCCCTGACCTCCGGGGGCCGCGCCTGGCGCCAAAGAGGCCGTCTGTGGATGATGTTCGCCTGTACACCGGCACCCTGGTGGCCGACCTCGTGCTGCCGGGGGCACGGTCCCTGAAGGACCAGCGGGCTCCTTTGCGCGCGCTCGTCCAGAGGCTGCGGAACAGGAATTTCGCTGTGGCCCGCGTGGGTCCGGCCGATCTGATGCAGCGCGCGTTCGTGGCGGTGGCCGCCGTCAGCGGCGAGGCTGATCTGGTGGAGGGGCGGTTGGACGAAGCCGAACGCCTGCTCTACGATTCCCCGTTCGAAGTGGCCGATCTGCGCCGCAACGTGGCGGTGGAGACTTTTCCGTCCGGTTGAATCCGGCGGGACCCTTTCGTTCCGGCCGTTCCGGCCGCTGCGATCCCCAGTGCGCGGAGGGCGTGTTGCGTCTGGTTGACCTGAGCCATCGAATCGTTTCGGACATGCCGCAGTGGCCCGGCGACCGCCAGCCCTTGCGGGTGGTCCGCTGCAGCGAGCACGGACCGGGTTCGCACGAGTCCAGCCGGATCGAATGCGGCTGCCACATCGGCACCCACGTCGATGCTCCGCGGCACTTCCTGGCCGGCGCGGGCGGCGTTGATGACATGCCGCTGGACCGGTTCGCCGGACCCGCGCTGGTGATCCGCCCGGGCACCGATGTGCTCCCGGGTCCGCTGCCGGCCACGGTTCTTGACGGAGTGGACCTGGCCGGCATCGAGTTCGTCCTGTTCGACACGGGCTGGGCCCGCCACTGGGGGCAGCCGCGCTACTATCAGGATTGGCCCTGGCTGTCGCCGGAACTGGCTGAACGCCTGGCAGGTGCCGGACTCAAGGGCGTCGGCATCGATACGCCGAGTCTCGACGGATTCGTCGGCCACCGTGCGCACGACATCTGCGCCGCCCGGGGCATGGTGAACCTGGAGAATCTGGCCAACCTGTCGGCCCTGCCCGCACGCGGATTCCGCCTGCTGGCGCTGCCGCTGAAACTGGCTGACACCGAAGCCTCGCCCGTGAGGGCCGCGGCGCTGTTGGATGGGTAACGCGCGCCCGCGGGCGGCAGGAGCGGAGTCTGCTTCATGACCAAGCCTGGATCCAGGTCACCTGCCGGAGTCGCCGCGGAGCAGCGGTGGGTGCCGGGCCGTCCCATGGGGCTGTCGCGCGCCCTGATGAAGGCGGGCTACGGCACGCGGCGCTGGGCCGACGCCGCGGTGGCTGCGGGCCGTGTTCGTGTGGGCACGGTCGTGGTGAAGGATCCGCTGCGCATGATCGCCGCCGACGCCGAGGTCTTTCTCGACAACAAGCCGCTGCTGAAAGTCACGCTCTGCTACTACGCTTTCCACAAACCGCTGCGGGTGGTCTGCCGCGAAACCGACGGACCCGGACGCCGCCTGGTGGCGGACTTCCTGCCCGGCGAGATCGTCGGGCTGCGCACCGCGGGGCGGCTGGATGCGCGCACCTCGGGCCTGCTGCTGGTGTCCAACGACGGCGCCTGGATCACGCGGGTGACCGGCCCGGCCGGGTGTGAACACGAGTTCATGGTGCAGGTCGAAGGCGAGGTCAGCGACGTCCAGTTGACCGTGATCGACGCAGGCGTCGTGCTGCAGGGGCTGGGGGCGTTCCGGCCGGTGGCCGTGAAGGTGCTCGGCTACGAGAGCGGTCGCACGATGTTGAGCGTGACCGTGCTCGGCGGCGAGGCGCGCAAGATGCGGCGCATGCTGGCCACGCTGCGCCACAAGGTGATCATGGTGCGCCGCGTGCGGCTCGGCGATGTGCGCCTCGGTGATCTGGCGCCCGGCGGCCTGCGCCCGCTGACGGCCCAGGAAGTTGCGTCGTTCACCGGGATCCCGGTCAGGTCGCGCACCGCGACGGGACGTTCGGCCGGTTCAACCCCGGCGGCGGCGCGGCGGCGCGTGATCAAGGGACACTGAACCGCTGGGGATGGACGGTCACCCTTCACTGGTCCCAGCAGTTTCGTGGGGGTTGGCGATATCGAAACTCTTTGATAGTTAGCGTCTTGAAAATCTTGAGTGTTACAGTCAGGTTCCCTCCCTTTTTTCCGCCGATAATCGATCACGCAAGTCGTTTTCAATATTGAGATTATCCGCTTGATCTCCACCCGCATCCATCCAACATTGGCCCTCGTTGCAGCGCGCCATTTTACCCTTGGGAGACAGCCCATGATCGTTCCGCGTGGTCTGCGTCGCCTGGTGCCTTCGTTCGGCGGCGGCCTGGTCGCCAGGGTGCTGGGCACGGTGGCCCTGGTCGCGACCGCCCTTGTGGCGCCGGCGCTTGTGGCGACGGCACTTGTCGCCCCGGCACTTGTCGCCCCGGCTCTTGGTCAGGACGCCGACACCTGCCAGATGTGCCATGACGACCGCAGCCTGACCAAGAACGATCGCGGCCAGGTCGTCTCGCTGTACGTCGATCTCGGCCAGTACAACCGCTCGGTGCACGGACGCGAGGGCATCGGCTGCGTGGACTGCCACCAGTCGCTGGCCGGCGTCGAGGACTGGCCGCACACCGAGGAACTGCCGGACGTCGACTGCGGCCAGTGCCACGACGACGTGGCGACGCTCTACGCCGGCAGCCTGCACGGCGTCGGCGTGGCGCAGGGCGTGCCCATCGCTCCGCGGTGCTGGACCTGCCATGGCTCGCACGACATCATGCCGCCGGCGGACCCGGAGTCGCGCGTCAACCGTTTCAACATCCCGATCATGTGCGGTCGCTGCCACAAGGAAGGCGACGCCATCCGTGAGTACGCCGACGTGTCGCAGGACAGCGTGCTGGCGCACTATTCGTTCTCGATCCACGGCGAGGGCCTGTACAAGCGCGGCCTCACGCAGTCGGCCGTCTGCTCGGACTGCCACACCGCGCACAACGTCCGCAACCACAAGGATCCGCAGAGCTCGATCCACCGCGACAAGGTCGCCGGCACCTGCCAGAAGTGCCACGGGATGATCGAGAAGGTGCACGAGAAGGTCATCGAAGGCCGGCTGTGGGAATCCGAGCCGGCGAAGGTGCCCGCCTGCATCGAATGCCACGAACCGCACAAGATCCGCCGCGTTTTCTACAACGAGGGCATGGCCGACACCGAATGCCTGAAGTGCCACAGCCGCAGCGATCTGATCGGTACCTCGCCGGCCAACGCCGGCAAGTCGATGTTCGTCGATCACGGCAAGCTCGGCAACTCTGTGCACGCCAAGAAGGCCTGCATCCAGTGCCACACCGGCGCCACGCCCAGCCATGAGCGGCCCTGCGACACGGTGCCCGATCGCGTCGACTGCGCCGTCTGCCACGCCGAAGTGGTGGAGACCTACAAGTCCAGCATCCACGGCAAGCTCGGCAGCCAGGGCGACAAGGACATCCCGGATTGCCAGGTCTGCCACGGCTCGCACGAGATGCTGCCGCACACGAATCCCGAGTCGCGGACGTTCGTGCGGAACATCCCCGACCTGTGCGGGAAGTGCCACGACGAGGGCGGCGTCGCCGACAAGCGCTACGAGGGCACCGAGAAGAGCATGGTCGCCAACTACAAGGAGAGCATCCACGGCCGCGCCCTGGACAAGAGCGGCCTGGTGGTCACCGCGACCTGCATCGATTGCCACACGACGCACGCGATCATGCCGAGCGCCGACCCGGCCTCGACCGTGCACCGCTCGAAGGTGGACGTCACCTGCGGCAAGTGCCACGAAGGCGTGGACCGCACGTTCCGGCAGAGCATCCACTTCACCGGGGAAGCGAAGGACGGGCACAAGTTGCCGATGTGCAACGACTGCCACACCTCGCACCGGATCGCGCGCACCGACGCCGAGGGCTTCAAGCTGCAGATCGTCGGCCAGTGCGGCACCTGCCACGAGCACGTGACCGAGAGCTACTTCCAGACGTACCACGGCAAGGTGTTCGCGCTGGGCTACACCGAGACGGCCAGTTGCTCGGACTGCCACGGCCAGCACAACATCCTGAAGCCGGACAACCCGGCCTCGATGCTGTCGCGCGACAACATCGTGGGGACCTGCGCCAAGTGCCATGAGGGCGCGCACCGCCAGTTCGCCGGCTACCTGACCCACGCCACGCATCACGACAAGGTCAAGTACCCGGTCGTGCACTACACGTGGCTGTTCATGACGATCCTGCTGGTGGGCACCTTCAGCGTCTTCGGCATCCACACGCTGCTGTGGCTGCCGCGCAGTTTCCAGGCGCTGCGTCACAGCCGCCAGTTGCGGAAGCAGGCCAAGGGCCAGAGGCAGTTCCGCCGCTTCAACCGGCTGAACCGCATGCTGCACATCATGGTCATCGTCAGCTTCCTGACGCTGGCCGTGACCGGCATGACGCTGAAGTTCTCGTACCTGCCCTGGGCGCAGACCCTGGCCAAGGCGCTGGGCGGCTTCCAGTCGGCGGGCACGCTGCACCGCATGGGCGCCATCCTGACGTTCTTCTACTTCTCGCGGCACATCTACGACGTGTATTGCCGGCGGAAGCAGTCGGGCAAATCGTGGCGCGAATTCGTGTTCGGCCCCGACGGCATGTTCCCGAACAAGCGCGACGGCCAGGAGTTCATCGCCACCCTGAAGTGGTTCCTGGGCCGGGGCTCGCGTCCGGACTACGGCCGCTGGACCTACTGGGAGAAGTTCGACTACTTCGCGGTGTTCTGGGGCGTGGCCATGATCGGCTTCAGCGGTCTGATCCTGTGGTTCCCCGAGGTGTTCACCCGGGTGATGCCGGGCTGGTTCATCAACGTGGCCTCGATCATCCATTCGGACGAGGCGTTGCTGGCCACCGGCTTCATCTTCACCATCCATTTCTTCAACACGCACTTCCGTCCGGATCGCTTCCCGATGGACCCCGTGATCTTCACCGGCCGCATGACGCTGGAGGAGTTCAAGGAGGACCGTCCGCGCGAATACGAGCAGCTCGTGCGCGAAGGCCGGCTGGAGGAACACATGGTCGAGCCGTTGCCCGAGGGCTTCGTCAAGGCGCTCAAGACGTTCGGGTTCGTCGCGCTGACAATCGGACTGGGGCTGGTGGTGCTGATCATCTGGGCGGTGATCTTCGAGTACCGCTGACGGGCCCGCGGGATATGCAGGCGGCGGGAGTCGGTTGACCTGACTGCGGACTATCGCAGCCGCAGGAACAGGAAGCCGGCTCCCGGTTCCGGACCGAAGGGCGTCTCTTCGGCGACCACGGCCCGCACGTGCGCCGGCACCTCGGGTTCGGCTTCCAGGTCCCAGACGAGCCAGGTGGCGCCGGCCGCGATCAGCTGCGCGAGGTCCGCCGCCGTCGGTTTCGGCGGCAGCACCAGGATGCGGCGCTGCCCCAGCGGCTGACTCAGGCCGCCGCCCATGAGCGTGCCCAGGCGACCCCAGCGGGTGCGACCGATGGTCTCGGCGGCCAGGAAACGGTCCAGGCCTGGCAGCTCGTCCAGACCGGGAAAAATCGCCTGCAGCGAAGTGCGGTAGAGGACGCCGCCATTCGTGGTCGCAGGCAGGCGGCCTTCTTCCTGTTCCAGAGCCATCGTGCGGTCGGATTCCCAGGCCGCCAGCCCCACGCACGCCACGGCCACGGCCACGACCGCCGGGCGCAGGATCAGCGGCCGCACCGCCGCCTGCGCGCGCTGGAGCACCACGACCAGCGCCGGCAGACCCAGACCGATCAGCCACACCGTGAAGCGGGCCCACCAGGCCGAAGTCTGCGCGCCCAGCAGCAACGTCACCAGGGCGGCCAGGAACAGGAACCGGCCGGCGACGGGGTCGCGCCGACGCCGCAGAAACAGCAGCGCGAGCGCCAGGATCGCCGGCACGCAGGCGACCAGCCAAAGATAGCCGAGGCCGCCGGTGGGGGCGTAGCCGTGGATGGGCGCGTCGAGTTGCAGCCATGACACGGGCAGGCGCAGCCAGGCGGGGTATTCGGCCAGCCAGGGCGGCAGATTGGCTTCGCTGAACCGCACGTGATCGTAGCCGGGGAAAAGCACCTTGTGGCCGATGGCCACCTGGATCGGGTGGACGGGATTTCCTGTCCGGATGGCGTTGCGCAGGTACCAGTAGCCGCCGACGGCCAGCGCCGTCGCCAGGGCCGCCAGCAGGTGCGGCCAGCGACGCGTCACCTGCCCGCGTTCGCGCCAGGTGAGCGCCGTCATCACCGCCGCTGCGTTGATCAGCGCGAAGGGCACGCCGCTGCCCTTGGCTCCGGCCATCAAGCCCAGGGCGGCGCCCCACAGGACGAAGCCGGCCGCCCCGGTCCGGCCGGCGGGGAACACCACCAGCATGGCCGCGGCCAGCGACGCCAGCACGGTCGCCGCGAAGCCCGGATCGGTGTAGCAGGTCAAACTCTGCGACACCAGCACCGGAGAACCCGAGACCAGGGCGCCGGCGAGCCAGGCCCAGGCCGGCGAGGCGCCGAGTCGGCCCGCCACGACCACCACCGCCAGCACGGCCAGAGGCCAGTACCACAGGTTGCCCGCGTTGATCAGCCCGTCGATGCCGTGCACCTGGTGCAGCAGGAACGTGGTCGCTTCCACGCCCAGGGGATAGTTGACGAACGGCACGTCCGGCGGCGTGTCGAGCCAGGTGATGCGGCCGGCGGTGGCCCATTCCTGCATGGCGGGAAGATGGTAGTAGAGCCCGTCCCAGTCGTACGGTGCGCGTCGGAAGGCCAGCGCCCACAGGCGGACCCAGAGCGTCGCGGTCCAGGCGACGGCCGCCGCCGCCGTCACCCGCACCAGGAGGCGGGTCGGGCCATCGGCCGCAGGCGAAGGCTGGACATCATCGACGGCAGGGTGGAAGCGCCAGGCGAACAGGGTCGCGGTCAACAGCGAGATCACCGCGTAGAAGGTGGCCGCGCCGCGTCCCAGGGTCAGCCCCAGGGCTCCCGACCACAGGCTGAACACCTGCAACAGGGCCAGAAACACCGTCACGCCGGCGAAGCATCGCTCGGCGGAACGGTCCGGCCTCACCATTCGCGGAAGTAGGCGGCCGAGACGCCGTCGGTGGTCCAGATGTCCGTGGCCTGTCCGTGGTCGTAACGCAGGTTCACCCCCGAGCGGGCGCCCAGGTAACGCGAAAGCGTGAAATGGAGGTTCCAGGCGTCGTAGTCCACGAGCGCGGCGCTGCTCACCGGCACGTCGGGTCCCACCAGCTGGTAGGAGACCTCGCCGAAATCGGCGCTCACGCCGAGGTAGGTCTTCCGCCACTGGTACCAGGTGACGCCCAGGCTGGTGCTGGACGACTCGGTGTCGCCGGGCTGGCCCAGGTCGAGGCGATAGCCAGCGCTGACGATGAAGCGGCTGAACCAGCGGGTCAGGCCCAGGCTCCAGCCGTGGGAGCTGTTCACGTCCTTGCTTTCGACGCGGGTGTAGCCGACGCTGGCCAGGGTGCCGCCGAGCGGGTGTGTGAGTCCCAGGTCCAGGCGATAGCGGTTCGCCAGCACATCGCCCGTTCCGCTGGAAATGCCGGCCAGCAGGCTGGTCCGGCCCAGGTACCGCGTGTACGAAAGTCCGCCGTCGAAGCTGGAGTCGCCCAGCCGCTGCTGGCGGCCGACGCTCAGGCGCCAGGTGTCGAGCCACGGGCGCGAGCGTGAATAGCGTACGGATTGGCTGTCGAAGCCGCTGGTTTCGTCGGAGCCGCTGAAATCGTATCGTCCCAGGCCGAGTCCGAATTCGATCACCTGCTCGGGGCGGGCCGCTGCCGCCGGGGCGGCCTCCGGCATGCGTTCGACGGTCTCGAGCGGCGACTGGGCCAAGGCCGGCCCGGCCAGGAGGAACAGCAGCGCGGCGCCCCGGGCAAGGGTGCGACGAGAACCGGAATCGCGGTGGCGAAGGCTCATCGTATCGGCTCCTCGGATTTCCCGGCGCGATCCATGATCAACGCACCTTCCGCTGCACGTCTTCTTCGTGCAGCATGCCCTGCCAGCTGAAACCCCAGCCGAAGAAGGCGATGAACATCATCACGTTCAGAGGCAGGCCCGCGATGAAGAACAGCACGGGCATCGCCAGCAGTGAACAATGGTGCAGCAGCCATGCGTGCAGGAAGTACTGCAGGGGGATCATGATGAACAGGTGCCCCATCATGACCACGGTCAATCCCAGTTTGCGCCCCAGGCTGAAATCGAACAGGTAGTAGGTGAAGCCCAGGATCGGCGGGATCGCGGCGAGCAGGAACAGGCCCGCGATCAGCAGGCCGTGCACGTAGCCGTCGGCCGTGTAGGGGAAGTGCTGTGCCCAGAAGTGGAAGTAGACCTGCGCCGTAGCTTGGAAAAAGCCGACGATCCGCAGGAAGTACGACACGGGCAGGAACCGGTGGGGCAGCAGCAGCGAAACGATCAGGATCACCGAGGTGAGTCCGGCCCCGATCAGCCAGGTCAGATTGTCGGGCATGCCCGCCGGGAACTGCAGGTACGGCACCTGGAAACGGATGCCGGCCAGCTGGTAGTCCACCATGACGGAAGCGCCGTCCAGGCCGGTCACCGCCCGCATGAACTCCATGATCGCGAACCATGTGCGCGCCACGCCCGAGCGGGTCAGGAACAGGATCAGGCAGAACCCCAGGGTCAGCAGCGACGCCGACAGGATCTTGCCGCCGTGGCTGGGCGAGGAGACCAGCGCGCGGTGCTGCGGAATGAAGCCGCCACGGACGCCGCGCCGGCGCAGGTCGTCCAGTCGCTTTTCGAGGGCCCGTTCGGCAGGCCGCACGACGAACTCCGGGGATGCCTGGTGGTTTCGGCTCATGCCGTTCCGTCCTTCCCGGAGATCCGTCCGACCGGCACCAGCACATCTCCCCGCTGATGGGCCCAGACCGTGCCGTGGCAACGCGAGCCGGGTTCGACGCGGATGTCGCGGGCGCTGACGGTGGTGGGCACGTCGGGAGCGCCGACCACGCAACGCGTGCCCAGGGTGAGGGTGCGTTCGCTGATCACCGGGCCGCCGATCACGCCATCGCGCCCGAGGGCGACATCCTGCTCGCCGACGACGGCGCCGTCGATGCGCACTCCGCGTTCGGTCCGCAGCGGGCCGCGGCTCTTGAGGCTGCCCTTCAGGGACGAGCCTTCGCGCAGGATCACCGCGCCGTTCACCACCAGATCGTGTTCCAGCCTGCGGCCCGCCGCCAGTTCGAAGTCGCCCGCCACCAGCCAGCGGCCGCCGCGCGTGTCGACGAGATGCGCGATGTCCCCGGCCTCGACCACAGGTGCGTCGGCCCGCGCGAGGGCGACCTCGGACGCTTCGGCCGGATCGCCGAAGTCGATGACCTGGGCGTGCAGTCTTTCGAAGCGGCAGCCCGCGGCCAGGTGCAGGGGACCTTCCGAAGAGACGCGGCCCCAGAGCCGGCAATTGTCGTTGACCCTGAGGGACCGCCCGGCGTGCAGCCAGCGCAGCGAGGCGCTGCCGGCGGCCAGTTCCAGCGCGCCCTCGGCCATCGCCGCGCGGTACACGCTGCGCGCCCCGCCCGTCAGGTCGCCGGCGGCGTAGATCTCCGCCGCGTGCACGCAGTCGTCAGGCAGGTTGAGATCGCCGGGCGAGACGATGAGCGTCCGGCAGTACGCACGCTCGTCGTCGCCGATGTCGACCGGAGACTCGCCGTCGGGAACGACCAGATAGGGAGTGCCGTCGGCCAGTTCGCCGGTCAGGATTTCTCCCTCGCGGCGGCTGCGGTCCAGCATGCCGGCAAGGGTCCGGTCCAGATAGGTGCGGAAGCCCTGGGCGAAGTGCCGCACGTCCACTTCCGAGCGGCGGCTGATGGGCAACGCCTCGGCATCGTCCTTGCGGACGATCTCGCGCAGGCCCGGCAGGAACGGCAACAGCATCCAGCCGAGCGTCAGCGCCAGGAACAGGATGATGGCCAGGCCTACTCCCATCGTGCCCTCCGATGGTTGCGTTCGGTCTTGTGCCAGTGCACGTCCCGGGTCGGCCGCACGAACGGCTGCGTCACCGTGGCCCGGGCCACCGACATCAGGCTGACCAGGAATCCGGACATGATGAACGGCAGCAGGCGGACGCGGGAACGCGTGCCGTCGAGATAGGTCGCCGCAGCGATCTCGAAGAACACGGCGAAGTTGCCCAGCGTGCTGTAGCAGGTCACCGCCAGGATGACGATGAGACCGGGCTTGGTCACGCCGAGGTACCACAGCACGACGCCGAGCGCCCAGCCGAGAAGAAGGATGGGCGACATCAGGTAGATGTGCAGCAGAAGCAGGCCGTCGATCTTCTCCGCGGGACGCGTACGGCGGTTGACGATCAGCCGGCCGGCATACTTGCGCAGCACCTGGTTGTGGCCGCGGGCCCAGCGGAAGATCTGGGCCATCCGCGACCGCCAGTTCTCGGGCACCTGTTCGTAGCACTCGGAACGGTTCTGGTAGACCGTCTTCCATCCGGCCAACAGGAGGCGCAGGGTGATGTCGGTGTCCTCGGCCAGGCTGCGTACGTCCCAGCCGCCGATGGCTTCCACCGCGCGCCGGCGGATGCCCCCGACGGTGCCGCCGTACTGCGGCACCAGCCGCAGGTTCATGCGGGCCTGCTGGTCCACCTGGTAGCCGCCCGCCCGCTCGAGGTCGAGGATGCGCGTGAGCAGGTTGACGTCGGCGTTCACCGGGACGACGCGGCCCATGACCGCGCCCACTTCGGGATCGAAGAACGGCGCCACCAGCTGCTTGATCAGGCCGCGCCCCGGAATGTAGTCCGCGTCGAAGACCAGCACGATGTCGTCCTTGATGAGCGGCAGGGCGTCCTGCAGCGCCGCCGCCTTTCCGGCCAGCCCCTCCGTGCGGTGGAAGGGCGTGACGAGCCCGGGGTGGGAGCGGGCGAACTCGTCGATGATCTCGCGGGTGCGGTCGCTGCTGCGGTCGTTCAGGGGCATGATGCGCAGGCGGTCGCCCGGGTAGTCCACCTCGAGCAGGGCCCGCAGGATGTCGCCGATCACCCGTTCCTCGTTGTGGGCGGGGACCAGGATCGTCACCCGCGGCCAGTCGGCGGTGTCCACATCCAGATAGGGATGCCGCTGGTGGCCGAACAGTCGATTGAGCGTGAAATAGTAGTGGCGAACCAGATTGACCACGACGATGCCGATGATCAGGTACATCGCCGCCAGCATGATCCGGACGGGAAGGGGGCGCTGGGGATCCGGCAGCGGGAGTTCGGACGCGGGCACGGCCAGGACCACGGCGACGGTGGTGGCGGCGAGCACCCCGAGCACGATGACCGGCAGCAGCCACCACCGGGCGTAACCGGCAGGCAGGGCCTGGTCCTCGCGATGTTGGGCGTTCATGCACTCTCCCGACGGTTGGCTCCACCGGCGGCGGGCGTCGCGTGGCGCCCGCGTTCGCTAGCGCCGGCTGATGGCGGACAGCTTCGGCGTCCAGGGCTCGACCGGTTCGCCGAGCAGCGCCGCCACGATGCGTTCGGCGGCGCGGCCATCGCCGTAACAGTGGGGCGGTTGGGCGCCGTGGACGGCGGCGAAGCCGCCGCTCAGGAAATGCCGCGCCGCCGCCACGATCTCCTCGCGACCGGTGCCGACCAGGCGCGCCGCATCGACCTCGATGGCTTCCGGCCGCTCCGTCACTTCACGCAGCACCAGCACGGGTCGTCCCAGCGTGGGCGCCTCTTCCTGCAGGCCGCCCGAATCGGTGATGACCAGTTCGGACCTGAGCATCAACCGCACCAGGCTCAGGTGGTCGAGCGGCGGGCACAGGATCACGCGCGGCGCACCGGCCAGCAGCCTTCGCCCGACTTCGCTGATCTCGGGCCGCGGATGCAAGGGGTAGATGACGTGGATGCGTTCGTCAAGGTCGGCGATGTCCCTCAGCGCCGCGCAGATGCGCGCGAAGGGCGGACCCAGGTTCTCGCGACGGTGGGCGGTCACCAGGACCAGACGGCTGTCGGCCGGGAGATTCCCCAGGGGAGCCGGCAGCGGCTCGGGCTTCAGCCCCGCCACGGTGTCGAAGAGGGCGTCAATGCCCGTGTTGCCGACCACGAGGATCCGCGGCGCGGGGATGCCTTCGGCCATCAGGTTGCCGGCGGCGCGTGGGGTCGGCGCGAAGTGCAGGTCGGCGATCTGGCCGATCAGGCACCGGTTCAGTTCCTCGGGAAAGGGTTGCGACCGGTCATGGGTGCGCAGCCCGGCCTCGACGTGGGCCACGCGGTACCCGCCGTACGCCGCCGCCAGCGCGCCGACGGCGGCGGTGGTGGTGTCGCCCTGGACCAGCACCCAGTCGGGACGCTCGCAGGCCAGGACCTGCTGCATGCCGGACATGATGGCGGCGGCCACGTCCGACGGCGTCTGATCCGGCGCCATGATGTCCAGATCGTGGTGCACGCGCATGCCGAAGCGCGCCAGTACCTGGTCCGTCATTTCACGGTGCTGCGCCGTCACGCAGACGCGGCTGTCCAGATCCGCGGCGCGCCGGGCGCAAACCTGCAGCACGGGAGCGAGTTTGATGGCCTCCGGGCGGGTGCCGATGACAGTCAGGATCTTCAGCATGGGCGGCGTGTCCTCGCAGCGGCGGTCGCGACATCCCGGCGACGTTGACGGTCACCGTACGTTTGCGGACGGATCCTATCAACTGCATTTTCGGTGGGTAGGGCGGAAGTCTTGACCGGTTTCGGCGGCAACGGGCGAATTTCCGACAATCCGGGTAGCTGATCGACTCCGTGAAGAACCGCTAGCGCTTACGCGTGTAGACCAGTTCCATCATCTTCGCTTCGTCGAAGCCTTCGGGGGCGCCGTAGTATTCCCAGCGGTGTTCGTCGGCGCTCACGAAGGTGAGGATCACGCGCAGATTCAACCGGCGGCCGCTGGCGGGATCGGTCAGGCCGCCGCGCAGTTCCAGCGGGGTTCCGACCGGCCCGGCGGGACCGGTCAGCACCGAGGTCATCGTTCCCAGGCTGTCGATCCACAGCGAGGTGAAGGAGCTGTCGGCGTTGTCGCAGCCGAGCATTCCCAGCCCTTCGTACTTCCGTCCGCCCGACTCTGCCTGCAGCACTTCCTGCAGGAAACGGCCGCCGAGGATCATCTGGACGCGCGCCGTACCCTCCGAGCGGGCCGGCTCGCCTTCGGGATCGTTCCAGATGCGGCCGGCGACCTGCCATTTGCCCGCCCGCTGCGCCAGGAACGCATGCCAGGGGCCGGGCTCGGCGGCCCGGTCCCAGGCCTGCAGCGCCAGGTCCTTGTCGGCGGTTTCCATCGCGGCCGGGGCAGCGGCGGGCTCCTGCGCGGACGCCGTAACGGTGAGCGCCGGCACCAGGGCCAGCGCGCACCAGAGCAAGAGACGGCGCTGCATGCGAACGTCCTAACGAAGCGATGTGGTCAGTTGTACGCCGCGGCGATGCGGTGTTCATTCAGCCCGGTCCAGAACGCCTGCACGCCGTCCAGCATGCGGCGCCCGCCGGTGATGAACTTAGCTTCGTCGAAATCGGGCCCGAAGTACAGTTCTTCCAATTCGTCCATCACGTGGCCGGCGTGCTGTTCCTCGATGCGGTCGTGCCAAGTAAAGAACGCCAGCGGAAGCGCCGGGCATTCGCGCTTCTTGAACGCTTCCAGGCCCGCCACCAACTGCTTCCAGAAGCCGGCCGCGGCCCAGTTCTCGACGGCGAAGCTGGCGCCTTCGGCGATGTTCGGATCCTCGTTGCCGTAGATGGACGCCAGCTGGTCGCAGAAGAACAGCGTCGACGGCGTGCCGTGGCGTCGCTTGCCCATGTCGTTGAAGCCCAGGCCCAGCACCTCGCCCAGACGCAGCAGCCACTCGAAGTGGGCGGCCTTGAACCGGAAGGTGCCGCCGTCGACCGTGCCCTCGGTCGAGACGATGGCCGGGTCGCCTTCGCGGTCGGTATCCGACACTTCGCCCAGGCTGGCGACGCCGGGCTTGTTGAAGATGACGCCGATCTCGTTGGCCAGGATCTCCTTCGAGGCGCGCATGCCCTCCAGGGAGCCGGCGTTGATGCACTTCTGGAGCTGGGCGATCAGGAACAGGTTCGAGAACACCGAGAACTGCACCACGAAATGCCGCACGATGTCGCGGTCGGCCTGCCCGGTGGCGAACCACTGGCAGAAACGGTTGTCCGTGATCACCGGATGGGTCATCAGGTCGCGGTTGCAGGAGGCCACGAAGGCCGTGAAGCGCTCGGCCTCTGCGGGCGAGATCTCGCCGGCGGCAACACGGGTCTGGATATGAGCGGACACTTTCAACGGCATGCGGGCCCTCCCCGAAAAAAGATCGCAAACCGACACCGGGCTTGGCGGTCCGAGCGGGAAAAGCAGGGTCGGCCGCCGCGTCATCGACTTTCGGAAACTGAGTGAAACAGGATACCATGACTCGCCTGTAACCGCACGGTCCCAGTTCACGTAAGGGAGGGCGGCCGTTTTCGTCCCGCGCTTGCTCCCGATGGCCGGGCCGTGGATGATGCAGCGTCGCGCACCGACCCGAAGCGAAAGGACGTCTCATGGCCAGCACCACCCGCAAATGGGTCATCGGCTGCGGCCTCGGCTGTGGCGGGGCGATCGTCCTGGCGATCGTCGTCCCGCTCCTGTTCGGACTCTCGATGATGGGGCCGATGAACCGCGCGGTCGACGCGCAGAAGGTCCTGACCGCCGAGCTCGGCGATCGCGACAGCTTCGCGCCGCCGCCGGGGGCGCCAGGGCCCGACCGGATCGAGGCTTTCCTGGCCGTGCGCCGGGCCGTGCTGCCGCTGTGCCCGCGGTTCACCGAGATCGCGGACGATTTCCAGCGCATGGACGACCTCGGCAGCCAGAGCGACCGGCCCGACAAGGGCGAGATGTTCCGGGCCATCACCCAGGTCAGCGGCAGCGTGCTGGGCATCGTCGGGGACATCGGCGAACTGAACCGGACGCGCAACGAAGCGCTGCTGGCCGAGCGCATGGGATTGGGCGAATACACCTGGCTCTACATCCTGGTGTACCACTCGTGGCTGGGCCACCCGGTGCCCGACGCCGACCACGGGCCGAGCGACGAAGCCGGCGAGAGCGGCAGCCGGCGACTGGAGAAACAGAAGATCTCCCTGATCGGCATGATGCGCCGCCATGCCGCGGCGCTGGACGAGGGCGGCCAGGCGGAGTCGGCGGCGGTGTGGCGCGACGAGGCAGACCGCCTGGAACGCTCGGCGGACGCGGCGCCGTTCCCGGGCGGCGGCCTGCCGGCGGAGTGGGAGGCGGCGTTCGCCGCCCGCGGCGACGAGCTGCGCGCGGCCTGGTGCGGGCCGATGGCCGAATTCGAACTGGGCGAGGTCCACAAGTCGGGGATGTCGGTCCATACCGAGTAGCGGCGCCACACCGAGTAGCGGCGCGGGGGCGAGCTCGAAAAACGACGCCCGGGGGCCAGGCTCCCGGGCGTCGTTATCGTTGGCGGTGTGCCGTGTGCCTCAGCCGTTCCGCACCAGGTCGTTGAATTCGTTGATGCGCATGTCCCAGGCGTCGACCACGTCGAACATCCCGGTCCAGAAGTCCGGATCCCACAGGCGGCGCAGTTCCTCGACGGTGCGCCCCTGCTGTTCGACCCAGGTGAAGTACTTGAAATTGTGCAGCGTCTTGCGGTCCAGATAGCTCAGTTCGCGCACATGGTCGGGCACGGCGCCCAGCAGCCAGCGCGCGTGGTCGACCAGCGCGTTCTCGCGCGAGTAGGCGCCGCGCGCGGCGGTCATTTCCGTCACGCGCGAGGCGTACATCTCGGCCGAGTCGGTCAGCGGCATGAACAGCACGTCGCGGCTGTCCATCTCGTAGTAGCGGGCGGTCTTGATCGCCGCCACCAGGTTGCACAGCGACGAGATGCCCAGCAGCGGCAGTTGCGCCAGCAGTTCCGGCGTCACGCCGGCGTCGGCCAGCGCCTGAAGTCCGGCCGGTTCGTTGCACAGCCGCAGCAGGCTCATGCACTGCTCGTCGTCGATGGCCGCCACGAAGTCGGTGTTGCGCACGTTGTGCACCCAGGGCACGTGCTTGTCGCCGATGCCCTCGATACGGTGGCCGCCGAATCCGCAGGCGTACAGCGTGGGGCACTGCAGCGCCTCGACCGCCACGACCAGCGCGTTCGGGTGTTTCGTCTTCAGGAAGTCGCCGGCGGCGATCGTCCCGGCCGAACCCGTCGACGAGACCCAGGCCGCCAGCCGCGCGCCGGGGCCGCCCACACGTTCGAAGATCTCCTGGACGATCGAGCCGGTCACGTGGTAGTGCCAGGTCGGGTTGCCGAATTCGTCGAACTGGTTGAAGATCACGCACTCGGGCCGTGTGCGCCGGATTTCCCAGCACTTGTCGTAGATCTCCTTGACGTTCGATTCGCAGCCCGGCGTGGCGATGACCTCGCTGGCGATGCCCTTCAGCCA
>JFJP01038057.1_pt1 | contig 19985 bp, 18 predicted proteins | sample 431651 | NCBI WGS metagenome assembly JFJP01 (sample SAMN02602958, study PRJNA72255) | Microbial mat metagenome, whole genome shotgun sequencing project. | biome: fresh water; feature: sink hole; material: water; isolation source: purple microbial (photo- and chemosynthetic) mats found in...
AGACCATAAAATGTACTCATTAACTGCAAGTTGCGATTTCATTGTTGCCAGAGCATTCATTACAGCAGCGGCACAGGTAAGATCCTTATTCTTTAACGCTTCAGCCAGGATTGTCTCTGAAGCTTTCCCGCCTGCAGCAAGTATCACAGCCAAAGCCGGCTGACACATATCCTTACTTCCAAGGAATTGCTTCATAGCTTCTGCCGATGAGGTTCCTCCTATCAGCTGAAGTTGTTTCATAAAGAAATCTTTTACTCCGTTATCTTTATGAGTTGTGGCATAGCTTATGCATCTCTTTTCCCATTCAGCTTTCTCAGTTTCTTTTCCTTTTTGTGAGAGGAAACGGGTGAAGCTCTCTATAGCGAATCTTGCAGGAGTATCATCACCTGTTCCTGCAGGAATGATCATATCGCATATCTTCTTTAAACCTGCATCGCCGATAATGAGCATGTCGCCCATAAGCTTATCATTCAGCTGGAGGTCGTTAGCAGGGAAGCGGGCCAGAAGGTCAGCCACTTTGGTTTCGGTAGTTCTTTTATCCTGTGCACCTGATATAGCAGATATCAGAAGGAAAAGGAAACTAACAATAATTATATTCTTTATTTTCATCTTTTCAACTTTTTCAACGTTTCAACACTTCAACTATTCAATTATTAAAACAATTATCAAATTTTCCACGGTCCGCGAATTGGAGGATTGAGCAACCTGTTAGCGCCTTCATCGTCGATGAACACTTGTTTAACCGGATCATATTTAAGATTCCTGCCTAACCTAAGGGCAATAATTCCCATATTAACAACAGAACAGGACCTATGACCGTTTGATTCGTTGAGAGCGAATTTCTTCCTGGTTCGTACTGATTCTGAAAAAGTTCCTATTTGTGGTGCAGGATCCGGAAGAGAGTCAATCAGTTTCTCCATATTGGGTATATCTGATTTGAAGCCTTTAAATACCTTTCCATGAGGACCTTCTATATAAGCTGCGTTCTTATCGCGGTTTTCGCCATCAAGAATTATCTGACATCCGTCAGCATACGTATATGTGATTCTTCTCCATGAGCCAACTGCATCATAATGCTGTTGCGGAGCGTCAATTTCAACGGAAACCGGACCAGTATCATCTTTGCCGAGTAAATACTGAACAGGATCGAGATAGTGCTGTCCCATATCACCAAGACCACCTCCGTCATAATCCCAGTAACCACGGAATTTGGAGTGTACTCTTTCGGGATTATAAGGCTTGTAAGGAGCAGGGCCCAGCCAGAAGTCATAATCAAGTTCAGCAGGTACAGGCATCGGCTGAAGATTATGCAGTCCGCTCCAGTAGAATTTCCAGTCGTAACCTGTTATTCCGCTAACCGTAACCTTTAACGGCCATCCGAGCACACCGCTGTCAACAAGCTTCTTCAATGGTTTGACTGTTGTGCCGAGTCCATAAAACGGATCTTTAAATCTGAACCATGTATTCAGGCGGAACATACGGCCATTCTTCTGAACGGCCTCAACAACCTTCATTCCCTCTCCGATAGTCCGGGTCATTGGTTTCTCGCACCAGATATCCTTGCCTGCCTCAGCAGCAGTTTTTGCCATAATACCGTGCCAGTGAGGCGGGGTAGCAATATGAATAACATCAATATCAGGACGGGCAATAAGCTCACGGAAATCATGATATCCGTCTATTTTACCACCTGCCTGGGCAATTGCCTGTTCAAGATGTGTTTTGTCAACATCGCAAACAGCCAGAAGACGGCCCTCATAGTCTATATGACCTCTTCCCATTCCGCCTACCCCTATAATTCCTTTGGTAAGCTGATCGCTTGGAGCCATATAACCCTGGCCTCCAAGCACATGCCGGGGAATGATCGTAAATGCAACAGCAGCAACACTGGTTTTCCTCAGAAAATCGCGTCTGTCAAGGTTTTGTTTTTTCATAATATTCTGTATTATATGAATTGTACTGTTAATTAAAGGCGTCCATCCTTCGCTGAAGCTCCGGATGGCAAAGCAGGCGTCAGAGAGTTAATGCCGTCTCCAGTCTCCGGTCTCCGGTCTTCCGTCTTCCTACTTATTTCTGACTGCAATTTGCAAGTTTTATACTCAAATAGCAAGTTCTTAAAGTTCTATTTTTTGTAAACCTTATCCATAAAGAGAACCCCCTTCGAGTTGTGATGGGTTTCTTGGGGAAAATCAAACATTCGAAGGGGGATGAAAAGTTCCGGAGTTAAGGGAATTTGGGGAATGGGGTACTCCGGAACTGAGAATTAACCTAAAACTGCTAACCTGGTATCTTTCTGTTTCTAATAATGATTCCCAGGGTATCTAAAGCTTTTAAATCAATGCTGGGTTTCATATTTCCACTATTAATCATCTTTACAAATATTCCTGCAACCGTCTCGGCATCTTTCTTTGAATCAAATCCGTATTTTGCTTTATTAACCGGTATCTTCTTATATAGCAGAAAAGGCCTGCTGTTTACAAAAATTGTGAAACCCCATGTTGAATCGGGATTCTGAAATGACTTAAACTTTACATACGCCCGATTATCTTCAAAAACCGCCTGCCGGAAATCTGATTTATCAGAAATTGCCTTTTTCTCATTACTTTTTTCATTACTGCAATCTGTAAATACCAGCATAAAAAGAAGAGCTATCTGAATCGGTAATGATAATTTTAATACGTTTACTCTGCCCGATTTTATTTGCATTGACTAAATTTCCTACAATCCACTACTAAAATAGACCGATAAAATGGTATAAACTACAATAATTGTGGCTATTGTATGAACTATTCAGGTTAATGTATATTTGTATAATCTGATTGGACGAAGAGTCCTTTTTCAACTGCGGAAAAGTGAAAAATGATTAAATATCTGCCCGAAGGGCTGTTAAAAAAGAGAATGAGAACTCAGAAATTTCTGAAAATTAGCCTTATACTGATCGCTTACAGGAATATAAACATTATTATCAAAAACAATTCTGTTACGCTCAATCGTTTTTATTCTGGAACTATTAACAATAAAAGAGCGGTGAACCCTTAAAAAGGATGATGCAGGAAGCTGTTCTTCAATTGATTTCAGACTTATATGAGACATAACAGGCTTGTCATTATGAAGATGTATTCTTACATATTCATGTACACTTTCTATATACTTAATGTCAGAGAACTCAATTCTTATTATTTTATAATCAGATTTTACAAAAAGATGGTCTCTGGTTACCTCTTTCTTTTCAGAATGAGCTGCTTTGAGTTCAAACATTGAATTAGCTTTATTGGCAGCCCGGAGGAAATCCTTATATCCGATTGGTTTCAGCAGATAGTCGAGGGCATCCGCCTTAAAACCATCAATTGCATACTCGCTATATGCAGTGGTAAATATAACTAAAGGCTTAACTGTAAGAGATTTAACGAAATCCATTCCTGACAGATCCGGCATACTTATATCAACAAACAGCAGATCTACATGATTCTCCTTAATAAACTCCATAGCGCTGAAGGGATTATTGCACAAGGCCGCCAGTTCAAGAAATGGAGTTTTTTTAATATAACTGCCAATCTGCTTTAATGCCAGAGGTTCATCATCAATTGCCAGGCACTTAATAGTCATCTGATCAGAATTTCTGACAAGATATAAAAAAAAATTCTTCCGTACTTACCTGGCGATAAGTGACGGAAGAATCAATAATCCTAACTACTAACCTATTAACTAACCTAACCCTAATTCTAATTTCTCTGATAATAAATATCGTATGCGATCCAGTCGACTACATATGCAGCGAAGTAAACCTGATGCAACGATTCGAAAAGCGTCTTAATGTCTTCTACTGATTCGCCGATAAGAGCTGAAACTGTGGTGATGGTTCCATCTTCAAATGTAATTTGAATATCACGTTTCTTACAAACTGATGCTTCAGGATCAGTAACCTTATCAATAATTTCTACCACCGCTGCTTCCTGAATCTCACCATTTACCGCAATCTGAACACTACGTGTCGATGAGTTCCTGATAATCTGCACATCACCTATTGTTAGCGTATAAAGGTGCTCCCTGCCGAATCTTGCAGTATCATTCTTAATTGTAAGAAGATTCTCTTCATATAATATATTGTCTCCATCTTTTATGCTGAAGCCCGATTTTGTAGTATCTCCTGAAACATACTTATAATTAGCTGTATAGCTGTCGGTGAAAGCATATTGAGAAGCATAGTCGGTACCAAGTGTCGGACTAACAACAGACCTGATGTTAAGTTTTCCGGCAAGTGTATTATCAACACTTATCTCTGAAGCAAGTATATAATCATAATCATGATAACTGTTATAATTATTATGATAATCAGATACAGCTATAGAAAAATTATTGGTTAGTGATGAATCTTCCGGAGCATAATGTCTCAATAACCTTGGATTCGTTACTTTCTTCAAAGGCATATTTACTATCATCTGATTGTTATCTGCTGATTTTGAAAAATACCTCATCAGAGAGATCCCCCACCTGTCGAAACTTGCCCCCGGCTTATAATCGTAAACACCTTTAACAAGTTCGAGCGGAATATAAACCCTGTATTCAGTATCGCTGGCTGACTTTGAAGTACCGTCATCGCTAACAGTTAAAATACTGTAAGCCTGTGAAGCTGTAATTTCTTCCATTGCATTATTCAAATTCAGAGCACTTTCGTCAATTGCCTGCTTAAGTGCTGCATTCTCGAGAAGAGCGTCATTCTTTGCACATCCACTTAATAATGCCGTGAAAAGAACCGTACCTGTTAATATTCTACCAATTTTTTTCATAATCTCTTTTTTTAGTTTTCCTGTTTAATACCTCTAGACTAACTTAATGAGTCAAAAATAGAATGATTAAAAAGTGTACTAAAATAAATTCAACGAAAGCCCGGATAAATTCACCCAAATACCGATTTTGCTCATCAGAATAATTTGGCCTATCCCAGCATATGAGCAGTGACATAATTATTAAACTTCTCCTTGTACTGATCACTCACCGGTATATATACTTTACCATTAAAAACAATCCTGTTGTGTTCAATTGTTGCAATCTTCTGAAGGTTAACTATATAGGATCGATGCACTCTCATAAATCTGTCAGATGGCAATTGCTCTTCCAGAACCCTCAGACTTATAAGAGGCATTAGTGGTTTTCCTGAATCAAGATGAATTCTGACATACTCTCTCATTCCCTCTATATAAGTAATATCATTCACAGAAACCCTCACTGTTTTATAGTCTGATTTTACAAAAAGATACTCTCTTGAATTCCCAATCCCTGAAGATTCCTGAACAGCTGATTCAAAATAACTTCTGGCCTTATTGGCTGATTTAAGAAACTCATTATAACCGACGGGCTTTAAGAGGTAATCAAGGGCATCCAGTTTGAAGCCTTCAATTGCATACTCACTAAATGCCGTTACAAATATTATCCGTGGTTTATTATGAAGCGATCGCACAAAGTCAAGTCCGTTAATATCCGGCATATTAATATCAACAAACATCAGATCTACCTCAGTTGCCGAAAGAATTTCGATAGCTTCATAACCCGTTCTGCATGTAGAGACAAGTTCCAAAAAGGGAGTCTTTGAGATATAACCAGCCATCTTGCTTAGTGAAAGCGGCTCATCATCAATGGCTATACATCTGATAATCATGTTGGTATAATTAAAGTTACCTTGAAAGTGTTTTTATTGCCATCAATTATTAACTGGTGCTTATCTCCGTAAAGCAGTTCAAGTCGCTTCTTAATATTTTCAAGTCCGATTCCACCATTCTGTTTTACAGGATTATTATGGAAAGAAGAAATAGTGTTCTCAGATACAAAAACCAATGAATCTTTCTCCTGGATCAGCTTAAATGAGAGAGCAGAAGGTTCCCTGTAACTAACACCATGTTTAAATGCATTTTCGATGAATGAAATAAACAACAGTGGCGGAAGGTTAACATTATTAAAATCAGCAGGAAGTTCAAATGTAACTTTCACGGAATCATCTACCCTAAGTTGCATAAGTTTAACATAGCTTTCCAAAAACTCAATTTCTCTTTTCAGTGTGGTAGTGCCTCTTCCTGACTCATAAAGAAGGTACCTCATCATTTCCGATAACTTCAGAACGGCATTCTGGGCAAGATGCTGATCAGCTTCAATTAATGAATGTATATTATTTAAAGTATTCATGAAAAAGTGAGGACTGATCTGATTCTGTAGAAAAGCAAGTTCTGATTTCATATGCTCCTTTTCGACTTCCTTACGTGCCTGCTCTTCATTGAACCATCTGTTTGTTACAGCTATAGCCGTATTGAATCCGGCGATTAAAAGAGAAATAATAAAGGTATTAAAAAACTGAACAAAGGGCTGACCGGGCAATGGCATTCTTCTGTCATGAGAAAGACCTGATTCTGCGGGTGGTTTAAATAATTCCGGACTGGATGGGATGTTATTACGTGCAGATGGAGGAATACCCGGCCTCATCTCTTCCCTTCCCCACTGCGGATCCTTCAGTATTCTCTGCTCAAGCACCTTGGGATCAGCTTTAAATATCACAGGATTCAAAATATGAAAAAATGAAGTAACACTCAGAGCCACAACAAAGAGAGATACCACATAGAGTTTTGTTCTGCTTCTGAAAAGCAACAGGGGTAAAAGCAAAATATTGTTTACAAGAAAAATAAAAAAGAATGGCAACAAACGAAGTCCGTCATAGAAAATCTTGGCAAAATCGCCCTTTGAACTATAGTTATTTGTGATAATAGGAATAATTAAAAACAAGAGCCAAAAGAAAAGATATATGACGTATTCCGGTATTTTACGCGACTTGATTTTCATCTTGTACTATTTAAGCTGATTCAGACCCGAAAGTGCAGATGTGTCGCCCGGTGAGAGCAGAAGTGCCTGGTTAAAAAGCACTATTGCATCTGCCTTTTTCCCCTGATAAAGTCTCGTCCAGGCAAGCATAATTATTGAACCATAATCCATGGGATAGAGGTTGACTATCTTCTCGAAATTCCTGCCGGCATTATCAAAATCTTTCCGGTTGTACAACAAAACTCCCAGCCAGTAAAGTGATGTAGTATTCATTGGATCAATCCTGAGTATAGCCTCATATTGTTCTTTTACCCTGTCCCAGCTAGCCAGTGCATCCAACGCTTTTATCAATCCGAACCTTACCTCAATTGCATAAGGTTTAAGTTTTATAGCTTTCTCATAATAGCTTACCGATTCGGTATACTGTTTTGCCAGAAAAAGCAACCAGCCTAACCTTGCATTTATTGAATAATTATCTGCCTGGTAGACTGTTTTTATTTCAGATACACTCTGAACATAGTTACCGCTCTGCTCAGATTTATAACTACTTGCAAAAGCCGCCTGTATCCTGCTATCTGATTGTCCATTCAGATTTCCTGCAGTAATAACTGACAAAATTACCAGTACACACACTCTTAAAGTTTCCATCTTATACCTCCCAGATATGAAAATTGATTATAATGAAATAAACTGTTCTCGTAAAATTCTTTCCTTTCCCAGGAATAATTTGCCCACAACGTAATTCTTTTGCTTACCGGAATATAACCTGAAATTCCGGTCTTTAGTATCAGGGGATCGATTGAATTATACACATATAATCCGTTAAAATCATTGTAGTTTAACATCCTTCCGAATGATGCATTTCCTTCTATCCATACCTTTTTCAACATACGAAATCCGGCTTTCTGGCTAAAAATCAGATCATTACTTTGTGCCTGAAAGAGACCAGACACATTTGAAGTGAGGTAGAATCCGGATTTTCCGGGAAAAACATAGCCTGCCTGTAAGCCTGCCTGAAAAATATTTTCGCCTGACAAATTCAATGCTGATCCACTAAATTCAAGCGAAACACGGTTGAGATCAGGGGCCAGAGCTATCAGGAACAGGTTTCCATTCAATGTTGAAGTACCTGAATTATTCCGCAAATAATGATATGCCCCTTTAACAACAAGACTCCTGCTGATAAGAATATTCAATAATGAATAATATTCCAGTTGCCTTATATTCAGTAATTCATTAGATCCTGACAACTGGAGTTCAACCTGCTGCGTATAATTCGAAAAGGACTGGTATAGAGATAATCCCGGACTGATTTTTGAGCCGGCACCAACCCTAAAGTACCGGGGATTTGACCTGTAGGAGGTTCCGGCAAATTTAAAATTATACTCCAGTTCAATACTTTCCAATGCATTGGAAGCCTTTATTCCAATCGATTCCTTGATTTCCCTGCTTAATCTCTTCTCTATAATACCGGAATATTTTTCCCGGCCTGTATTAAGATCTGAATAGTACAAATATTCAAGGGTAAACTGATCATAACTATCGAATGACAATGCCTTTTCAAAATCTGTTCGTGACTTAAAATAATCTCCTCTGGCAAAATTCGCGTAACCAACTCTCTGACGAAGATATTTATAATCGATGCCTTTGTTTATTGCCTCATTACCAAGGTCTATCAGCTCATTCCATTTTCCCGACAGATATAAACTATATGTAACACTGTCATAATAGCTATAATCATGCTCCTCCTGTCCATACAAAGCAGATGGTGTCAGAAGCAAGATCAATGCGAATGTCAGATATCTGTTCTTTTGGCGCATATGTTAGCAGTAGTATTTTTAAAAGAAAACTCCTCAATATGGTTTTCAGACAGAATAATTTCTCCTGTACCTTCTTCCCGAGTGGCATTAAAATAAGAGATTCCTATTTTTGATGACAGTCTGATCTTTGCAGGATTAACCGGGGAATCAGCCCAAACTGGTCTGATCGAATATTTTGCCTGCATATACTGGTAAAACGGAGCCACAAAATCGTGAAGCAACAACGAGATGCGATTCTTTCTTATTATATGTAAAGGAAACAGATCATCGATTTCAAGTGAACTGTAATAAGCGAGCAATACTTTATAGGCTGTGAGGTAGAATGAATAAAGCAATGATTTCTGGTCTCCGTAGAAAGATGTGAAATAAAACATTGTTCCGTCGTTGATAAAATATGCTGCGGACTGTGATTCGCTGCAATAGAGGTATTTGTAGTTGTAAGCATCGGCAAACACCTCCCAGATTATTGTTTTTTCTGATCCCTGAGCCGTGTTATATTTAAACTTAAGAACCATACCGGGCTGAAAATCAAAAGCTTGTTTAAGCAGGGAACTTGGTTCCAAGTTTAAAATCTTATCACCCTCCAGTGGTGTCCTGAAAGAACACAGGTCTAACTTGTCATTATTCTTCAGCAGGTAATAAGCAAAAGGATATGAAAGTGTTTTAGCACCCTGTAATGGTGTAGCCTGAACCTGAAAATGGAGATGAGGTTCCGGGGAACGGCCGGAATTACCACAGTAGGCAACTATCTCACCCTGTCTGACAAAATCACCCTTTTTAACTTTAAAGGTACCTGTTTTAAGATGTGATAATTGAGTATAAAGATTATTTAAATGCTTAATTATTATTATGTTACCCCAATTCTGATTTGAATTCACCTTTCCCGGTTCATTGTCATCGACATAATCAATTAATTCTGCTATTACCCCATCAGCAGGTGCTATGACAGGTTTATTGTAACAATAAAAATCTTCACAGGAATTTGATAAAACATCATAGGTTTTGTTTTTCCCGTCAACAAGTACAAAATCAACAGCACTGCCCCATTCTCCCTTATGAGTGTACTTACCATCGTATCCCTGACTTACAAACCACTCTCCCCAGAAAGGCAGATAAAGGGGAAAGTATTGTACTCCCTTTAATCTGCTCACACTTCCTGAATAAGAGTAAAGGTTAACTTCGGGCGAATAATTCTGGATCTGGGTGAGCACAAGCCGTCCCGGTTTAATTCTTAAGATAAGGAAGTATACAAAAGAGATCACTACAATCGAAAAAGGCAGAGAAAAAAACGGAAGCTGGATATAAGTACTCAGTTTAGCCATAAACAGGATAACCAATGATGTAAGCGGAATAAGCAATACTACCCACAGAAAAGAGTAACGCGATGGTATTGAGAAGAATCCGCCGACTGCAATAGCCACGAGGATATAATTTGCCCCGATATTATAAAAACTGAAACTGGCCATATCAGAACCAATCAGACTTGCAAAAAGGTAGGCAGTTACAAACCCTGTAATAGTAAGAAGAAATGTAATCCTTGAAACCACAAGCAATGCCAGGGCGATAAGCATTCCTGTTATGAGATTATCCTGAAAAATTATTGAACTTAATGACCTCAGATATACAATAACCATTTGACTGAACGGTAGATTCTCAATTGTCTGAAAAAAATCAAGTAATGTCTTGCCTCCCACTGCATACATCTCATTCATCCAGAATACGTTTCGCTGTGTTAGTCCCAGGTTGGCAAACTGTCCAGATGGCAACAGAATCAGCCAGAAAGAAATGACAAAAGGAATGCTTAAAAAAGGCAATCCATACTTTCCCAGCCAGCCACTCAGAATTACAGAAATTATAAGGCTGGCGAGTGCTGCAAGCAATAGAAGTACAAAAAAGACTACCCCGGATTCGAAAACTGTTCCCATTCCAATACCAACAAGCAGAGCGTTGAAACTATAAATGCCCTGTTTCAGTTTCAGATTATCGAATCCCATTGAATATGCAACCAGTACTGTTGTAAGTACAGCAATTAATCCGCTTAATCCTGCCACAGGGTTGAAAAAGCTGACAATCAGTAGAACAAATGCCAGGATTCTGTTATTAAAAAAGAACACAACCGAGTAGCTGTTAAGTACAGCCGGGACTATTATCTTGCGAAATATATCAGATGAGTCACGCATTATTTTCTTCAGTTACATGTCAAACTTGTTTAGATGCTCCGGGAGCTGTTCATTCGATTGTATATTATCGAGTGTTTCTGATTTCCTTATCACATGTGTATTATTATCTGAGTCTATAAGTACAACATTGGGCCTCAGAGTAATAAACTGCATCCATTGTGTCATATTGTAAGCCCCTACCTTATGTACAACCACATTATTACCCTTCTCGAGAAGAGGAAGATTTACGCTTTCACGAATTATATCGATATTCATGCAAAGCGGTCCGTACAGCACCATATCTTCAGTATACTCACCGAATTCCTGTGCAGGGCTGATCTTATGATCATACCAGAAAGAAGTGAAAAGAGTATTTACTCCGAAATCAAGTATTGTGGCCCGCCGTCCATCTGAGAGCCGTTTATTTGCAAGTACTGTCCCCAGCAAAAAACCCGCATCATCAATCAAAGCCCTGCCGGTCTCAAGTATCAGAAGCGGCATCTCCTCCTGCTTAAATCCAAATCCAAGAATTACGCTTGTTATTGCATCTGCAAACTGATCTATTGATGGTACTGTATCAGATCCGGGGAGATATGCTCCTTTTAAAGTGTTCACAGAAGGAAAACCGCCTCCAAGGTCAAGATATTGAATCGATTTGCTGTATTTTGTTTTAATACTATATGCAAGCTCACACATCTTTGTTGCAGCAACTGAGTAGGCAGAAGGTGAGAGCATGAATGTTCCGATATGACAATGTAATCCTACGAGCTCAAGATTTTTATCGTTCATTATACGGACAATAGCGTTCCAGGCCTGACCATTCTCAAAATTAAATCCAAAGCGGTCCCATTTTGGATAAACACCTGTATCCATATTCACCCTGATAGCTACCCTTGGTTTAAGATTGTTCTTTTCAGAAAGATCGATGAGAGTAAAGAGTTCATCAAAATGATCAATGTGGATCAGTGAATTGTTCCTGGCGGCCAGAATGAGTTCATTATCTGATTTATCCGGACCATTAAAAATGATCTTGTTCCCAGGGACACCGTTACCTATTGCTTTATCATATTCAAAACCTGAAACCACCTCAGCCCATGATCCTTCCTGATGAAAGATGTTGCAAACTGCATTAAGATAATTGGTCTTATACGACCATGCAAACTGCACTTTGGGATAGCGTGTCCTGAAAATTCGGGAAGCATTCTGAAAGTTACGCCTTATCTGCTTCTCGGAAAGGACAAAGAGCGGTGATCCGAAGTCATGAATAAGGGATTTTACCGGGATACCCTCAATATGAGTAACTGGCTCGTATTCAGTACGGGTACCAAATTTATTCATCAACCCTGTATTCATCTTCTTTATTACCGGACGCTCATATTTTAACTTTTCCATACTACTTCTAATTGTTAATTGATTATAATTCTCCTGAACCCGAAAGTTTGTGGAACTCAGAGATATCAATTACCATATCCCATGAGTATCTGATAAATACTTTGCCAACATCAAAACCGGTAAACGGTTTAACGTCCTGGCCCATTGCCATTTTTACAAGTGAGGCAGGCTGATTCTGACCTGCAGCTGCTGAGAGGTAGATCCAGGCTGGAAAGCGAGGATTTACTTCCATTATATATGGTTTACGATCAGTTGTAAGCATAATCTCCAGCTCACAACCACCTCTCCAGTTTGTAGCCTTAATAAACTTAACTGCCTGGTCGATAAGTAACTGGTCATCAATTGTTATACCTGCCCAGGCTTTCCCTTTGTCAGTTATATAGAGCTTACGCATCGGAATTGCGCTTATAGTGTTTCCTTTCCCATCGCCCAGGGCTGCAATATTTACTTCCGTACCGGAAATGAATTCCTGAATAATAACGGGTAATCCCCATTTAGCCTGTAGCTTATAAAAAGCTTTTTCTGCCTGCTCGATTGTATTGCAGATCACAGCATCATAAAATTTACCTTTTACTACCAGGGGAAAGCCAAATTCTTCCTCAGCATCGGCTATTTCTGAAATCCTCGATACCACTTTGTCTTCGGGCATCAGGAGGCCATGCTTTTTACCGAATGCTGATAAATTTACTTTATCGCGGGCTTCAAACTCAGACTGTCCGGGCATAAATGTATTTATCCCCGACTTCTTAAGCTCTGCGCTTAACTTAATGAAATTAAATAATTCAGCGTCAAAATTTGGAATCAGCACATCAATATGCTCGATATTATGAATATGCATAATCCTGGCATAAAGGGCATCAGTACCTGCTGAGGGATAAGGGATCTGGTATGTTTTATCCACAATATCGTGCATATATATTCCAGGTTCAAGCGATTCATAAGCAAGACCAATTATTCTTACATCAAAATCATTGCATTCCCTTATTGCACGTATAACTGCGATACCCGGGCCCGGACTGTCAATTGCATTAAGTGCAGTGACAGCAACCACAATTTTATTCTTTTTACTGTTAGTCATAAAGGCTAGTTATCAAGAAGATTGTACTCTGTCAGCTGTTCAATGAAATCATCCATATCACGCTCCAGCTGATTTTTCTCGGCGTCATACTTTGATGAAAAGAAATCAATTATTTCTTTCTGGGATCTGTTTTCCTTAAGCATGGCAAGTATCTCACTTCCGACACTATTTACAGAGAATGAATCACCTGTACCCGGATTGAAGATTAACCCCGCCTCGCTTGTAGCTATGTTTTTCTTCAGCTTCATCTTTTGATATGCTATTGATAGTTTACAAGACAAAATTAGTACCGTATTTTATATAATTATTACCTCTTCACCGGAAAGGCAGATTTCGTAACCTGAATGATTGTTTTTTTCACTGAAGAGGGAATCATTGGCAATAAAATTAAAGAGGGAGAACCAGAATTCCCCCTCTTCAAAAAGTAAAAAAAAGACTTATCTTATACTTATGTTGAATTTTCAGGCAGCCTGAGATTTGATTTTTTGCGACACAAATATCAACAGATATGCAATAAGAGCAAGAAGAACGAATACTGCACCTGTCTGTCCGCCAACGAAATCAGAAGCCACACCCATTATCAGAGGAAAAACAGCACCTCCAAAAACGCCCATTATCATCAAACCTGAAACCTGATTATTAAACATAGGCTTTTGAATCAGTGCCTGTGAGAACATGACCGAGAAGATATTCGAATTACCAAGACCAAAAAGGGCAAGACCTATGTAAATTATGGTTTTATCTGATGTAAACAGGCATAATATGGCAACCAGAATCATCGATACACTTACAACAAATACTCTTTTTAGAGAGAATTTAGCAAGCAGGGCTGAACCCAGCAAACAACCTGCTGTACGAAATATAAAATAAAAACTTGTGGCATATCCGGCATCGGCCAAACTGATATTCAATCTCTCCATAAGCAGTTTCGGAGCAGTTGTGTTGATACCTACGTCGAGTCCCACATGAGCCATAATTCCAAGGAATAGCAATAGAATGGTTTTGTCACCAAGTAAAGAAAAGCAATCAGAAAACGATGCAGCTTTTGTTTCGACATTTTTTTCTTCAACTTTGGTAAAAAACAGGTAAGCAAGAACAAATGAGCACACTGTAAGAAATACGGGGAAAATTATCATTCTCCAGTCTGAAAACTTTATAACAGCCCATGCAGCGAAAACCGGCGCGACAAATGATGCGATGGCTTTAACAAATTGTCCGAATGTAAGGGTGCTCGCAATCCTCTTCTCATCAACAATATTTGCAAGCAGAGGGTTTAATGAGACCTGCATCATTGTATTACCAATACCCAATAATGTAAAAGAAATTAACATTGCAGGAAAAGAGTAACTTAGAATTGGAATGAGCAAAGCCGGAAGTGTTATAATTAAACTGAGCAGTACAGTATTTTTGCGGCCTATTCTGTTCATTAATATTCCGGTTGGAACCGAACCTACAAGAAACCAGAAGAAAACCATTGATGGCAACAGGTTAGCCATTGTGTCGGACAGTTGAAAATCGGCTTTGACATAATTGGTGGCAATACCAACCAGATCAACAAAACCCATGACAAAGAATCCAATAACTACAGGAAGTATTTTTGCAATGTTTATTTTTTGGCTGGTCATAGTATAAATGGTATAAAGTTTAAAGTTCAAAGTTCAAAGGTCAAAGTTCAAAGTTCAAAGTTCAAAGTTCAAAGTTCAAGGTTTTGCCGTTACGCCGTTACGCCGTTTTTACATCAACGGTAATGCATGCTGGACAGATTTCCAGAAATCATCATCGAGAAGGTATGCACTTCCGATAAGAGCTGCATCCTCCTTGAGTTCGGAAAGGACAACCTTGCAGTTGCAGTTCTCTTTCTTTAATGCCGATTCAAAAACGCCGCCAAAAAGATTATATGCAAATGAGATATTACCTCCGATAACCAATATTTCAGCCCTGAATGTCTTTAACCAGGGAGCAAGGAATACGGCTGCATCGTTTCCGAATTCAGTAAAGAGATCGTGTGCTGTTTTATCTTTTAAAGCCAGCTCTGCCAGCTCCTTAACACCACTCACTTCCTTGCCGGTAAGCGATTTGTATCTTCCGAGGAACCATCTTGTTGAAAAATAGTCGTCAGCAATTCCATCCTTATAAGGAATATGGTATATGCAACCAAGCTTCGGCACTTCCGGTCCGTCAACTATTGGAATCCTGTTACTTATAAATGCTGATCCGAAGCCTGTGCCAAAGGTAATTGACAGGGAACGGTCGAAACCCGATGCACTTCCTGCCCACGCCTCTCCAACTGCAAATGCCGAGGCATCGTTCATAAATCTGATCAGAAATCCATCAGGCACATCGAGACTGCTGCCAATAGCATCTGTTATATTAAAACCGTAAAGGTTCTCATATTTTGCGACTCCCCTTATATAACTAATACCCTTAACATAATCAAATGGGCCCGGCATGGCAAAACCGATACCCTTAACTTTTTCAATAGACACTTTTGATATTACTTCTGACAAGGCATCGGCCCACACAGAAATGATGGTACTGGCTGAAGCCTGATTATTAACTGCTCTGCCAGTCAGAGTTTCCCTGAGAATCCTACCTGTATGCAGGTCAATAGCAGCACAACTGATATGACTTCCTCCGATATCAGTTCCTATAGCAAAGTTTTTATCCATATAATATCAGTAATAAAGTGTCTGACAAAAGCATTAAATAATCCGACGTTGAAAATATCTATTTTATCCATTAATGCAAAATAAAAACAAATCATAAATACAAAAACCCGTGCAAATAGAGAAATATGTTGTGGAACATATGATTTTACTCATATAATTTCTGGTTTTTAAAGAGTAATTTCGAATGACAAAAAAAAAAACTTTATGCCAAAAGTAACCAAGGAAGATGCGCTTCTCTACCATAGCAGAGGACGCAAAGGTAAAATCGAGGTAATTCCCACAAAGCCTTATGGCACACAGTATGATCTCAGTCTGGCATATACTCCGGGAGTAGCATACCCCTGTCTTGAGATAGAGAAAAATCCCGAAGATGTTTATAAATATACCGCTAAGGGAAACCTGGTTGCAGTGATTTCGAATGGGACAGCAGTTCTTGGTCTGGGCGACATAGGAACAATGGCTGGCAAACCTGTAATGGAAGGTAAAGGCCTTCTGTTCAAGGTGTTTGCCGACGTGGATGTATTCGACATTGAAGTCGATGAAAAGGACCCTGATAAACTGATCCAGATCTGCGCAGCCATTGCGCCTACATTTGGTGGTATTAACCTTGAGGATATTAAAGCCCCCGAGTGTTTTGAAGTCGAGACAAAGCTTAAAGCTATGCTTGATATTCCTGTTTTCCACGACGACCAGCATGGAACAGCAATTATTTCAGCAGCGGGCTTAATTAATGCTCTTGAGATCACCGGTAAAAAAATAGGTGAAATAAAAATGGTTGTCTGCGGCGCAGGTGCTGCCGCCATCTCCTGTTCACGTCTGTATGTCTCAATGGGTGTAAAAAAAGAAAACATTGTGATGGTCGACAGTAAAGGAGTTGTCAACAGCAAAAGGAAAGACCTTAATAAATATAAACAGGAGTTCATTACTTACAGAGATTTGGATACTCTGGCCCAGGCAGTTGAAGGAGCAGATCTGTTCCTCGGACTTTCAGCAGCTAACATGATGACAAAAGAGATGCTTGCTTCTATGGCAGATAATCCAATAGTTTTTGCCATGGCGAATCCGAATCCTGAGATATCTTTTGAGGATGCCACCTCGACAAGAAAAGACCTGATATTTGCCACAGGAAGATCAGACTATCCAAACCAGATTAATAATGTTCTTGGATTCCCTTTCATCTTCAGAGGGGCCCTTGATGTAAGAGCATCAACAATTAATGAAGAGATGAAAATGGCTGCTTCAAAGGCTCTGGCAGCACTTACAAAAGAACCGGTACCAGACTCTGTATTAAGAGCATATAACTTAGGTGATTTGAAATTTGGCAGAGACTATATTATACCCAAACCAGTCGATCCGCGACTTATTTCATCTGTTGCACCTGCGGTAGCAAGGGCTGCTATGGAAAGTGGTGTGGCCAAATACCCAATTACCGACTGGGATGCATATAAAATAAGTCTTGATAAAAGAATAAGCGAGCATATTAAGAATATAGCCAGATGCGGGGGAATATAAAGCATAGAGCGTAGAGCGTAGAGCGTAAAGCGAATTTCTTCAGCCACAGAGTGGCGACATATCGGTAGAAGAAGAATAAAATAGAATTCTGCGCCGGAGTATCAATATTATAATGTTGATAGATAAACAACCGGCGCCACAAAAGAGGGGTATTATATTGTTAATTAATTAACAGATAAAACTGGATTTTTTCCTATCTGCTATCTGCCTGCATATTTTCTTTTCGTACATAATCTGCACTAGTTCAGATATCTCTTTAATAGTAAAGGAGCTTCTGTTTATAGTAGCATCAAACAGATAATCGAGGTTTAATGGTTTCTTATCTAGGAAGTTAAGGATCATGTTATGCCTTTTTTCGTCGGTATCCACAACATACTCTTCGGCAGCTTCAATTTCCATCTGCTTCTTTTTCATAACATTCTCCACTCTCCAGTAAAAAGGAGCTATCAGCCTTATATGAAGAGCATCGGTCATCTCATGTGCAATCGAAACGCCTCCCCTACCGACAAGAATAATAAATCCCTCTTTACACATTGAAAGGACAACATCCCTGATAGCTTTCTTAATCCTCAGATCACTGACAAATCCTCCCGAAAATGCCATTATCATCTCAGAAAGATTTGACAATTCAATCCCCTTGTAAAAGTTTTCAACCCGCTGGGTATCGGTATTAAGCTCTTTAGCAATCGCATATATTATGTCCTTGTCGACCCATTTCCATTTTTTTGTGCCATATTTATGGTTAAGATCATCAACCAGTAATGCTGCTACCTGACGTGCATCACAACCTGTAAGACGTGAAATAGTTATTACCGGACCATCATCGGTAGAAGGCTTATTAAGAATGGAATCACGGTACCGGCCATCGAAATAATCAAAAAATTTTTCCATTTTGTTTTCCTCCTTCGTAGTTTGTTAATTTAACTCACTGTGGAACAGTGTAATTTACATTCTGAATATCAACTACTTACCGCGTTTTGCCGACGGACGAGACTTTTGGAGCCTCAGAGCAATTCGTTACGAATTATGGTCGATATAATTTACAAATAAAAATTGATCCGGTAAAATAAATTTTACCCCTGTTTCATCCGGGAAGATTTAACAAATTTCAGGGGAGAAAAATCTGTATATTTACCAAAACAAAATGGCCCGATTTTTGAGGTTCCTTCTCAGTTTAAATATGAAAATATCAGATTTTAAAATATTGCCATTACTGCTGCTTATCCTCTTCTTTCCGGGATGCAAAAAGAGTTATATGATTAGTGAAAAACAGACTATTATATTTCAGTATGATTATATAAACTATGCATGGGGCTATCAACATAATGGATATATAATTGATAATGAAGGTAATATACTTACATATAATAATCCTGAAGACTGGAATTTCATGGATAAGGATATGATACTTACTGACAAACAGGTTGCCGGGAATATCGCAAAATGTCAGGCATCAGGGAAAAAAATTTCGCCGGATGAGCTTAAGAAGTATACTTCTTATATTAAAAATATAGCATCGAGTGAAGTAACTGCTTCAAAGAATGTTGCTGCAGATGCGGGAACTGCAGAATATTTGTGCTTTCAGTATTCAGGAAGTACCGATAGCTATAAAGGGTATATAATAAGAACCGAGGGGGATTTTACCCGTAATAACCTCAACTTCTATTCTAAAAAGGTGGCATTGTGGATGAAAGATATCAATAGCAGTCTCGTAATAAAATAGAAACCCTCCATCAATTCTCAAGTTCTGTCTTATTAACCACCGGAAATTGCGTCAGATTTAGTCTGATTAATTTTTTTTTACTATCTTTACTTCTGTTCAATCAATTTTCTCGCTAACAATAAAACTTTTCACCATGCTTGATTACATTATTTCCAAACCTGAACTTCTATGGTTCGCAATCGGACTGGTTTTACTCCTTGCTGAACTCGTCTTACCGGGGTTTTTCATCTTTTTCTTCGGACTGGGTGCCTGGGTTACTGCCCTGGTCTGCCTTATTGGAGAACCATCAACAAACCTGCAGATAATAATTTTTGCGATAACTTCAGTAATTTCTCTTATTGGCCTAAGAAAGATTATCCAAAAGAAATTCTTTTACAGTAAAGGAAAAGAGTCTGAAGAAGTTGAAGATGAATTTACAGGAAAAGAGGCTCTTGCAGTATCTGACTTTGGTGATGATATAAACGGTAAAGTTGAGTTTAAAGGTACTACCTGGACAGCAGAATCAAAATCAGAAATTAAAACTGGACAGAGAGTTATAATTACTGAAAAAGATAGTTTCAAATTAATAGTTAAACCTAAAAAATAATTAAAAATGGAAGGACCCAGCACAACTTTTATTCTTATAGGACTAATCTTTATTGGATTTATCCTTATTGCCTCAATGATTAAAATTGTTCCTCAGAGAACAGCAATAATCGTTGAACGTCTTGGAAAATACAGAGCCACATTTACAGCAGGCTTCCAGATTCTTATACCATTCATCGATAAGGTAAGATACAGACATACCCTTAAAGAGCAGGCAATCGACGTTGCTCCTCAGATTTGTATTAC
>JFJP01038088.1_pt1 | contig 19985 bp, 11 predicted proteins | sample 431651 | NCBI WGS metagenome assembly JFJP01 (sample SAMN02602958, study PRJNA72255) | Microbial mat metagenome, whole genome shotgun sequencing project. | biome: fresh water; feature: sink hole; material: water; isolation source: purple microbial (photo- and chemosynthetic) mats found in...
TATATAATTATTTTACTAGAATTTGGAACTCTAAAAACAGGATAATTTAGGCACAAAGATACATATTCTAAAAACAAACAAACAGAAAAAAAAGCGACTATTCCGAAAAATAATCGCTTTTAAAGAAGCCCTCGTTAATGGATATGCAATCCTATACAGAATCTTCAATACAAAAATATATATTTTATTAAAAAGTACACAAATGAAATATCAAAATTCAACATTTATTTTCAATATTTAAGAGCCTTATCTTTGGCTTCTACCTCGGCAGCCATTTGTTTTCGGTATTCTTTGAGTTTTTCTTTGAGTACATCGTATTTCAAAGCCATGATGTGAACAGCCAAAAGAGCGGCATTTTCTATCGAAAATAACGAATCCAGTCCGTCTAAAGTGGACGATTTTATGGGCAACCCAATGACAGGCAAAATAGTTACAGCTGCCAAAACGCCAGGCAAATGAGCAGATTTTCCGGCAGCAGCAATAATTACATCGAAACCATTTTTTTCGGCATTTTCAGAAAAAGCCAAAGCTTGATGCGGAGTACGATGTGCAGATAATACTCTAACTTCCAATTCGATACCAAATTTTTTCAAAACATTTACCGCTTTTTCCACTACCGGAAAATCGGAATCACTTCCCATTACAATTGCTACTTTCATGTCTATTTTTATAGTTTATTAAAACAAATATGTTAATTTTTACGTTAAAAACAAAGATTGTACTAAAAATTGTTAAAACAAGTAAATTAAAAATTTAATCATTTTTTTTGCAAAATTAAATATTTTATATTTGTTTTTAGATGAATGAATTTAAATTTAACTTTTTTTTTTGAAAAAAATGATTTTGAGTGAAATTTTGTCCAGAATTTGCACAAACGAATAAATAAAACAAACCTGCTAATACTAAAAAAAACCTCAAAAATAGTCAAATAACGTATTTTTGTAACTTCAACGAAACAAAATTTACCAGTTTTTTTTGTTGAATAAACAAAAATACAAACACAATAAAACTATAAATTATGAAAAAAAATATCTTAACCTTATCATTGTTGGCAGTAGCTAGCTTGCTGATTGCTTTTTCAGTAATCAATTCAGACAAAGACAAAGCCTTACTGGACGTGCTCACGCAGAGCCTCAATAGTGGACATTATTCGCCCAAAGAAATAAACGACGAATTTTCAAAAAATGTATTCAAATTGTATTTGGAACGGATTGATTATAGCAAACGCTTTCTTTTACAAGAAGATATAAATAGCTTAAAAGAATATGAGTTAAAAATAGACGACGAAATTTCGAGTCTAAATTTTAATTTTTTTAATTTGAGCAACGATATTTTGGTAAAAAGGACAGCCGAAGTAGAAATTTACTTCAAAGACATTTTGTCAAAACCCTTTGATTTTGAGGTTGATGAGCAATACGAAAGCGACCCTGAAAAAATAGGTTTTGCAAAAGACAAAGAAGAATTGAAAGAATATTGGCGCAAGTATTTAAAATATTCGACCTTGCTCAAAATTTCGGAAATGACTGAAAATCAAGAAAAAGCGATAGAAAAAAAAGATACAAGCTACAAAGTATTGAGTTTTACCGAAATGGAAGAAAGTGCACGCAAAAAAGTACTCAAAACCCACGAAGATTGGTTTAGAAGGCTCAATAAATTGGACAAAAACGACCGATATGTAGTTTTTTTAAACTGCATAACCGGAATTTACGACCCTCACACAGGTTATTATCCGCCCGAAGAGAAAGAAAATTTTGACATTTCGATGTCGGGACAGCTCGAAGGAATTGGCGCAACTTTGCAAGAAAGCGATGGATACATTAAAATTGTAAACATCGTGCCCGGAAGCCCAAGCTCTCGCGTAGAGGATATTACGGTAAACACGCTCATTTTGAAGGTAGCGCAAGGTGCTAGCGAGCCTGTTGATATAGTTGATATGCGCTTAGACGATGCAGTTCAACTCATTAGAGGCAAAAAAGGCACCGAAGTTCGCTTAACAATTAAAAAAGTTGATGGCACTATCACAACCGTTTCGCTCATTCGCGATGTAATAAATATCGACGAAACCTACGCAAAATCAGCAGTTGTAAAAGACGAAAAAGGCAAACATACTTACGGCTATATTTATCTTCCAAAGTTTTATGCCGATTTTAATAAATACGACGGTCATTTTTCTGCCAAAGATATTCAAAAAGAACTTGATTATTTAAAAACCGAAAAAATAGAAGGTTTAATTCTCGATTTGCGCGACAATGGCGGCGGCTCGCTCATGGACGCAGTAGATATGTCGGGTTTTTTCATCGAGCAAGGTCCTATTGTGCAAGTGAAAGCAAAAATAGGTAAAGCACAAGTTCTCAACGATACCGACCAACGCATACAATGGGACGGTCCGCTGATTGTGCTTGTAAATGGACTAAGTGCCTCAGCATCAGAGATTTTAGCGGCAGCATTGCAAGATTACGGACGTGCCATAATAGTAGGAAGCCCAACTTTTGGAAAAGGAACAGTACAACGCTTTTTCGACCTCGATAATATTTTACAAGGCGAACAAGAAGAGCTTAAACCTCTAGGTGCCATAAAATTAACGATTCAAAAATTTTACCGAATCAATGGTGGTTCTACTCAACTGAAAGGCGTTACGCCCGATGTTCTGCTTCCAGATGAATATCAATTTGCTAAAATTAGCGAAAAAGACCAAGATTTTCCGATGGAATGGACTGAAATACAGTCGGTAAGTTATAAGAATTATGAAAAGGTAAAAAACTTGGAAAAACTTCGCAGCAAAAGCAAAGCTCGAGTTGAGAAAAATACCGATTTTAAACTAATTTCGGAAAAAGCAAATTGGATAAAATCGCAAAACGACCAAACGGTAAGCTCGCTAAATTTAGCGAAATTCAGATTGGAAAACAAAGAAGATGACGCTTTTAACAAAAAATTTAAAGCAATAGGCGAAACAAAAACAAGTTTGAATTTTTTCTCCACAGCAGAAGAACTAAGTAGAATTAAAAACGACAGTATAAAAACAAATACCGTAACAAAATGGCATGTACAACTCAAAAAAGATGCTTATATTGAAGAATGTATCGCTATTTTGAAAGATTTAGAATAAATATTGCAAAAAAATACTTTTCTTGAAAAAAAATCAACTCATAAATGCTAGATTTGTGAGTTGATTTACAAAATTTAAGAACTCAAACATTGTTGTTTTGCTTTTTGCAAATAAAAAAAATATAAAGTCATCATTTTAAAACCATTAAATTTCTCAAAATTGAAAAAATATATATTCATTGCAATTCTACATTTGCTTTATGTGAATATTGTAAATGCTCAAAAAAATATTACAAGCAATTCTCTGGCAACAATCAGAACGCAAGTATTTGAAGGTGAAACATTTAAACCTGTATCATTTGCCAATGTATTAAGTTTAAAAACGGAAAAAGGAACAATCTGTACTTTCGATGGTTTTTTTGAGCTTCCACTAGATATTACAGATACTTTGGTGATTTCAGCCTTAGGCTTTGAAAGAGAATATATCTTGGTAAGCAAAATAGCAAACCCCGATGGAAGTTACAAGCCAATTCGCTTAATGACAAAGACTTATCACATAGCAACGGTAAATATTTATGACCTACGCTGGCAAAAATTTCAAGATGAATTTGTGGCAGTAGAAATGCCAAAATGGGCAGGAAATCGCTACTACTGGCTCGAAAGTATGCTAACACCGGAACAATTAAGGGAAATCCGTACCATGCCACGCCCTACTACGGGACTTCCAATTTCAACTTTTGATACATACTATCAAAAGCAACTCGAGAAAATAGCTCATTTAGAGGCGCGTGCAAAAATAGAAAAGAAAATAGACGAAAAATTTAATGTTGCATTAGTAGAAAAACTTACCAATTTAAGCGGAGAAGAGCTTGTTGATTTTATTGTTTATTGCAATTTTAATGAGTTTTACTTGCTCAATGCCGAAACTTCCGATATCATTTGGCGTGTAAAAATCATGTTCAAACAATACGAAAAAGATAAAAAAACAGGTGTTTTGCCTGACTATCACCCAATAGAAAAAAGATTCTAACCAACGAGAAAACAACTGATTTTCAAAACAAACTCATTGTAAAAAAATGAAAATCAGTTGTTTATACAAAAGTTACCAGCTTGAACCGCCTCCACCACCATAACCACTACCTGACGAGCCACCTCCACTGCTTTTGAAGCTACTACTCCCTGACCACGAAGAACTTGAACCAGAACTACTTTTACTCCACGACGAGGAACTCCACGACGAAGAGCTTGATTTTGAAGAACTATATGAAGAGCTGCTGCTATAAGTAGTTGGTGGTTTGTAATTAAAGGAAGTTTCCATTTTGTACATATTAGCAACCAAGCGTTTTGTAAATATATTTGGGGAAAATGACGTACCCGCATCGGGCTCGTATCCTTTGTACCAACTTGGTGGTGAAGTCATTATCTCTTTAAACTTATCTGCCCATAAATAACCATACCCCAAAACAATAGCATAAGCAATTGTTTCTTCAAAGTATTTTGGATTTTCTAAGGCAAGTTGCTTTAATCTATCCAACTCTGCTTTTACTATAAACTCCTTAAATCCAAGAATTTCAGCATAAATTTCGCTTGCTTTCAAACTTTTGCGAATCATTAATTTTCCAAAAACGAAAATAATAATAGACGTTAAAGTCATTCCTACAAAAAACTGAACAGACTCCATTTCGGCAAATGCAAAAATTAACGAAGAAAAGAAAACTACAAAGGATAAAACAATTAATGAGTTGCTCAAAAAATGAGCAAACCCAGAATAAAAACCTTTTTCTTTACTATATTTTTGCATTTGACCAAACGCTTTCTTAAATTGCGTAGCAAAAGTTGTACCCAAAGAACTTACCGTAACTATCTCACCTACTGACTTAGAAACAAATAATGCACTGAAAATTGTTTTTTCATATTCTTTGGCAGTTTCGGGAATTTCACTCATTTTTTTTAGGGAAAGTGAAGTGCCCGATTGTATTACTTCAATATAACCTTTTGAAGCCCAGTAGTATATCAGCGCAACCATATCGCGTTTGTGCAATTTATCGTCCCAAAGCAAACCGGCTTCGGCAGGAGTTATGCCTTGCGGAGGTTCGTAACGTACTACTAATGTGTGAGTTTTGTCTTTTCCAATAAAAAACCAAATACCAAACATCAACAGAAAAACAACAACCGGCACTAACAAATAAAAATTGTTGTTTACAAAAAGCTGAATTTCTTTTGTCAAATGATAATCAGGCACATACTCTTTAGAAAATACAATACGAACGGCAATATTGGTATTTCCGTCCGACAAACTTTCTAATGGGATAATGCACTTATTATCAGCAACTTCAAAATCAACCAATTTTATTACATCATTATTCAAAAGGTAACATTTTATTTGGGCTTTGTCAATTTTTTCAATGAAAGTAATAACACATCTTCCCGCCTGAACATATTCATTTTCAAGGTAAAGAGGAATAGAAACCACAGCTCCGCTATCGGAATTGCATACAATATCGTAAAGCGAATATTCAAAACCATATGAAATAAAATGGTTAAGTGGTTCATTATCAGTCCAAGAAAACATTTTATCGGTATAAAAATACCCGTTTTTACTTATTTTATTATCGTAAATAATTGGTTGATAACTATTTGACAAAAAAGTCTCTCTATCCACAATAATTTCAGTTGCTCTATTACTTGGCAAATAGCTTAAATAAGGGTTTTCGCTGGAAAAAACAAGTGTATGAGCAAAAGTATAAGAATCCTGAAATAATTTTACAATTTCAATATTCTCTTTTACAGTTACTTCTTTATTTTTGTAAATCGTAATTTGAACATCTAAATTTTTAACGGCATAAAAATTTGCTTTTTTTACATACGCAATTGGAATAATACTACTTACCGAGTTACTCGGAAGTTTGAGCTTCAAATTAAAATCAAGAACTGAATTTGTATTTTCGTATTTTATTTTTTTGTCGAAACTAAAAAATGGTTTAATTGATTCGTGCAAATTCTGAATTTCATCGCCTTTAAATTCATAATTTTGAGGCAATAAAATTTCTAGCTTTTGAGCAGTTGGAATTTTTGCCGTTTTATTTTTAAAAAATTCCATCTCAAAAAAAACATTTTCCTTTTCTTCAAAAACAGCCCCCCAAAGAGTGTAAGTCAGCAAAACGGTATCCATTCCCAAACATAAAGGCTCAGTATAGGTACCTCCTATGTGAAAAATAAAGCTTTCGTGGTTTTCTTGCATTTGAAATCTGCGGCTATAATTGCCTTGCAATGCTTGTGCGTTTTTAATAACAAATTCCTCTTTTTCACCTTTTTCATTCATTCTAAACTTTGGAATTTTATAAGTAAAACCGTTATTTGCAATGTTGTGTTTTACCACAATTTTTTCAGAAACATTGCAAGCAGCATTGGCTTGAATCTGAACAAATGTTTGAATATCCGAAATTTGATAAAATGGATTGAAATAGTTTTTTGGAAATCGAAGAGAAAGAGTAAGCCCTTCGGCAGCTTCAAATTTTCGAGTAGATTTCCCTGTTATAGAGGAAGTTAAAGTATATTCAGCATCAATTTCGGTTGAACCGTACTTTCCTGTATGAATAATGATGTCGTCTTTAGAAAATCCTTTAGGAAAATCTTCGAAAACCACTTTAAACGTAATATTTTCGATAGGAACGTCCCACTGATTTCCAATAATATTCCAATTTAGCTCATCATGGGTAGAAAATGGGTTGATAACTCCTTCTACTGTGTAAGAAATAATGTAATTTTGTAGTCCCGAAATATAGGTCGAAGCATTTCCAATGCGTATTATATCGTAGCCATTTTCTTTGTAAGTTGTAAATTCATAGTCTTTTACATTGATATTGTCTATTTTTATATAGTAATCGGTATAAGGTTCTGCTTTTGTTGATTTTGAGCTATCTTCTTTATTTTCAATATAATAACTAAATGGCATTTTGCGCATAATTCCTCGCTTTTCTTCGGTAAAATCCGCCAAAATATGCTCGGTAATTTCTACTTTTCCCGATTTTTTCACCAACATATCTACGTGGTAATTTTTTATATAAAATCCTTGTCCTAAAGTAATTATAGGAAGTAAAATTAAGAAAAATACGATTATTTTTTTCATAATAACACAGCAAAAAGGTTATGTTTAAACAGAAATGCGATACTTCAATTTACACAAGTTACAAAAAAAATCTCAAAACAAACACAAAATTTTAAATTTTATGTTTGTTTTGAGATTTTTTTTTTTGTAGTAATTTTTACTCTTGCGTTTCAGAATCTGAATTGTTCATGTATTTTCCTTTTTTGGAACCTTTATATACTTCATATTTCACAAATTTGCAATCTAAATTGCCATTTTTCATATCAATTCTGCGCGAAGTTTTCAAACCAATCGCTTTCAATGCCTCCATATTGCAAGTCAAAATCCAAATATCTTTATTCAAATAATCAGCTTTCAATTTATCGCCTATCGATTTGTAAAAAGCAAAAATATCTTCTTTTTGCATTCGTTCGCCATACGGTGGATTCATAACCACAATTGCCTTATCTTCAGAAGGTTTACTAATTTCAAATGGGAATTTTTTCACTTCTATGTACTCCGAAAGTTTAGCATTTGCAATGTTGCTTTTGCTTATTTTAATGGCGTCCCACTCCATGTCCGAGCCCTGTATTTTAATATCGGGGCGTTTAATTTTCCGCTCGGCTTCGGTAAAAACTTCAGCCCAAAGTTCTCTGTCAAAATCTCTCCAAAGTTCAAAACCAAATTCTTTGCGATAATAGCCCGCCGGAATGTTGTGAGCAATCATTGCTGCTTCGACCAAAAGTGTGCCGGAACCACACATGGGATCGTAAAAATCAGTTTCGCCTCGCCAGCCTGTCAATAAAATTAAACCGGCAGCCAACACTTCGCTCATAGGCGCAAGGTTTGCTTTGGTTTTGTAGCCGCGTTTGTAAAGCGATTCGCCCGAACTATCAATAGAAATTGTACATTTATCGTTCAAAATATGCACATCAACTCTTAAATTAGGTCTAAAAGTATCAACCGAAGGTCTTTTTTCTGTTTTTTCGCGAAAAAAATCGGCAATACCATCTTTTACTTTCAAAGCAACAAATTGCGAGTGATTAAAGTTGTCGGAACTAGTTGTTGCATCAACACGAAAAGTATCATTGAGCGAGATGTATTCCAACCAATTAATTTTTTTAACTTTTTCATACAAATCATGCTCATCAATAACCGGAAAAGTTTTGATTGGCTTTAATATTTTAAGTGCAGTTCGGCACAAAAGGTTCGCCTTATACAAAATGGTATCATCGCCCTTAAAAAAAACGGCTCTGTACCCTAATTTTATTTCCTGTGCGCCCATTTCGGCTAATTCTTGGGCTAAAATTTCTTCTAAACCGGCTAAGGTTTTGGCTGTTATATCGTACACTTTTATCTATTTTTAATTCCTGTAAATTTTCTATTGTATGTAAAAGACGTTGGGTTTGTTTTTTTACTGTTTTTTTTAAAATTAACCCCAATCTAAAAGTCAGGGCAATTGATTTACAATTATTTATATTCTTAACTTAACATTTAATGCTATTTATTTTGTTACTGATTGAGCATAAATTTCATTTTATTCAAACAAAAAAAACACCTTCAATTTAACAAACTACAAGAACTTCTGAAAAAAACAAAAAAATATTTACCAGAAGTATCTTATAATTAAATATCTTATTTTTATAGCAAAACTATTCTGTTTTATTACCAAATTCTTTACTTACGGTAATAAATCCAGGATATTCCAAAGGATAAGTTCCAATCAGAATAGAAGGCTTTATTTTTATAGTAAGTCGTGAACTTGGCGCACCATCTGAACCAGCTAAATTTAAACCTAAGTTAATCAACGATTTTCCTGTTTCGCCTTTAAATATTTCTTTCAAGTCGGCACTTATATTTATAGGAACAATAGCTGTTGAATTTGGCTGAATTTCAACACGTTTGTCGATAACGCCACGGGTAAGTTCTGTGCTATCTAAAATGGCAATCCATTGAATTTTATTCATTGCCGCTAAAGTTGTATTTGGATTTCGAGCTTCTACGTTCAACACAAAATTAAGAGGTAATTTACCGGTAGCTACCGTTTTTAGCAAGCTACCCACAGTAAGCAAGCTCAAATCGGAAAGTGATTTTGTGTTTTGAACATCAACACCTGCTAAATTAAGATTTTCTACTTTTGTAGTACGAAATTCGCACGATGCAAAATTTGCAAGTTGTGTTAATTGGGCACAACCCGAAAACAAAAATATCACTGTCAAACTTATTAATAATGATTTGATTTTCATAAATTTATAGTATTAAAATTAAACTACTAAATAAAATTTATTGCTATTTTGGCTATTCTATTTCAAAAAGAATAAAAAAAATAACGTTTTATTTATTTTTTATTTTTTTACAAATATATGAAATAAAAAGAATTTAATTGGTTATTTTATCAAAATTATTGAAAAAAGGTGCTAGAATAGAAAAACGCAACGAACACAAAAATCTGATTTTAAACAACTTACAAAAGCAAAAAAAATCATTTAATTGCAAATAAGCAAATAAAATAGTTCAATTACTAAATCATTAATAATGAAGTAATTGAACTAAATCAAGAACTAATTTCAATTATTCTATTTTAAATCCCATAACCAAAATATCATCGACTTGTTCTAATTCACCGCGCCAAGATTCCATAGTTTCCCAAAGAATATGTTTTTGTTGCGTCATGGTTTTGTCGTTAATTTCGAGCAATAAGAATTTGAATTGCTTACTAAAAAATTTCTTACCCCTCGGACCTCCAAATTGATCCACATATCCATCGGAATACATATAAAGTGAATCGCCAATTTCTATGGGCACAATGTTTTTAGTAAATGATTTATGGTCTTCTTCGTAAATACCGATAGGCATCTTATCTGCCTTTATTTCAATTATTTCGCCATTTCTAACAATAATTAATGGGTTGAAAGCACCGGAAAATTCTACGCTTTTATTTTCATGGTCTATTACACAAAGTGCAATGTCCATTCCGTCTTTAGCCTCGCCTTCTGCGCCTTTTTGGTTGAGTGAATTTTTGACGTAATCGCGCAATTGGTTCAATATTTCATGCGATTCGAGAATATCAATTTTATTTACAATTTCATTCAAAAAAGCAATTCCGAGCATGCTCATAAACGCGCCTGGCACGCCATGTCCGGTACAATCGGCAGCAGTAATTACCGTTTTATTTTCTTTGCGAGTCATCCAATAATAGTCACCACTTACAATATCGCGTGGTTTGAAAAGCACAAAATAATCGGCAAGTACCTCTTTTAGAAGCTCTTCGGGTGGCAAAATTGCATTTTGTATTCTGCTGGCATACTCTATGCTGTCGGTAATATCTTTGGTTTTTTGCGCCAATTCTATGTTTTTCTCTCTAATTTGCTTGGTTCTGTCATTAACAGCTTGTTCCAAAACGCGTTTATCGTGCTTTAATTTTTGCTCTCTATATTTTACCCACGAAAGCACACTAGCTATAAGTATCAAAAACCCAGCAACTCTAGCCCAAGTAGTTTGCCACCAAGGCGGTGCAATGTGTATTATGATAGAAGTTCCTACATTATTCCAAATTCCGTCGTTGTTTGAACCGATTACTCTAAAAACATAATCTCTTCCGGCTGGTAAATTTGTGTACGAAACATACCTACGAGTTCCAAAATCAATCCACTCGTCGATGTAGCCCTCCATCTTAATTTTATATTGGTTTTTGTCAGGAAAAATATAATCTAATGCAACAAACTCAAACGAAAAAACATTGTCTTCCCAAGTCAAATAAAGGTGTTTTTTCTCGCTTATGATAGTATCAAGCTGCACCTCCTTGTTCATTATGCTAAAATTGGTGATAACAATAGATGGCGGATTTTGGTTGTTTTTAATTTTTTCGGGAAAAAAAGCATTAAATCCATTGATTCCACCAAAGAACATTTCGCCATTTCGAGCTTTGCAGTACGAACCTACCAAAAATTCGTTGCTTTGCAAACCATCTTTCACGTCAAAATTTCGCAAAACGCCTTTGTCTTTATTAAACTTACACAAACCTCCGTTTGTACTCAACCATAAATTTCCTTCTTTGTCTTCTAAAATACCCATTACCACGTCATTGGGCAAACCATTTTCTTTTGTAAATACCTTAAAACTATTATTTTTAGGATTATACAAGTTCAATCCACCTTTTGTTCCTATCCAGATATTTTTTTTCGAATCTTCAAAAATGGAATAAATTCTATCGTCGCTAATGCAAGTAGAATCGTTGTGGCTAAATTGAAAATTAACAAATGTGCTGTCATTATAATTAAAATAATTAAGTCCACCGCCTTGAGTTCCAATCCAGAGCCTGCCTTTTGAATCTTCCATTATCGAAATCACATCGTTGCTCGATATTGATTTGGGCTTACTGGCTCTGTGCTTAAATTTCTTAAATCCTTTTGTTTCAGGCAAATAAAGATTCAAACCTCCGCCCATAGTACTTACCCAAATATTGCCTTTTGAATCTTCATATATTTTCCAAACTTTGTTGCTACTAAGCGAAAATTTATCGTAAGAATTTGATTCATAGCGTTCAAATTTATTTTTATCGGGATAAAAAATGGCAAGCCCGCCTCCGTCCGTTCCAACCCAAAAACGCCCTTTCGAATCATGCAACATGGACCTCACGTGGTTGTGCGGAAGGCTATTTTTATCAAACCTATCGTACTTATAGTGGCTAAATTTTGCATCTTTTTTATTCCATTTATTCAATCCACCATCTACGGTTCCTATCCAAATATTATCTTCTTTGTCTTGATAAATAGAGCGTATTTGATTAGAACTAAGGCTATTGGGGTCATAAGGATTGTGCCTGAAAATATCCAAATCGTCGGCAGCTCTATTCCATTTATTTACACCTCCAAGATAAGTTCCGACCCACAAAATGTTTGTTCTATCTTGATAAAGCGTAAGAATATTATTTACCGAAAGACTTTTTCTTTTTGCAGGATCATATTTATAGGTTTTAAATTTTTGAGTTTTCGGGTTATACATCACTAACCCATTCTTTTCGCTACCTATCCACAAAATATTATTATTATCTTCCACTATGCACTTAGCCCTAAAATCAAAATCGAAATCAATATTTTTAGGTTTTTCCGTAAAATTATCGGCTATAAAAGGCAAATATTTGTTATCAAAGTAATAAATAGTTGGATTTTTTTTGTCAAAAACAAGCTTTGAAATACAATAATCTGTACCAACATAAACAGAATCATTTTTTGTAACACACACATAATTAATGCGATTGTAGTCAGACTGGTCTTTAGGAAATTTAAAAACATGCGCTTTTTCAGTTTCCAAGTCAAAGCGATTCAATCCTTCATTTGTAGCAAGCCACAAGTGAGTATGCTTATCGTACACAATTTGGTGTATCTGATTATTACTTATAGCATTAGGATCGAGAAAATTAAACTTGAATGTTTTAAATTTACCTGTTTTTTTATCGTATCTATTCAAACCAGAAGTTGTACCTACCCACAAATATCCATTTTTATCTTCTACTATCGAAGTAATAACCGATCCCGTAATTTGCTTTCTATCAATATCTATTCGAATAAATCTATCTTTTGTTCTATCGTATTTGCACAAACCTAAACGCGTTCCTATCCATAGATTTTTCTCTGAATCTTCAAACAAGGCATTAATGGTATTATCGGCAATCGAAAATTCATCTTTATTGCTAAAATGATATTTTGTTATGGTGTAGCCGTCATATTTGTTCAACCCATCGAAAGTACCTATCCACATGAATCCCTTGTAATCTTGTACAATACAGAGCACAGAGCTTTGCGAAAGCCCTTCTTCAAGAGAAATTGTTTCAAATTTGATGTCCGCTTCTTGTGCAGTAGCCCAAAATGAAAACAAAAAAAACGAAAAAACAAATAGAATACGAAGCTTTTTATCTATAAACATTTTATTCCACAAAATTTAATTCGATACAAAAGAAAAAATGAATATTCCTCACTAACAAAAAAAACAATTTCAAATTTAATTATATACAAAAATACTTCAAAATTTGGCTAAAAAAAAATTTTTTACATACAAATTAAGTTTTTCGGTTTTACATTTTTTTATTTATCGCCAAATTTTCAATAGTAAAATACTTTCTTAAAAAGAAAATAGGTATTTTAAGTTATTCTTCAGAATTAAAATGAATAATAAGAGATTCTTAAAAATTAGCTTTTTTTGATTTATTCAAAATTCCAAATTTTTTTTTCAATGACAAATTAAAGCATAATAAAATAAAAGTAATCGGGTATAATTTTATCAAAGCTAATTCTTACTCTATTTTTATACCCATTACTAAAATATCGTCGAGTTGCTTACTCGAGCCTTTCCATGCCTCAAAAGTAGCTTTAAAAATTTCTTCTTGCCGTTTCATATCCAATTTGTAATTATCCAAAATCAATTGTTTAAAATTTTTGATAAGAAATTTTTGCTTGGTTTCGCCTCCAAACTGGTCTGGATAACCATCTGAAAATAAATAAATTCTATCATCTTTCAAAAGCTGCATTTCGGTTTTGGTAAAATCTTTTATTTGACGAGGATACACACCAATTGGCATTTTGTCGGCATTTATTTTGATAAGCTCGCCCTCACGAGCCAAAAACATAGAATTGTAAGCACCCGAAAATTGCATCATCTTTGCTTGTAAATCAATCACACACAACGAAATATCCATGCCATCTTTTGTTTCTTTCTCTTTCCCGCTTTGATTGAGCGACCCTATCACTTTATCTCGAAGCCGATTTAAAATTTCATCGGAAGTAAGTATGTTTAAATGAGCAGTATCGCTCACAATGTCGTTCAAAAAAGCGATTCCAAGCATACTCATAAAAGCTCCCGGCACACCGTGCCCTGTGCAATCGGCGGCTACGATAATCAAGTAATCTTTGCCTGAAAAATTCAAAACCTTAGCCCAATAAAAATCTCCACTTACTATATTTCGAGGTAAATAAAGGATAAAATTTTCAGGAAAAAATTTACTTATTTCAGAAAGCGGAGGTAGCACAGCAGTTTGGATTCGAGCAGCATACAAAATACTATCCCGAATTTCTTCATTTTGCTTAGCTATCGTATCTCGTTGAAATCTAAGGCTTTCATTAGCTTTTCGCCTTGTTATATTATGTCTTATTACTACGCCCAAAAAAACAATCAAGCCCAAAGCAAATGCATACAAAAAATATTGCTTATTTCGTTCTCTCTTAAATTTCTCATCTATTATAAGTTGCTTGTTTTCAGCTTCTAATTGCATAATTTCACTTTCTTTTTCGTATTTGTGCTTCTCCTCGAGCTGGGTTATTTGCTTAATATTTTGAACATTGGTCAAACTATCTCTAAAAAGTATGTATTTTTGATAATAATCGAGCGAATTCTTATAATTTTTTTTGACATTATAAATTTCATAAAGCGTAAAGGAAGCTTCGCGCAAACGCAAAACAGAGCTAATTTCTTTAGCAAAATCAAAGCTTTCCAAGGCTGCTTGCTCACTTTGGGGTATTTTATTTTGGGTTAAATAACAACGCGCTATTTTGTTGTAAGCATCAGACATTAAATCGGTGTCGAGCTTACTGTTTTTTGCAATCGAAAGAGCTGCAAAGTAATGGGTTAGAGCTTTTTCAATATCAGCCTGAGTATAATAAACATCTCCTATGTACTTCAAACACACCGAAATACCTTCCGTATCATTCAATTTGCTGCGCAAATTAAGTGCTGCATTCAAATGAAAAAGTGCTTTTTCAAAGTTGTTTAAATTACTAAAAGCTCTGCCTAAATTCAAATTTGCATAGCCAATTATCTCATCGTTAGCTATTTCAGTAGCTACTTTAAGTGCTTCTTGCAAAGGTGGGATAGCGGATTGATACTCTTGCTGGTAAATATAAATGTTCGCTATATTTATTTTAGAATATGCTATTTCAGACTTATAATTTCTTTTCTCCGCTATTTTCAAAGCTTGAAAATAATACGTAAGCGAATTCAAATAATTACCAAGATTTTTTTCAGCTACACCTGCAAAACTCAAGGCTTTGAGCTTTAGTTTTTCGTAATTGCCACGTTCGGACAGAACAATAGCCGACTGCGCATACTTCAATGCACGCTGAGGCTGCGAATTGCGTAGTTTCCAGCTCAATTCATTCAACGCTTTTATCTTTTTTTCGCCAACCAAAGTCTCGGCTTGCTTCTCCAAACTATCAATTTCTGTTTGAGAATAAACGATATTTTGTGCAAAAAAAAGTACTATAAAAACAAACGTTTTTCCATATACTGCGATATTATTTTTTAGTATCATTTGTCTTTTTTTGCTAAAATAAACCCGAATTATAAAATACTACTCTATTTTTTTCGGCTTAATGAATAACTCGAAACTTTACATTTTCGTAGAAATAAACAAAATTTCTAATTTAAGCACCCGTGCATTTTATTCTGAGCAAACCCTTTGCTATTTGCATATTTTTAAGCATTTTGCAAAACAAAATTTACTATTTTTGGCTCACTGCTTAATTATTCAAGAAAGTTAAATTTTGAGTGCAAGCAATTACGCATATCATTCAAAAAAAACTGATACAAATTTAAGTTTTTTTTAAGAGATTTACAAATTTAAAACAAGCGTAAGTTATTATTAAGCAAAAAACATCAATTGGTTAATTACAAAACATATAATGCTATACTATTATACTATTGCACAACTAGCTCTAAATTAAAACTTCTAGTTTTGAGTTTTTTTTAATTTTGGTACCGATAAAAATAACAAAACTCAGTAAAACATTCGCAATTTTACTGAGTTTTGTTTTGAAAAAATGGAACGAAAAAACATTAACTTAATTCTTGTATAAGCTTAGCTTTCATTTCGTTAGCTTCTGCTTCAGTAATTGCATTTTGTTCTTTGAGTTTCGCAATATTTTGAAGCTTAGCCGATTTAATTTCCAAGTTATCAAGCTCTTGGCGTGCAGCATCAGAAATAGAAGGTTTTACCGTTTTTTGCAACTCCTCCAATTTTGTATTCAAAGTAGTAGTTGTAGTTTCAAATCGCTGAATTTGGTCATTCAAATTTTCTGTTTTTGTTTTTTCTTTTTCCAAAAGCACATTCAAATCGGTATTTTCGGTTCTCAAGCGAAGCACTTCTTCTTTCAACGTTTCGTATTTTTTGGTCAGGTCAGTCAATTTTGTAGTCGCATCTTTGGCTTCGAGTTTTCGCTTGCTCGAACTATCGCGAGCACTGAGCCACAATAAGATAAACAAAATTAAGAAAATAGCCAAAGAAGCAATTGTGATAATTGTGCCTTTGTTATTTTGCACCTCCTCCTCTATTTCTTCGGTATTGAACTCAGGAAGTTCTACACTTGCCGAAATAATTTCAGAATTTGCAGAAAAAGTAGTTTGCGTATTGCTTGCAAAACTAAAATTTGCCAGAAAAGCAAAAAAAGTTAATAATGAGAATGTTAGAATAATTTTTTTCATATTGCAATTTTTATGTTCGTTTATTTTGTTCTTGATTTAAATGACAAATAAAATGGTTGAAATTTTTTTTAAAAATACAAAAAAAAATAGAAAAAATGTAAAAAAAAACTATTTTTTTTTGAATACAAAAATATTTTTATTTAATCAATTAATAAACAATGCTTTAGCACTCAAACAAAAAAAACAAAAACTTCAGTTTTCACTTTTCTCGTTTAGTTCCTCACATCTGCTTTCTCTCGCATTTTGCGAAAAACATTTGAGTTTCACAATTTTTGAATCCACTTTGATGGGAAACGTGTAAAGTGCTGATTTTGAATTTGGTTCGCTTCCATCAAGCGTGTAGCGAATTTCGAGACCCGGAAATTCGGAAAGTGCACTCAATAAGCCATTTTCGAGCTTTGCAGCCGGAGGTGCAATGCGATAATTTATTGAACCAAAAAGCACATCAAGGCGTTTCAATTCTGTATTGCCTAATGTATTAGCAAAAATATTCCAGTCTTTGTTCAGCAGCGTCAATCGTTTTTCGGTGTTGCCAATTTTCGACCACTCAGTTGGTTGCGTCCAAGCTCTTTCGGCTAAAGCCAAAAGTTTCGGAAATAGCATATAATCAAACATTTGCGGCGATTTTGTATTTTCGCTCCAAAGCTGCCCTTGAATACCGATAATGTTTTTTTGCTTGTCGGTTTGCAAAAGCTCTTTGCCTTCAAACATTTTGTAAGGGTCTATTTTATTGCCAAAAAGGTCTGTGTATGAGCAGTTTCGCACATCGTAAGGCGTAAATTCGTAAGCAGCACGCGTGTCGATAAATGCGCCCCAATAATAACCTGGCTCTTCGGGATTTTTCTCGTAAGCCAAATCGAAATACAAATTGGTTACGTTGCACAAAACTACCGGAAAATCTTTGTTAGCAAGCTGATATGCAATATCTTCCATTCCACCATTCCACACATTGTTCCAAACATAAGGCACAAAACCTTTGCTCGCAAATTCAGAAATTGGCTTAAATCCGTTTTCTGTTTTTTCGAGGGCTATTTCTTCCCAACCTGCGGTTTTTAAATTGTATTTTTGCAAAATTTGATTGTACCTGGTAATGAAATATTTCGATAAATCGCTTGTTTTTGTGTAGTTTGTATTGTTTTTCAAGAAATTATTACAAACGGGCGATTTTTCCCAAACACCTTTTGGCACTTCGTCGCCTCCGGTGTGAACGGTTTTAAATTCCACGTCCGCTTCTTTATACATTTTTGCAAATTCGCTTACAATATGTTCTAAAAAAGTATAAACACTTTCTTGCGCCACGCACACCACATTGTCTTTCCAGCCTTGCACCGATTTGTAGGCTGATTGGTCGTTCAAATCGTGCAAAAGGTATTTTTCAGCTTCTTGTTTTTTTCCTTGGGCAAGTAAATTTTCGTACCGATTGCGCATCGAAACGATGGCGGCACGAGCATGCCCTGGAAAATCAATTTCGGGGATTATTTCGATGTGCCTTTCGGCTGCAAAGCGCAGTATTTCAACAAATTCGGCGCGTGTATAAAAACCGCTTCCGCTATTTTCTCCGGCAAATGCTCCCGAACCAAAAGAGGGCAAAAGAGCTTGCTTTTCGTCGAGCGAAAAAGCTCGTTTTGAGCCAATTGCGGTCAATTCGGGCAAGCCGTTGATTTCGATTCTCCAGCCTTCGTCGTCGCAAAAATGCAAATGCAATTTGTTGAGTTTGTAAAAAGCCATGGCATCGAGCAATTTCAAAACGCTTTCTTTGGGCTGAAAATTTCGGGCAATATCTAAGTGCATTCCTCTGTATTCAAATTGCGGATAATCAAGTATTTCCAAAGCTTTCAACTCCACTTTTCCCTTCTTTTCGATGTAAAAATTAGCCGAAATTAATGCTCTGAGCGAGCTAATCCCATTAAATGCGCCTTGTGGTGTTTGAGCAAGAATTTTAATCGATTTTTGGCTTATCGAAAGTTTGTAAGTTTCTTGATTTTCAAAGCTTTCAGTGCTTTTTCCAATCAAAATAACATTCTCGTTTGTGGTTTGTTTTTCCGAAACTAAGCACAAAATATTCAATTCGTCTTTCAATTTTTGGCTCAAAAAATGAGCTTCAGATAAAAATTCTTTTTCAGCCACAATTACCGTATTTTTATCGAGAATAAAATTGCCATTGGTGTATTTAAAACTTACCGGTTTGGGGATTAAAGGCAAAAGTTCACTTTCTGGTAAATTAGTAATTCCGTATTCAGCCAACCGTTTGTAGCGAACTTCGGGAGTTACAACCGGCATGATGTCGTTTGCTTTTCGTTGAGTTTGCTTTTCGCTGTCGAAATTTCCGACCTTAATTTCGGGACAATTCTCTGCTATTGAGCCATCAAAAACAAAAAAACCTCCCGCAGGAGCATCTGTTTTGCTGATAACCCAAGCTTCAGATACGAAAGTAATTTTGATAGTTTGACTTGCAGAAAGTAAAAATTTTTCGGTAGGCAACATGCGGTACAAATCGCCATTGACGTGCTCAAATTGTACCAATTCGTTGCTTTCGGGCAAAATAGTGCGTATCGTATTGAAATAGAACGCCCAACCCTTATTTTTCAAATCGAACTTACTTTTGTTTTTAAACTCAAACTCGCTCAAGAATTGCTCTTTGCCTTTGTACATTGTTTCGATATTTCGCCAAGTAACCTCTATTTCAGAGCCTTTCGGGCGATTCGTATCTGCAGTTTTGTACGTACAGCCTGCTAATGTCAGCACCATAATAACCAATAAAATATTTGTTTTCATCATCAGTGTTTTAAAATTTTTGTTTACAAAGATATAAAAAAAACAAAACAAAGTTTACAAACTTTTAAAAATATTTTAAAAAGTTTTTTATGATTTTTCCTACGACCAAAAAACACGAATACTAGCAATTTGTATTTATTTATCTAATTAAATAATTATCAATAAATTAACTAAAATAAAAAAAGCGAGGAAATCCTCGCTTTCCAAAACTATTCGATTATTGCTATTCAATAATTACTTTATTTCTAAAAATTTGATTTCCGGCAGTAATCTTTGCAATGTAAATACCTCTTTCAATGTTTGATAGATTTACAGTGGTAGAATATACCGTTTCTGAATTGTTATCTTCTGTTTGAGAATAAATAAGTTTTCCGGCAATATTGTAAATTTCAGTTTTAATAGCTCCTCTGTATGCGGTTTTTGCATGAATATTGAACAATCCAGTGTTTGGATTTGGGAAAATTCCGGCAGTTTCGTGAGTTTGTATATCGCTAATGGCATCGAAAATGCGCGACCATTTGTAAATACCTCCTACGGTAGCCGATTCGTTGAAACCACCTGCCCAGCCAATGTCTTGGTTGTAAAATTCAACCTCTGTATATTGTAT